>Ga0153928_1001117_pt1 | contig 12309 bp, 11 predicted proteins | sample TSNJ012MetaG_FD_106656 | JGI IMG/M metagenome (GOLD analysis project Ga0153928, IMG submission 106656) | Attine ant fungus gardens microbial communities from New Jersey, USA - TSNJ012 MetaG | ecosystem: Host-associated > Fungi > Mycelium > Unclassified | place: USA: New Jersey, Wharton State... | reverse complement strand
ATGCTGCGGGACAGGAATATATCTGGTTTTATCCGGTCAGGGACAGGCAGGAGCCAAAGCTTCCGGCAGAAATGAAACGCTATGTGCGGGTGCTCCATCTGGTGAAGTGAAGAGAAGAGAAGTTCTGCGGGCAATAGAAGGGCATGGTGATTGGAATGGGCAGCTTAAAAAATCAGAAACTTTTGCTATGTAAAGAATTTTTGATCGTCCAGATGAACCACTGGGTGCTTTTTTCGATAGCGGCAACGATCCAGGGGCTTGTAACAGAGGGCAGACCGGATCTGTTAAGCTGGGGGTTATGCAGCCTGTTTCCTTATCTTTTGTTTTTGGTCAGGCAAAGCAGTAATAAAATACTGCCATTTGTGACCATGCATATCCTTTTGGCTGTCGGGATGATTCTTTTTCTGCCTGCCGAAGGGGTGGAAGGAATCCTGTTTTTTGCTTATCTGGCGGGATATATGGTTTATTCCCTTTTCTTAAGGCTTCAACTGCAAACGAAACACAGGCTGGACAAGGCCATGGTGCCGCCGGTGGCGGTGGGAATTGTTGCCGTGATGTTTCTTCTGCAGCATGCTCTGGGGCAGAAGGAATGGGACGGATATTATGTGTTTTCATTAACGGTCTTTGTGGGAATGTATTTTATTTATTATTTCATAGAGCGTTATCAGCATTTTTTGGAAATCAACGAAGACAGTGCCGGTCCCATGCCGGAGCGTGAAATGTTTCGTTCGGGGATGGGCCTGGCTGTCATATATACGGTTTTTTCTGTGGCAGTCATGCTGTTGACCGCGAATATCGGCTGGCTGTCCCGGATGATGGTTTGGTTGAGGCAAGGATTGGTGGGATTGATCCGTTGGCTGGTTCAACTGCTTGGGAACGGTGATGGAGAGCCAATTGAAAACTGGACGACTGTGCCGGAGCAGATGCAGCCATTTATGGAAGCCGTGGAGCCGGAGGAAACCTTTTGGCTGTGGGAATTGCTGGATAAAATTTTCATGGCTGCCTTCTTTTGTTTTTTACTTGTGATGGCGGTTTGGGGGCTCATAAGGCTGATCCGGTTTTTGCAGGAAAGGTTTGGCCGGAAGTTGAAGAAACAGGAAGCAGGGCTTGCCGGTTCAGGAGATATCAGGGAAAAATGTGAAATTGTCAGGAAAAAATCCGAGAGAAAAGCATTTTTTTCCTTCTTAACGCCAGGGGAGCGTATCCGCCGGATATACAAAAAGAGGGTTCTGGAAGGCAAGGAGCTGTTGATTGGAGGAGAAGAAGACAGTGGGCGGCTAAATACCTTTACGGCCGGTGAGTGCGGCAGGCTTTTGGGGGCCGGGCGGATGACCGGAATCTATGAAAAAGCCAGATACTCGGAGGAGAAGTGTACGGCGGAGGATGTCAGGGAAGCAAAAACGAGTTAGGTTGCGAAAGTAGTCAGCCGTATGCTATAATAAAACAACTGCAATCACATACTATTGCATATACATATCAGGCATTACAGAAGAGGAGAACCATGAATACATACGAATATTGTTTCGCCCATAATAGTAAGAATACTCACAAAACCGCTATCAGCTTAAGGCTTGATAATGGCGGCATAAGGTCATATTCCTATGAACAACTATTTGCTCATGTGGATATATTTGCAGACGCACTGATAAGCGCCGGAATAGTACCCGGTGACAGGATCGCTATTGTTGCAGAGAATTGTCCCGAATGGTGTATCGCTTATCTGGCAATCATGAAGCAAAAAGCTACTGCGGTATTGATTGACGCTTCCTTAGAGCAGGATGAGATATGGAAACTGCTCAGGAAATCAAAGGTCAGAGGAATTTGTACAACTCATAAAATAATAGAAAAGCCAGGTATGATTTCAGATATTCCGGTCTTTGATATTTTGGACAATGCAAAATCCTTTGATGGATATAACAGCAAAGTTAGTACGAAAAAAACAACCGATGGCGATGAAAATATATCAACTATCCTGTATTCATCAGGAACAACTAAAACCGCATCGGGAATCATGCATAGCCACGACGCCCTTTTGAAAACAACGAATATGGTTATAGAATCTAATCATTTACGCTATGACAGCCGCTTCCTGGCCATTTTGCCAAACAGTCATATCTATGGGCTGATATGTCAGGTCATAGGTTCATTGATGCTGGGGGCAACCCTTTGTTTTTTAGAAAGCTTGAACGCAGAAATGTTAAGCGGTGCATTTCAGGATTATCGGCCTACTATTTTTCCAGCCGTCCCTCAAATGTATGAGATGCTCAAATCCCAGGCTATGCGTAAGATAAACAGTGATTCTAAAACACAGAAGCTATTTGCGGCCATTTTTCCTAAATGCCTGTGGCTGAGGAAAAAAACGGGTATCAATTTAGGGCCGGCATTCTTTAAGAGTATTCACCAGGCCTTTGGCGGAGAGATAAAAGTGCTTTGCTCGGCAGGTGCTCCTTTAAATGCCGAAACAGCAGATTTTTTCTACGGTACAGGCTTTGACATTTTAATTACCTATGGTGCAACGGAAACCAACATACCTACGATCGGTAATTATGGCCGAAAGCTTACCACCGATACCTGTGGCAAGGCATACCCGGATGTCCATGTTACGTTTAGCAGTGATGGGGAAATTCTGGTAAAATCTCCTTATATCATGCTTGGTTATTTTGACGATGAAACAGCTACCCATAACGCTTTTAATGAAGATGGCTGGTTTAAGACTGGTGATTTGGGCTGCGTGGACGAACGTGGTTATATCAGGATATTAGGACGGTGTAAGGACAATATCGTGCTTGCTACAGGAAAAAAAGTGGCTCCGGACGATATCGAAAAAGCTTATGAGGGGATTGAGGAGGTGCAAGATCTTGTGGTCTGCGGCATTCCTGTTTCCGATGGCAGTTATGATGAAGTATACGCTTTTGCAGTAGCGGAACCTTCAAAAGTTGAAGCTGCGTTGGAACATCTGAAACAAAGAAGTGCTGCCTTGCCATTTAACATGAAACTTTCGGAAATTCGTTTTGTAGATGCAATTCCCAAAACATCCTTGCAAAAGCCTAAACGGTATCTGCTTAAACAAAAGCTGGAACAGTATGAAAAGCCGGTCATGTTACCGCAAGCGGAACATGAGAAAGTAACCACTGATATTTCTTCCATAGTAAGAGAGGCCGTTGCAAATATAGCAAAAGTTGATGTCTCTGAGGTTTTGCCTGAGACGAAACTTTTTTCCGAACTTGCCATAGATTCACTTGGCAGCATTGAGCTTTGCTGCATGGTTGAAGAGAAATGCGGCATCCGGGAGGATATTGCTTATGTTCTGCACAAGAAAATGACAGTCGCAGAGCTGACAGAATACGTTTCTGCACCTTATGACGTTAAAAGCGAAAAATACAACTTATTGCAGAACTATCCCTTGAAGAAAAGCAAATATGACTATAACATTTTCAGGTTAGCGCAAAATTTGATGTTTATGATTTATAATATCAGAATTCAAAATGACACGTTTCTTCCAAAGAATGGCGGATATATTATATGTTCAAATCATGTAACAAATTTCGACTATCTCTTTCTTACACTAAACTTCACATGGGAGAGGTTTCACAGGTTTTGCTGCATGGCAAAAAAGGAACTTTTCGGTAAGAAAATACTCAGTAGAACCATTGCCAAAATAGCTGGAATGGTACCTGTTGACAGAGACGGATTTGTAAATGATGCATTTTCCACCATTCGCAGCAAGTTAGGAGAGGGGTGGGGGGTTTTGATTTATCCCGAAGGTACGCGAAGTGAAAACGGTGAAATAAAGACATTTAAAAATGGAGCGGCGATTTTGTCCATTGAGGCTTGTGTGCCAATTGTACCTGCTTACATAGAAGGCGGTTTTAAGGTGTTTCCAAAGTCCAGGAAACTTCCCAATTTATTTAATTGGAAAAAAATGAAAAGATACTGTGTTGAAGTCAAATATGGGGAGCCGGTTTTCCCGAAAGGCTTAAGTCCTGACGAACTGACAAAACATATTGAGATGTCAATTATGCAGCTGAAGGCCGGGGTAAACTAACGGTCTTCAGCTGCAAAATTAAGAAAGAAAACTAATATATTTTTTTGATACTATGTGATATAATGTGAATGCTTGGCGAGTTTTTTCGAGCCAGGTGTGAACGTATGCCTTAAACCCAATACTACGAGGAGAAACAACTTATGATTGATTTCAAAGAGGAACTTGAAAAACTAACAGAGGAACAAATCGATCCTGCCTTTGTAATCCGCCATGAAGATGTCGGCACCATATTCCAAACCATCAATGGCATAGTTACAAAACTTTTCAAAAAGCAAGGTGCCATGAGCATGCAGGTAGAAGAGATGTATTCCATTCTGGAGGAAAGCGAAAATAACGGCAAGATCAGAGACCTTGAACAGGAAAATAATAATCTGGTTCAAGTTCTTATAACAGCAGCCGATTTAATAGAAGATTTTTATCTGTATTATAAAGAAAACTATGAAGAAGCAATGGCTGCCCAATCGGAACTGATGTGGCATACCATATGCAAAACAATGGCCGGAATTGGATTGATACGCATTTCAGATGAGGGGACACCGTTTAATGCAAAACTAAACCACGTGGAAGGGGTTGTTGAAGATCCCCGCTATGAAAACGGCTTCGTCATGAATGTTTTAAAAAGCGGCTATCAATACAAAAATCAAGTTTACCGAAAATCATCAGTCATTGTAAATAAGTGGGAGGACACGAAAGATGAGTAGAATTATTGGAATTGATCTGGGCACATCGACATCGGAGATTGCATATTTTGAGGCAGGAAAGCCGGTGGTAATACCGAACCATTTGGGAGAACTCGTCACGCCTTCGGTGATCCATATTTCACCGACGGGGGAGATTACCATTGGTACGGAATCAAAGGAAAAGCTATTGCTGGAACCAGACTGCACCTTTATGGAAGTAAAAAGACTGATGGGAAGTGGTGACAGCCTTTCGGCCCATGGAATTTCCTATAGCCCACAGCAATTATCTGCCTATATCCTGAGGTATCTGACGGATTGTGCAGGCACTTATTTAAAGGAAGACATCGACCGGGTCGTAATCACGGTACCGGCTTACTTCTCGGACGAGCAGAGACGTGCCACTGTCGAAGCCGGAAAGCTTTGCGGTCTTACCGTTGAACGCATTATCAATGAGCCTACCGCTGCCGCACTGAGTTACGGCATTGATCATTTGACGGACTGTACCAATATCCTTGTCTATGACCTGGGCGGCGGAACCCTTGATATTACCGCCCTGGAAATGTTCGAAGGAGTGATGGAAGTTCGCGCCAGCAGCGGGGATAACCAGCTTGGCGGCAAGGATTTTGATGAGGCGATCATCCAATATCTCCTGGGGAAATTCAGCGAAAGCCAACAGCCTTATATCAAAAATGATTTGCGTGCTATGGCAAGACTGAAAAGAGAAGCGGAATTATGTAAAATAGCCCTGAGCGAGGAAATGGAATATGCGATTTCACTTCCCTTCTTTTCCAATATAAAAGGCAAACTTGTCTCAATTGATGAAATAATCACCAGACCGCTTTTCGAAAGCCTGATTAAAGACAAAATCGATGCAACGCAGGAACAGATTAAAATTGCCTTGAAGGATGCAAAAATGAAGTTAGACGATATCGATCTGATTCTGATGGTGGGCGGTTCCACACGAATCCCTTACGTGGAGCGCTTTATTACCGAGATATTTCATAAGCCGCCGCAGCATCTTATTGATCCGGATCTGGCAGTAGTAAACGGTGCTGCTATTCAGGCCGGTATCATTGGCGACCAATTTGAAGGCGATGAAATTGTTTTGACGGACGTATGTCCATACACCCTGGGAACGGCTGTTTTAAGAGACTTTTTTTTCGATATGTCTGATCGGGATCTGTATTTTGACCCAATCATTCCAAGAAACACTACGATTCCAACCACAATAGAAAAAACCTACACCACCAGCCACGATGGTCAGCAGCAGGTTGATATCAAGGTATACCAAGGGGAATACAGCAATCCTGATCTTAACAATTTTCTTGGAAAATTCTCCCTGGCCGACATTCCTCCGGCACCGGCAGGAGAAGAAAAAATTACCATTGCTTTTTCCTATGATGTCAACGGCATTCTCCAGGTGGACGCAAAGATCATTTCCACAGGGGAAAAGGCCGCCATTACCATCTCCACCGGTGACAGTTCGATGGTGGAAGAGATCGACATTTCCAAATGGAAAGAGAGCAAGAAGGCCAGAAAATACACCTCCATTATCCGCCGCGCAGAAAAGGTGGTGCTGCAGGAGGGGGATGACACCGATGAATTGCAAGACTTGATCAGGATGCTGAAGGAGGCTTTGATTAAGGAAGAATCCACCGAAATATTGGAAGAATGCAAGGACGATATTATCGATTATCTTCTGGATTTGGAGAATGATGATGAGTGAAGAGTTGTTTGATTTTTATTTTCTGAAAGCTTTAGAATATGCCAAAGGAGATGATTTGACAAAAGCAATCCAATATGTATCCATTTCATTGGGACTGGACGAAGAGAATGAAAGCGCCTGGAGGTTGGCGGGACTTTGTTACTATGCTCTCGGTAATTATACGATGGCAGAACAATGTTTTAAATATTCACCTCACTATATGGAAAAGGCGGCAGAAGCGATCTTCATAAAGAGAGCGGAAATGGCACAGGTCAAACAGCTGGTGGATAAGATGCAGTACAAGAAAGCAATCCGGATATTGGCAGCGGACAATGATAAAAGCGTTTTGCAGTGGAATTATCTGGGATGTCTGTATGGGATTTTGCGCAAAAAGGAAAAAGCACTTACCTGCTTTTCGGAAGCTCTGCGAAAAGACAGCGGCAATTTAAAGACTATATTTTATTTACAAAATGTACAATACATGAAAGAAAAAAGGTGGTGGGCACTTGAATTATTATGAACAGTTAAACGTCTCTGCGGATGCATCCAAGCTGGAAATCAAAAAAGCATACTTTGCCATGGTAAAGAAATATCCGCCGGAAAGATTTCCCGGAGAATTTAAAGAGTATCGAAAAGCGTATGATGTGTTAAGTGACGATAACGCAAGAGATCAATATGATAAGCTGGCGAAAATTCCCGAAGAGTATAAAGACCTTTACGAAGCTTCGCTGGAAGCCATGGAATATGGGGATTATGAGTCTGCCATACTGGAGTTGAAGGCGGTCGTAAAGGAGCATCCGGACTTGCAGATATTAAACAGTCTGTTGGGCGATATTTATCTTGAAAATGACAATTCCGGCAATGCGATTAAAATATTTGAAAAGCTGACAAAACTGGAACCGTCCAATCCCGAGTATCAGGGAAAGCTGGCGGAGGCCTATCAGATGCGCGGCTTTAATAAAAAGGCGGTCGTCCAGTATGAAAAAACAGTCCATATGGATCCTGACAATATGGATTATGTGGCTAAATTGGCAAATGCATATTGGGAAGCCGATGCGGAGGACAAAGCCTTGCAGACCATCAGGCAAGGAACTGCCCTGGCCCGGGAGAAGGATCTGGATTGTCTGCAACTGCATATATGGGCCATCTCTTTCTGTGCCAGTACCGGTCATGCCGATGATCTGCGGGAACACATGAATGCACTCAAGGAAAAGGCATTCCTTGATCCTTCTATTATAAATTATATTTCGGAAGAAATCACGCTTGAATTATTTGTCACCGAGCCGCAAACAGGAACGATAGACCTATATTATCAGGTGTTGTGCTTTTTAAGTGAACTGGATCCCAAGAATGATATGTTATTGCATATAAAAGAAGAATTCGAAACGCAATACAGGGTCTATCAACTTGGCGAGGATGAACAGGTTCCTGCCACCATCGCTTTCTTAACAGAACTTACATTGACAGACTGTCAGTGTACTTCATGCAAAATTAAAGCTGATGTAATGAAGCAGGAAATGCTGTTCAATATCAATACCACCAGAAAAGGGCTGAAATACGTAAAAGAGACATATCCTGATATTTATGAGCTGAATCGTACTTTTTATGACGATGTCCTAAATCCTAAAAAAGAACAGCTTTTAGTGGACAAGAGTTATAAAGCATTGCAGAGGCATCAAAAAAGAGATCCTGCTGAATTTAATGAAATAATGAACGGGTTCTTTGGCCTGGATGATGAGGATTTTGACGAGTTTGAAATAGAGGAGAGTACTCCTTATGTACGTAAAGATCCAAAGGTAGGACGCAACGATCCCTGCCCCTGTGGCAGTGGGAAGAAGTATAAAAAATGTTGTGGGCAAAATTCATAGGGATGGGGTATTCACTGGATATTTTCATATAAAAAACCGCCTGGTATGCCAGGCGGTTTTTTGTTCCATAAAGCAATTGCAAGGGCAATGAGAAGATTGTATTGCAAGCACAATGTGTGTTTTCTTTGGCTTGCACAGAAGGTATTTCGATTGGCGGCCAGGCGATAATTGCGGTCCGGAAAATCAGGAAAGGAACCAGAAAAAGGGGCTGTTGTACAGTTGGTGAAACGGCCATTTTTCGCTATTTTCATCTGGTTTTTTCCGGCAAATATACGAGGAGGAGTGCAGTGAGAAAATCGAAAAAACAGGTACGATCAGAATTTGACAAGTATTAGTATCTGTGTTATGATTTTTACATTAAAACATGTATTTATAAGACAGAGCATCGATAAAAAAGAAAAGGAAGGTAGACATCATGACAATTACATACCAAGGATTAAACATTACACAACCAATTCAAGGAGAGCTCCAAGCTGAGGCTTTTTTAGTTAATCTGTTAAATGCCAGTAGCACCCAAGGCACTTTTTCATCAGAAGAACAAGCGGCTCAATTACAATTTGGAACAGAACGAGAAGAATTACTTAAAAAAATGATATCAGAACAAGATGCAACGGTCAAAGCAGAATTACGGGCCCAGCTAGACGAATTAGATGCCAAAGAAAGAGAAAGATACAATCAATCGGTAACCAATCAAATCGTAGAACAACATATGCAGGAGCGAGAAGCAAACTTTTCCAAAGTAAAAATGGGTGCAGGTTTGGTTCTGGTGTTGCTCATTGCAGTAATCGGATTAATCGTATTCAAACAGAAATCAAAGAAGAAAGATTTAGGAAACCAAGAGAAATAAAACCTGGCGCTGCTAATAATTGGGTCGGGCTTTTATAATTAAAGATTAAAGAGAAGTAGCTATGGAAGAGAACAAGTAACATTTGGCACAGGTATAAAGGTTTGGGGTGTTTTGCTTCAGGTAATTATCTTATAAAATAAAATAGGAAGGGCAGGTTATGGATGATTTTATCCTGATTCAGCCGCCGCGCTTTTTTACGGGGAAAGTGATGATATGGAATTTGCAGGTATACTGGGGGGAGATTGGGATAGGTGGGGAAGCAACATTTGTAGAGGGATATACTGCCTTGTGCTTGATTGAATGGGATGGAACTCTTAAGACAAAATTTACTATTATTATCAGGAGTATCTAATTATATGGATAAATCAATTAGAAATTTATTTATTACGTTAATAGTTGCAGTAATCGTAAGTGCTGTTTCTTACCATGAAGTCTGGGCAGAGCAAATTTTCACAAGCAAGTCAGAGGCGGAAACTATTGATGAAAAATATTTTTTAAAGTTTATGGAAGCTGTGAAAAATGGTGATACGGATTTGTTATACGAAGTTTGGATAGAAGAAAAAAAACAATCGACGATTGATTCATTTGCACCTGTATATGCTTACTGGAATGGGAAAGAGATAACCTCATATAGAAAAATAGGTGAAGAAAGACGTCCAAAAAATGACGAAAAAGGTCAACCAACTGGTACTGTTTATGATTATGAGATAGTCAGTGGAGATGACGTCTTTTATTTACGATTTGCAATAACAGATGAATGTAAAGGAGGGAGATATATTGATTCTTATAACTTTTCTAATGTAAAGCAGTCAGCAGAAAAAAATGGAATACATAATCAAATCAAGCCAATTCATTGGATTAATATACCCTTGGCAATAATTGCAATTGGATTTTCCCTTTATGTATTAGGTTTGTGCGTAAAGGAAAAACCTAAATGGTGGTGGGGGTGGATGTTTTTTATTGTGGTGGTTTATGGCGGGATTTCCATAACCTTTACAGAAAAAATCAAAATTGGTTTTTTAATATATACATTTTATATGCCTAGAATTTTGATTTACTCTAATGGGGGCAACATCATGGGGATTGAAATCTGTATGTCCGTTCCGCTTGGTGCAGTTGTGTATTGGTTTAAAAGAAGAAAAGTGTCAAAACCTATAAAATATTCAGTTAATGATGATGGGGATTTTAAATAGTGGTCATTGCTTATTCGGTTCGTCTGCTTGGCATATAATAGAAACTATCAGACGTTGTATGGATATGATGAATTTGGACAGGATGTATTGGGAAATCAGGGAGAGGTGCAGCTGTTTGGATATACGGGATATCAGATGGATAAGATTACTAAGACCTACTTTGCACAGGCGAGAGCGTATTTACCAAGAGTGGGCAGATTTGACGAGACGGATGTTGTGAAAGGCAGTCATATAGTCCCCCAATCATTGAATTCATATGGATATTGTTGGGGAATCCAATCATGTGGGTAGATTTGGACGGAAGAAAGACAAAAGCTCCATCAACTCAGGATATACAGAAATGGGTACTAAATGAGAAAAAGAAATCAATCGAAAGGGTATAACTGATTGGTGGGAAAGCAAAACACAAAGTCTTTATGAAGTTGGAAATCAGGTGAAGGATGTAATATTTGATATAGTAGATATTGAGATAGAGTCCGGATATGGAGGAGGAATTGGGGCAGGAGTGACTGGTGTGAAAGTAGAGTTATCAGCTAAAATGTATAAGTCATGGGATATCACTTCTTCTGAATTTGGAAAGATTGATGCACCAGCACAGTTTGATATGGGAATTAATACAGAAACATCAAATAAATTCAAAGCAGGTGCGGGTTTCAAAAGTGGTGATATTGCATATGAGAATGAGGCTCCTTATACTAAATTTGAATATGAAGAGTTGGAAAAGGAAGATGATTGGAAAGTATCGTTATTTTCTGCCTCATTATATTTAGGCGGTGGTGCAGGTATTGATGTCAAATTGAATCTTAGCAAGGCTGGACAGTACATTAGATGCATTTGGTATAAGTTGTGATAGTATTAATTAAGGAGTAGTTTCGGAAACTAACCAATAAAAAGAGTTTATATACATTTCGCAGCACATACCTGATTTTGTAACGATGAAACCAGAAGAAGGAATGGCAAGAGAATCTCTACAAGACAGGTTTTTGAAAAGTATTAGAAAAGTGATATCAGTCTGCGTTTTGTTTTACTGCTTTCAGTCTGGCATCAAGATGTATTTTATAAAGAAACTGCTGATATTCAGCATGTGTTTGCCGGTATTTTAGTATAGGCGGCACCTCCGAAAAAAGAGTTACTTTTAACGAACTACGGGCTTTTCGAGTTTCCGAGACCGCTCTTAAAGTAAATAGAGGTAATATATAATGGAGCGTAAAGACATGAAGCGGTTAATAGAAATAGATGTTTTTTATTATGTTATCAATATTTCAAGCCACCATATGATAATAAGTGGTTAAAATTTAGTGGAGGTATAGGAATAAATATGAGACGGATGGGAGCAGCGGCTATTGATTATGTTATTGTAACACTTGGGTTTATCTTTGCCCTCGTAATTATAATTGTTGCTATATACAAAGGTGGTTATGTTTCAACCAATCAACGATTAGGATTGATGTTAAGTGTAGGAAATATTATACCAATATCATATAATTTTATATGTGATTATTTTTTTTCGGGGTTAACGGTTGGGAAATTTATTATGAAGATACGTATAAAAAGGGGAATTAGAAATGATAATTTTCATTTTGCTGTAAAGCATACGCTTGTAAAACAGCTATTCATAATGCTTGGGTGGATAAATATAGTGATTTATAACTTCAATTACTATAGAATGCCCTATGATAAATGGCTGGAAATTACTATCGAAAAATTTTAATTGGCGTGAAGAGAAATCATAAACACTATATCAATATGAATATGATGCTTTTGGAAATCGTGTTCATATTTTTGATGGCGAAATTTTCTCGGTACCTGACCCCATAACATTCTGTGAACAAAATAAATTAAAAACTTCTATATATGGTTCCCCTGCCAAAAGTAAATTCGGAATGCAGAAATAAAGAAAAGCAGCGTGACATTTTGTCATGGAAAAAATTCGACACTCATTTACAATAAAATTCATTAAGCAGATGAATT
>Ga0153928_1001114_pt1 | contig 12333 bp, 15 predicted proteins | sample TSNJ012MetaG_FD_106656 | JGI IMG/M metagenome (GOLD analysis project Ga0153928, IMG submission 106656) | Attine ant fungus gardens microbial communities from New Jersey, USA - TSNJ012 MetaG | ecosystem: Host-associated > Fungi > Mycelium > Unclassified | place: USA: New Jersey, Wharton State... | reverse complement strand
TTAAGCTGAAATCAGTCTGAAAAAATTATTTCAGACTGATTTCAGTAGCATCCAATATAATGAGGCCATAACCACATAAAGAAGAAAAAATCTTGAAACAGGGATATCGCACAAGCTTTCACATGCAAAATCAGTTGATGGAGGTTATAACCAAGACAATGAAAAAGAAAATTATTTTTGGCGTTTCCGCCGTTGTACTCGCCGGGATCGTGGGCGCCGCGGCGCTGCTGTCGGGCTTCACCAGCAATACACAATCCACCGCGCAGCAAGTGCGCGCCACTACATTGGAAAAGGGCGACCTGTCCACCTCGATCAGCGCTAATGGCATGGTATACAGCGCAAGCGTAACTCAGGTTTCTTCCACTTTAAATTACTCTGTGAAAAGTGTGTATGTTTCCGTTGGAGATCATGTCAATGAAGGTGATGTGCTCGCGGAGGTGGACACCTCCGAGCTGGAGTCCAGCATCGCGCAAAAGAAAGCGTCCCTAAGTTCTTCCCAAGCTTCCGCGCAGCTCAATCTGACTGAGGCCCAGAACAATCTGGCGATTTATGAGCGCAATCTCGAGGCCGGGTATGATTCCAGTCTTATCAACGCGGAATCTGCGGTCACCAGCGCGGAAGCGTCGGTTGCCAGCGCGGAGATATCGGTGAGCACGGCCGAGCTGGATCTGGCGTCGGCAAACACCGAGCTGCGCACCGCCCGCAATAACTTGCGCGACGCGCGCAACGGGGAGGGCGACTACGAAGAGGAGGAAGCAACCGATTCGCAGATAACTGCGCTGAGAAACACGGTCAGCGCTAAGGAGAACAGTGTGGAAAAATCCCAATACAGCTTGGAAAGCGCCAAGCAGAAGCTGGAAAGCGCCAGGCAGGATTTGGAAAAGGCCAAAACAAGCTATGAAGCCGCCAAGTTGAGCAGCTCCGACAGTCTGACTAGCTATCAGAACAAGATAAAAAGCGCGCAGCTCTCCTCCAATTTTTCCGAACAGCAGTTATCCCTGGAAAAGCTGGAGGGCGACTTGGAAAAAGCGGTTCTTACTTCCCCAGTCTCCGGAACAGTCACCTCGGTTGACGCCATAGTGGGGGGCTCCAGCAGTGACCTGTTGTTCATCATTCAAGATACGGAGAGTCTTAAAATAGTCACCAATGTCCAGGAATATGACATCGGCACGGTAAAAGTGGGCAATAAGGTTATCATCACGACAGAGTCCACGGGTGATCTGGAATTTGAGGGTACGCTGACTAAAATTGCCCCCACCTCAACGCTGACAACCAAAGGCAACACCACATCTTCCACGACGGCGGAATATGAAGCAGAAGTGACCGTTTCCTCCTCCGCCCCCAAGGGACTGCTTGTCGGCATGAACGGCCTTCTGAGCATTATCACGGAGGAAAAGAAAAACGTCTGGTATGTGCCCTATGAAGCTGTCGCAAACATGGGCGGGCAATCGGTGGTATATGTGGCACGCACCCAGGAGGACGGCTCTTCCGTTGCTGAAGCGGTAACAGTTACAACGGGACTTGAAAACGAGATATACATAGAAATCAGCGGGGATTCTCTTGAAGAAGGTATGCAGATCATCTCCGACGCCTCTGGCATCACCCAGGGCGCTTCCATCGAAGTGCAGGATAATGCGGCACGCGGCAGCGTTTCTGGCGGCAACCCTTCCGGTGAGGGGCAGCAAGACGGCGGTTTCCAGATCAATATTCCCGGCATGGGCGGCGGTAGCGGCGGACCTGGCGGTGGCGCTGGCGGCGGCGCCCCCGGTGGTGGTGGCGGTGGACCGCAAGGGTAAGATGGCATCTGACAAGGAGATGAGAAGATGGAACATAACATAATTGATATGCAGAATGTCGTTAAAAAATTTTACATCGGCACCCCGAACGAGCTTACGATCCTCAAAGGCATGAGCTTTTCGGTCAAGGAGGGCGAGTTCGTGTCGGTGGTGGGACAGTCCGGCTCCGGCAAATCTACCCTGATGAATATTATCGGCGCGCTGGATCACCCTACAAGCGGCAGCTATGTGCTGAGCGGCGAGGACATCCTTACCATGAAGGGGAACAAGCTCTCTGATATTCGCAACCAGAAAATCGGCTTCGTGTTCCAGACCTTTAACCTGATTCCCAGAACCTCGGCGCTCAAAAATGTGGAGTTGCCCATGCTGTACGGCGGAACGGGAGCCTCTAAACGGACGAAGCGGGCGAAAGAGCTCCTGGAGATGGTTGGGATGGGCGACCGGATGAAGCATTTGCCCAGCGAGCTTTCCGGCGGCCAGAAGCAACGCGTAGCCATTGCGAGGGCGATGGCCAACGACCCCGATATTATTCTGGCCGATGAGCCTACGGGTGCGCTGGATACCGAAACGGGCCGGCTAGTGATGGATCTGTTCCACCAGCTCAACCGCGAACAGAGGAAGACAATCGTCCTGATTACGCACAACCCCGAGCTCGCTGAGGAGACACAGCGTATCCTTACAATAAGCGACGGGCAGATTATTGACGAAAAGATGAATACGCCAAAGGAGGGCGTGGCATGAGCATATTAGAAAATATGCGTCTGGCCATCTCGGGGCTCAAAACCAGTAAAATGCGCGCACTTCTGACCATGCTGGGCATTATCATCGGCATCGGCTCGGTAATCGCGATCGTGACGGTGGGCAACTCGCTGTCGGCTTCCATGACCAGTTCCATGTCCTCCATGGGTGTGCACAACATCAACATCAACCTGCGCCAGAGTGGTTCCCAGGGAGGCGGCCCCCCTCCTCAAATGGACGATTCCAGCAAGATTTCAACCACCATGATCGACGCGCTGATTGCGAAGTACCCGGATGACATCGCCGCGGTGAGCCTGACTCAAAATGTTGGTTCCGGCACGGCGAAGAGCGGCAGCCTCTACGCCAATGTTTCGATCACCGGCGCAAACCCCGGTTACATGGACGCCAACAGCCCCACCATGCTGACGGGACGCTTTATCACCGACCGCGATATCGAAGGGAAAAAGTATGTGGCGGTGGTCTCCGACAAGCTGATCAATAACATGTACAATGGGGATACGGAAAGCGCGCTCGGACAAAAGGTGAAAATTTATACAGACAAACAGATCATGGCCTTTACGATCGTTGGTGTCTACGAATACGAGGCGTCTTCATTCTCGGGAACGGAATCGGAGCAGGAGATCAGCACGGACTTCATCATTCCTGTCACGCTGGCGAAAAAGCTCGCAAACGCAGGAAACAATTACCAGAGCTTCACGCTAGTATCTTCCGAGACGGCGAATTCCACCGTACTGGCCACGAACATCGAAAAATTCTTTAAGAAATATTACGATTCTGACAGCAAATTTACTGTCAGCGCCAGAAGCATGGAAGCTATGATCAGCACGATGACCGAAATGCTTTCCACAGTACAAGTAGCCATCGCTGCCATCGCTGCCATATCCCTGTTAGTGGGAGGAATTGGCGTTATGAACATCATGCTTGTGTCGGTCACCGAACGGACACGGGAAATCGGCACACGCAAAGCGTTGGGTGCCAGAAGCAGCGCGATACGCGCGCAGTTTATCGTTGAATCAATGATCATTTGTTTAATTGGCGGCGTGATCGGTGTGATACTCGGTCTTATATTAGGTATGGTGGGGGCAAATATCCTGAATGCGCCGGCAACGGCATCTATGCCTGTGATCGTGATAGCTGTGGCGTTTTCAATGGTGATCGGCGTGTTTTTTGGGTATTACCCGGCAAACAAGGCCGCAAAGCTTGACCCTATCGAAGCGCTTAGGTATGAGTAAGATATCTGTCTTCCAGCTGCAAGATGTGAAAATTTTGTTTATACAGAAGAGACGTTATTTACATTGTGGTTTAAGCATAATTGGTAGCTAATGTAACTTTCACTAATTTTTATGTGCGAAATATCGGAGTGCATAATAAGCTGAATACCTACAAGGTTATCTGCACAAAAATGGGGTAACCTCGATGTTGAGGCTACCCTGTTTTGCTGTTTCCTTTGATGACAGTGGTATTGCGATCTTTAATGTGGGGAGAAGACCTTTTCGCAAAAGGTCTTCTCCCCACACCCCTCTTTCCAAAAGTGGACAAAACAAGTTTTAATCGTGTAAATTTATATCGTGTACATGAGGTTAAGAAAACCCCTCTCCTTTCTCCGGACACGATCAGGATTTTTATATCCTGCCGCGTCTTATCCAGATTGGAGGTCACGCCGTCCTGCACCGACGCTTTGAGCGACCCGGTGCAATAACGGCCCTGATGCGACGAGGCTTTTGCCGGAAACATATGGCGGGGAGGCCCCATGCCGGAAAGCTCGGTGAGATCCCGCACAACTTTGTCGGCAACCTCGCGCTTCAGGACGGGAGTACACCACCGTCCGGAACCGACGCCGCCTTTCGCGGGGAATTTGCCAACACAGCCGATGCCTTGCAGCTCATCCATGTTGCGGATCACCGTGTCGCCCACCATGATCTTGAGGTACGCCGAACACCAGCGCCTTGCAAGGTCGCCGGATTTGGCGGGAAATTTCATCCTGTATCCAAGCTGCGCCAGTTCATCACCGGCATCCAGCCCCCCAAGGATTTGTTCCCGCAGTTCCTCGCTCTTTATCTGCGCCGGGGAAAGGCGGCAGGTCTTTACTGCCGCCCCGTCCTCGTATTCGATAGGAAGCGACGCCCCTACCCGGTAAAGCTCGCCAAAAAATCCGCCCACGCGCCAGCTTCTCCGCAGCCTTACTTCCTCCGCTTCGGCAAACGCACGGACATACGCCTGCGTGACAGGCCAGTCCATGCGGCGCATTTGGTGGCCCCCGTCGATTTCATGATGCCAGAGCTCGATTTTCTCCTTTGGCACCCCAAGCTCCAGCAATCTGTAAAAGGCGACGGTGGAATCCTTGCCGCCCGAATAAAGTACGATTATCAGGTCGTACTCCTCCAGCGGCAGCAATTTTTCCAGATAGATGCTTTGCTCGTATTTGGTTTCACGCTTTCCCGGAACAACCGGCAGGATCGAGGTACCCTTACCGTAGATCGGCTTTTCAGGTTTCCCCCAAATGACAGGCGTATGTATGCTGCATTGACTGTCTTTTATATAGTCCACTTAGATCACCTGATTTCCTTTTATCTTTCTTTCGGGTTAATTCACCTCCGGCAGCTCCGCGTGAATAAACTCGCCTTTATAGTAGAAATTCGGCACTCTTGACGGTGTTAATACCTTCAGAAGATTATCACCGCGTATAGTACAATTACGCACTAATGGCGATACATCCCCGTCAAAGCAAATGTCGCAGGCATGGCAATCGTCTTTAGAGCCGTCGTCCATACTCCGAAGGCAAGAAGAACACGGGCAAACAGCGCAAAAATTATCTTCCAGCTTCGCGCATTCCCCTACATAAATCCACACAGAGCCGGCCGCTTGCTTAAAGGTTGTAAAAAGCGGAGTGACCTTGCCGTTTTCATCCTTGTGGGCGGTTTGGCATGAGCGCCTTTGTAGAAGGATTTCCCTTTTGATTACCGCTTCTTCTCCCAACCCGGACAGGAAAGTAATCACATCCTCGGCCACCATGTCGCCCGGCTGATAGAATTCGCAAAGGCTTTTGCTGCTTTTCACCCATTCATCAAAGGTTTTGATAGGCAGCCCGCCCATCTCTGTTATGTGCTTCTTGATAAAGTTCTTCGAGATTTTGCCAAGATGATATTTGTACAGGAGATCGCTTGTCTTATCGAAATTTCCCTGACAGCAATCTTTCCAGAACAGGTACAATTCGCCGCCGTAAAGCTCCAGATCATCACACATATTGATTTCCATGAATTGCTCCCTGTTGACCATGCCGTTTAAGAAATCGCCTGCTCCATGCACAAAATCGGTCATTTTCTCAATCACATCAAAAATATTGTCGCTTGGGGTAAGCCTGTTCCGTGTGATTTTGTTTTCATCCCATTGATGTTCCATTGCATAATCTCCTTTATTGTTTGTTATTCTATTTCCTCGATTTGTACGCCGCTCCGATATGGGCCGATATAGAAATCCGCGGCAAGCAGGAAAGCGCCATATTCGGTAGTTAGCGCGCCACAATCTATGCTGTATTTAGTCTTTTGAGTTGATTTCCCGTTAAAACAGGCAATCTTATCTTTTTTTATTTGTACAAATGTATCCAGATTATTAAGACAGCGGATTACTCTCTGCCAATCGTCTTCCTGCAATGATACGTTGGTAATTGCGATGGTTTTATATTCTCCCATTGTGTATTTCCTCCATTTTGTTGAACGATACGGCGACGGAGTTGCGGAGTGTTCAAACCGTCTCCCATCCTCTCAGCGCAAGCCGCCTTTAGCGGCAGATTCCAGTCCTTTTTTCAGACAGGCCATATTTCGCTCGTACTGCGGCCAGAAGTCCTCCTGTATTTCGTAACAGACGTACATCATCCAAATCATGGATGTGAGCAGCCTTTCCAGCTTTTCCTTGCCCCCGGCCGTTTGCCCGATCCTTTTCATCAGCTTTCCGAATTCAAGAACCTGATTAAACCATCCAACCATGAACCGCCTGTCGTCAGGGGTAAGGTTTTCAGCCATCCAATCACCGACCTTGCGGGTTTGCCCGGTGTAATGGTGCGGCTTTTGTGAAACTATGCAATAGCTTAACCCCTCATGGTCTCCCGGCTCGATGTTCAGCGGATACAGCCTGCAAACAAGCGGCTTCGCTTCCTGCACGGAGCAGCCGTTTTTGTAGAAGATACAGGCGTCGCCATACGGCTTCGTTTTTAACGTAAAAATCGGGAATGTAATAAGGCCTGGAACGGTGTAATCGTTAATGAATTCTTCTATTGGCCGGTCGAGAAGTTTTGCAAGCCGGAACATATCCCAGCTTGTGAGCATGATTGATTCCCTGACGTTGTGGCAGCACTCGCCGCAGCGAAAGCAATGATATTGAAATGTGTCGTCGGGGCCTACTTTCATAACTGATAAATCAATGAATTCCATCCGTTAATTCCTCCATTTTTTTAATCGTAAACGCAGAACAAAGGAACCCCCGTGGATTCCTTTGTCCTTTTTTTAGTTTTTATTTAAGTAAATATCAATGTTGTCTAAGAACACACCGGCATCCCGATAGGCCCCATAACGATGATAACCGTCCAGCAGTTCGCCATAAAGGCATACCAGCGGAGCAAGGCTTTTGCCGGAAAGCAACTGCGCTATGTACCCATTCACCTTTTCCTCCGAAAGACGATAACCGGGTTTCCCGCATATGATGCGGGAAATGTGAACACGTTTTCGCACCCAGCTATAATAGAACGGAAGACATCCCTGATCGGGATATTTACGGAGCCACAGATCGCAAAGGTAAAGTTTTATCTCCTCCGGTTCTGTGGGCCATTGCTCCAATGCGTCCATAACTTCACCACCATTAAATGTAATACTCCACCAGATGACCGTAGCTCTCAAACAGATAGCACACGTCATTTTCCCTGCCGGACATATCCTGATACAACTTTGTAACGAGATCATCGTTACAACCTGTATCGGCCTCTCCGTAGCTGACAGCGGCATCTTTTAGCCTTTTCACCCGATCTTCGCTGTACTCGCATAGACGCGCGGTAAAGCCCTGCTCCATATTGCGGATTTCAATGATAAAAGAGCCGTTGTTGAATAAATCGGGGGTAAGCTGTCGCAGATGGCGGAGAGCCGCAAACAATCCGTCCAGAGATCGTTCCGATACAAACTGTACATCTTGATTGTCTTGATTATGTTCCATAGCAAAGACCATCCTTCTTCAATTCAACGCGCTGTCCGCAGTATTCACAATAACTTGCATAGTAACCAGTTATCTGTTCCTGGCACTTCGGGCACCAGTATTCGCCGTCCTCGTTCGGTTCAACGGATATGGCTGTTCTATAGGCACATAACCGCTCGTTCTCCGTTTGCAGGGAGCGCAGCCTTTTCAGACATTCATCATCCAGAATAAAGCCGGACATTACCGCTTTTTTACATATGACGCAACTTGGCACATTTGTTCCTCCCTTTCAGGTTTTACGCGACACGCTTTGATAAAAGCGCGTCTGCTATTTTATCGCCGTCCAGCTCACTTGTGCGGTAAATCTCATTGCAGAACGGTTTTAGGCTGAATTCCATGCCCGGGCTGTCTTTGTCCATCAGGATGCCGGTCACGGTAAACGAAAGCTCGCTTTTCTTTTTATGGAGCGCCTTTACGAAGTCCTCCGGCATTTCACATTCTCCGTCCGTGATGAACACGATATCGGCTTTATGAAAGCCCTCATGCTCCATCAGCCGCACAGCCTCCTTCATCGGCGTTTCAAAATCCGTGCCGCCGTTCAGGAAAAGCGTTGCGGCCGCCATCAGGTCGGCGTTCGTGTATTTGCCGGGACGGAATATGTCCGTCTGATATTGGTCGGCGCTTGCGAAATGCACCAGGGCGAAGTTGCGCCCATCCGTTTTGCATATGTCCTGCAAGGCCAGCGCGACGGCTTTTCCCCACGCAGCGTTTTCGCCTATGGTGGAATAGGATTCGTCAAGGCACGCGACGATATCGCCGCTGCCCATGTAAATCCTTTCACGGCGCCGGTACTGCTTGAGGTTTTTCTTTCCGTGCTTTCTAAGGAACAGCGGAATGGTATGCGGTGAGGCCAGCAGGGAAAACTCCGACGAAATCACCGATTTGAGATCGTTGCCCAATTCAAGGCTGTACTTCTCGCCGCGCCCGAACGCAAAGGAGTTTTTGCGCTTTTGCCGCAGCATTTCCTTTAACCGCCCAAGATACCGCGCAATCTTCAGAAGCATGTCGTTTTGCCGCACCTGCTCCAAAAGCTCACGGTTTTCGGGCGTCGAGTCCATCTGCGCGGGATCGTCGCCCCACGAGAGAACGACGCTCTGCGCTTCATCCGCCTTATCCTTCGCCGCGCTCACGGCAGCGTCGATGATCGCCTGCACCGTATCCTTATTTTTTTGCAGATTATCGTCCACCATTTGATTAAGCGCCGCAAGCTGCTTTTCCTTGCTGTGGATAAGGTTGCCTGTCCGCAGCATTTTTTTGTCCTGCGCGGGATCGGGTGCGGGAGAATCCTGACGCCGTTTGTTCTGCTTCGCCAAGTCCTCCAGCCGTTGATCCTGCGCCTTTTCCTGCTTATCCAGCGTACCGAGGACATTTTTATCCCCGTTGGCGCTGTCCATCAAATCGTCAAGGCGATCCAGAAGCTTTTGCATAAACTCCGCCGTGGCCTCCATCGCAGGAAGCGCGCGCCCCTCGCAGATAGCTTTGAGGACGGGATAATCGTCCATCTTCATAGCTTCGTCAAGGATACGCCGGTTCATCTTGCGGGCGTATGGCGTCAGCTCCGCCTCGGGCGTGTACTGCGGCGTGAAAGCGTAAAGGCTTTGAAACATATCCCGCGTCAGCGCCCCGATATTCGGCAGCTTCTCTATCCCCGCCTGCTCGATCTCGGAGAGGATATCCTCCACGGGAGCGCGGGCGTCCTGATAGATCATGTCCTCGATGCGCATGGATTTCAGCACGCGGTCTGTTTTCTCCGGTGCTTTTTTCGGCAAAGACTTAAAAAAGTCCGAATTTGCCATTGCGTCAAAGGATGTAAATATATCTCTCATAGTTTTGAATCCTTTCCTTATGCCGCGAGGCGGCCGAGATAGGCGTCACAATACCTCATGAGGCGTTCCCGGTTTTGATTTCTTTCCTCCGCGGTTCCGCAGTATTCGTTTTCATAGACCCACTCGCACATAACCCTGACCGTCTCGTGGAGATCGTTTGATTCCGCAATAAGGGTATCCGAATTCCACAAATCGGCCGAACGCCGGCATTTCGCGCGCTGATCGTCCGTAAGGAAATAGGTGTAAATATACCTGTCGATCACAAGGCCGTTTTTGAAAGAATAATTAGGATTGTTCAGCTTGCGTATAAGCCCCGTGATCCTGCGGTTAGACACCTTTAGCCGTTCGGCTCTTTCAAGGTCGTAGATCTGTCCATGAATATTGTGATTGTAAAATGCACAGGTCTTTTCATGCCTGTCCAGCAGGATGGGATTGCCGATCAGGAAGTCATGCACATAGTACCGCTTCATAATAGGGGCTTCTTTTAGACCATCCTGTGTGTTTTGCGCGGGAACGCGTTCATCCGGCATTCTTGCTTCCCCCTTTGCGCTTGACCCTCAGCAGAAAATCCTTTATCTTCGCCAGCCACCACGGCAAGTCGCTTGACTTATGACGCCGGTACGCAATGTATCCGACCGCCACGATCAGCAGTATCCAAAGGCCGTTTCGCAGGAAAAACAAAAGCGTTTTGCAGCAGATATACAGGAGCAGATAAACAAAAATTATATCAATAATCCAATAGAAAGCCGTTTTGATTTTATCCATTACAATAGTCCTTTCTATAAGGCGGCAGCGCGAGGGCTTATGCCCCCGCGCGCCATACCGGTTTATTTATCGTTTATGTTTTAGAATGGCAAGTCGCCGTCGTCGTCTATGTCCGCGAAATCACCCGCGCCGCCGGAAGCATACACCGGAGGCGCATATCCTGTGGGGAAGCCATCGGGCGGAGGCGGCGGAGCAGCAGAGGCAGCGCCGGCGAACGGGTCAAAGCCTGTAGGCGCGGCGGGCTGCTGCGGCTGTGGCGGCGGAGCCGCGTTGCCGTATGCCGGAGCGCCGTCCTCTTTGGGCTTATCTCCAACAAAGCTCACGCTGTCAGCCACGATTTCAACGGCTGTACGGTTCTTTCCTTCCCTATCGGTATAGGTACGCGTTTGGATAGAACCGTCAACCTCGATCCATTTGCCTTTCGTGAAATACTGGCAGACAAACTCGGCCTCCTTGCGCCAGGCCACAATGTCGATGAAATCCGTCGCGTCCTTTTTGTATTTGCGAGGAACCGCGATTCTAAAGGACGTGACAGAGACATTACTCGGCGTCTGCCTGAGTTCGGGATCTGCGGTGAGCCTCCCGGTAAGTACACATCTGTTTGCCATGCTTAAACGCCCCTCTCTTTTTCGGGCTTTTGTCTTTGTTCCCGATTTCTCGTTTCCGGGCGCACAGCGGATTCACGGGTCGAACCGCCCGTGGAGAACATGCCGCTTCTGCGCCACATGCTGTCCGCCGCTTTTGCTGCCCGCCTGTTGATAAGGCTTTTCATGTTAATACCCCCAAGTTTATATTGTTGCTGATTGATTACTGAAGCGCGGCCAATTCATTTAGCGTCGCATAGGTGAACCCGCTGCCGTTATGCGCTCTGCGGCTGATGTTCTCCATGTCGTCAAGCAACTGCTGCACCTGCGCGGTATCCCGGTCACTCTGCGCTTCATTTGAAAGCGCCTGTATCTGGCCGTACAGGGTTATAAAGCCGGTGCGGAATTTCACCATTGCCCTGCCGCTATTAACGGTCTTTTCCGTTTCAAAAGCGTCGTAAGCCTCGGACGCCATGCTGTGGATCTCCCTGATGCGCTCCCCAAGGGGATTTTCGCAGATTTCCTTGATAATATCCTTTACCTTTTCGATTTCATCAGGTGTGTTCCACAGGTACGCGGACAAAATCCCCATATCTCCGCTTCTCACTTCATCCCGGCTGCAAAGCCACGCGCGTGCCTGCGCGATGGGGGCGAAGTTAAAGTATTTCCTGTCGGAAACATGGATGCCCTTTCGCCGCAGCTCGCACAGGATGTTATCCATCAATTCATTGATAGACGACGGAACGGTGACATTTCGCACTTCCTCCTGCATGGCGTACAGCTCATCCAGCGTGATATACGTTTTCTGAACGGCGCCAGACGGAAGCTGCTTTTTCGCCAGCGTTTCAAGCCTTTTATCCTTATCCTTAACATACTCTGTGACCACCTTTAACTCAAAGCGGTCATAGAGAGGACGCAGGATGCTTTCGGCCGGATCGGAGAAATTCGGTATCTCGTTGGACGCCGCGAAAAAGGAAATGACCGGAATATCGGTGGCATACCCCTCGTTCGTGTACCGACGCTCGTTGAGGGCGGTCAGCAGGGAGTTGAGAATCCCGTCGTTCGCCTTAAAGATTTCATCAAGAAAGACAATATGGCTTTGCGGAATTTTGCCGTTTGTAATCACCTGCGGCTCATTACCGTGCAGTACGGCCAGCGTCCTCCTGTGCGCCTCGATCTTTTGCGTAAGCTCGTCCAGGCTGCGCCATTTGTCCGGTTCATCCGGGCGTTGGTCAAAATCGGCTTTTGCCGTGGCAAGCTGTTTCATGAGAATTTGGTATGTAGCGTCGTTTTCCAGAATGGACGCCGCCACGTTGCCGGGGATAAGGCTTCCGAGATCGAGGCGGCCGAAAAGCTGTTCCTCGT
>Ga0153928_1001113_pt1 | contig 12346 bp, 5 predicted proteins | sample TSNJ012MetaG_FD_106656 | JGI IMG/M metagenome (GOLD analysis project Ga0153928, IMG submission 106656) | Attine ant fungus gardens microbial communities from New Jersey, USA - TSNJ012 MetaG | ecosystem: Host-associated > Fungi > Mycelium > Unclassified | place: USA: New Jersey, Wharton State... | reverse complement strand
TACGCAAGCGTACGCACCCAAGCCGAGCGCATCAACCGTATCGAGAAGAGTCTGGTACGCGCGCGCGGGCTTACGTCCGCCGGCCGCGACGCTCCCAACCGTACCTACGACGGCGCCGCAGACCACGACGATTAGGTAGTTCGGATCCTGTAATGCGACGGGCACGTGCTGAAGAAAAATCCCGTCGCGTAAGAGTCCGCCACCGACGGCGGAGACGAATGCCATCACGAAGATGCCGGTGTAATCGTAGCCGTAACGGACCCCCAGCCCGGCGCCGGTTACCGCCCAAACGAAAGTGGCGCCGAGGTCGAAGAACGGCGAAAGCTCAAACTGGCCGTGCATCGGATTTGTAGATGCTCTTGCCTTCCTTGATGGTCTCCACCACGCGCACGTCTTTGATCTCTCCCGGCGCGGTTTTGAGCGGATTGCGGTCGAGCACGACGAAATCGGCGAGTTTCCCGGTGGAGATCGATCCCTTGCGCTCCTCTTCGCCGTACTGATAGGCAGCGTCGACCGTCAGCGCTCGAAATGCATCGTGCGCCGAGATCCGCTCGTCGGGGCCGATGATCTCCCCGCCGCGCGAGAGGCGGTTGACCGCACTCCAGGCGATGAAGAGCGGATCGAGCGGCGTTACGAAAAAATCGCTGTGATCGGACGTGCGAATGCCCAGCGCGCGTGCCGTCTTCATCGGGCTCAAGAAGTACGCGCGCTCCTTGCCAAGATTGCGGACGTGCACGTCTCCCCAGAAGTAGGCATGATTGGTGAAAAACGAGGCGACGAAGCCGTACTCGACGTAGCGTTCGAGCTGATCGCGGCGGACGAACTGCGAGTGAACGATCGTCGTGCGCCGTCCAAGCGGCGCGCCGGCCTTTACGTGCGCGTCGAGCATCATGTCGATTGCGGCGTCGCCGTTGCAGTGCGCCAGCACTTGCGCTTCGTGCTCGTACGCAAAGGCCACGTCCCGGTTGAGCTCATCGGCGGTTACGACCGGCGCACCGCGATAGTTCTGCTCACCATTCGGTCCGTCGGTAAGGTAGGGTTGTGTGAAGTACGCGGTCTTGCCCTGCGGCGAGCCGTCGAGAATGAGCTTCACCCCGCCGATCCGCAAATGACCCGAGTAGGCGCCGGGGAATCGCAAGCCGCTTTTGACGCGATCGACGAGAGCCTCGGCCTCGAGGTATGCGACGAGGTCGATCGAGAGCATGCCCTCTTTAGCCGCCTGCTCGTAGAGCGCCATGATCGCAGGAACGACCGGTGCATCCTGCGCGGTGGTGTACCCGTTGGCAGCATACGACGCTTGCGCGCTCGCTATACTCTGCAGCGCCTGCGCCGGCGTCGGCTTGGGGACGAAGGGCAAGACGCGCAGCCAAGCGGTCTCCATGATAAGGCCGGTCGGGTCGTTGGTCCCGGGCTTGCGCGCGATGACGCCGCCGGGAGGCGTAGGCGTGCTCGCATCGATGCCGACGATCTTTAGTGCCGCCGAGTTGAGGAGGCATCCGTGCGCGGAGACGTGGACCAGCAGAACGGGCGTCTCGGGAAAGGCCGAATCGAGATCGTCGCGCGTCGCTTCTCGTCCATCGCGAAGCGCCGATCCGTCGTAACCATACCCCAAGAGCCACTCACCCGGCTGCAGCGGATGCTTTGCAGCGTGCGCTTTCAACGCTGTTACGATATCCGCAATCGTGCTAACCTTGCCGACCGGCGGCGCGCTGACGTTCGCCGCGCCCGCGACGAGGGCGACTTGGAAGAAATGGCTGTGACCGTCGATGAAACCAGGCAGCAATGCCTTCCCACCCAGGTCGACGACGCGCGTGGCCTCGCCGCGCAATACGTCGATCTCGGCGACGCTGCCGACCGCCAGAATCTTTCCGTCGGCGACGGCGACGGCCTCAGCCTCCGCAAGCGCATCGTCCATCGTGACGACGTCACCGCCAATGAAAATCAAATCCGCGGGAGTAGATGTGGCTTGCATTCACGCTCCTTTCGGAGTTCTTAGATGTCAGCCTCCGCGCAGCATGACGCGCGCCGCATTCCAGCCTGCTGCACCCATCACACCGCCGCCCGGATGCGCTGCCGCTCCGCAAAGGTAAAGCCCGCGAATCGGCATTGCGTATCCGGCGTAGCCGGGCACCGGGCGAAAGGCGAAGAGCTGGTGGAGCGGCATCGCACCTTGAAAAATGCTTCCGCCGGTCAAACCGAACTTCTCCTCCAGATCGAGCGGCGTGAGAATCTGCCGGCCGATCACCGAGGCTTTGAAGCCCGGCGCGTAACGCTCGACGACGTCGAAGCAACGGTCGGCATACTCGTCGCGAAGCGCGTCGGTCCAGGGACCCTCTTTGAGCTCGTAGGGTGCATACTGCGTGAACATTGACATCAAATGTTTGCCCGGCGGCGCGACCGTCGCATCCAAGGATGAGGGCATCGTGCACTCGACGACAGGCTCGCGCGAAAATGCGCCGTACTTCGCGTCATCGTAGGCGCGTTCGATGAAGTCTTGATCCGGGCAGAGATGAACGGTGCCGAAGTGCTGCGGCCCGGGCTCGTGTCCTGGAAGTGCGGTAAAGCTCGGAAGCCGTTCCAGCGCGACGTTGATCTTGCACGACGCACTGCTGTACGAGATACGCCCGACAGCTTCGCGAAACCCCTCCGGCAGAGCGGCCGCGTCTATGAGACGCTCGAATGTCAGATGGCAGTCGACTCCGCTTGCGACTCTCTTGGCGCGGAGCTCGTCGCCGTTGGCGAGTGCGACGCCGGTCACGCGTCCTCGCCGCGTGAGAATCTTGACGACCTCGGCGCCGGTGCGAATCTCTACGCCGAGATCTTTGGCGGCAGCCGCCAGCGCCTGCGTCAAGCCGCCCATTCCGCCGCGAACGTAACTCCAAACGCCGCGCTTGCCGTTGGTCTCTCCCATAACGTGATGGAAGAGCACGTACGCGGTGCCGGGCATCGACGGCGCCATGAACGCGCCGATGATCGCGTCCGTGGCGATCGTGCCTTTTAGCTCCTCGCTTTCGAACCAGCTGTCGAGAATCGGGCGCGCGGCGCCGGTGAGCACTTCGATTGCCTCGGACATTCCGGGCCCGAGCCGCTGCAGAGCGCGGCCCATCTTCCCGGCCTCCAAGAGTTCGCTCAGGCGGGGACGCAGCAGATTCGGTGGAATCTGCACGAGCGTCGGCTCGACGACAGAAGCAACGCGCTCGAGCATCGCCTCGTACTGTGGGTATCGTTCCGCATCGCGCTTGCTGAACTTGGCGATCTCTTCGATGTCGCGCGCGCTCCCGGTTCCGAGCATCAAAAACCGGCCGTCGAGGAAGGGTGAGAACGAGGCCGGATTGCGTTCGATAGCTTCGAAGCCATAATCGCGCAAGCGCAGATCGCGGATGATCTCCGGGCGGAAGAGGCTATTGACGTAGGCGGCGGTCGAGACTTTGAAACCCGGAAAGACTTCCTCGGTCACGCAAGCGCCGCCGACGAGGTAGCGCCGCTCCAGAACGAGCACGCGCCATTTCGCGCGCGCGAGGTAGCAAGCCGTCACGAGGCCGTTGTGGCCGCCGCCGACGACGATCGCGTCGTAGTGCACTAGATATTCACTTTCAGGCTGAAGTAGGCGTTGAATGGGCTCATGAGCGAGCTCGTTTGGTCGTTGTAGGTTCCGAAGTACGGCTCGTAGGGATAGCGCAGGAAGGTCTGGACGTTCGCGCCGGGATTATACGCGTTCCCGACCGGTGGGGAAGACGGGCCGCCGACGAGATTGGTATACAAGCACGTTTGATTGTTCCAGAAGTAGGTAAAGGCCGTATGCTGTCCGCCGAAACAGGTCTGCAGCAAATTCGCAAGGGTGAGTGAGGCAGTCACGCGCGGCGTGAGCTGATACGCTAGCTGAAGATGTCCGAGCAGCTGGGCCGGTTCGCGGAAGGCGCCGATGCCGTCGAATTGCCCCGTGTACGGATCGGGAATCGAAAGAGTCGCGGCGCAGCCGAGATTATTTGCGTTAAACGGACTCCCGCCGGCGGCGCCGTACGGATAGCGCGGATCGCCGTTGATCGGAGTGGTCAGCGGTTTGCCGCACCCAGCCGCAGGGTCGATTCCCGGCGTCGTCAGAGGCGCCCCATAGCGATTCCCCGCGACGTACTGAAATGACGGCGTGATTGTAAGCTTGTTGTGCTTGTAGTTCAGAATCAGCGTCGCGACGTATGGAAAGTTGAAGGCGTTGACGCCCGAGCCGACGCCTCCCGGGAAGATCGAGTAGGGAAGATAGGCTGCGGTCGGATCGAGGAGCGAAAAGGCCGGCGACCGCCAGTAGGGATTCGCGACGTCGCCGGTACGGCACGACGGATCGGGCTTGCCGTTTGGGCGATAGCACGGCGCAGCATACTGGCCATCGCTGGTGTATCCGCAAAGCGTCTCGCCGAACTGCCTCTTGCCGTAAGCGTTGCCGCCCGGCGCACAGGCTTTGGTGTACGCGTTATACTGCGCAATTCCCGAGTTGATCGGGGAGAGAACGTTCGTCCCGTTGGGCAGCGTGCTGTACTTCACCGTCGCATAGGTGTATGCGAAGGAGAGCTGCGCGGCGAAGCCGTTACGACTGAAATCGCCTTTATCGAACGCAAACTCGAAGCCCGACGAAGTCTGATAGCCGGCATTGAGGCCGGACGTGATTCCGGCGGTGTAGTTAATATAGAAGTTCTCGATTTGATCCTGCGTCTGGCGGAGATAGGGCGTCAGCTTGAACGACATGTCGGTTCCCTGGAAGTGATGCTCGAGCGACAAGTCGCTATTATAAGAAACCGACGGCGCAACCGCATGTCCGGGCGTCGTGAAGCCGAGCGGATAAAACTGGGCGAGCGTATCGGGAAGATTCTGTTCGAGAGCGTTGTATTGCTCGTAGGCCGCGCTCGGTTGTTCGTTATAGCGTCCGTAGCTCGCGCGCAGCACCGTGTTCGGGCTCACCGTGTAGGTCATTCCGAAGCGCGGTTGCGGAATGTTGTAGTCGAAGGCGCCGGGGACGTTTTGAACGTTGGCGTTGACGTATTGGCTGCCGAACGCGGAGCACGGCTTTTGGGAGTTCGTGCTCCAACCTGAGCCGCCGACGAGTGCGCTGCGATCGACGACGGTGAGCGTCTGCTTGTCGAAGCACGTATCTTGGTTGAAGGCGTCGAACCAGAAGTTGCGAGCCGAACCGAAGAGCGTGTTCGCGCCGACGTAGCTGTAGTTATCTACCCGCAGGCCGAGGTTGAAGAAGAGCCGGTCGCTCGGGCGCCACTGGTCGGTGATCGAGTAGCCGGTGAAGTACGGCGTGACCGTGTTGTTCAACCCGTACGAGCCGTTTTCGACGACGTAGTATTTGCACGGGCCGCTGCCGCAGGTCAAACCGGTGATGTTCGAGTTGATGCCCGGATTGCTCAGTTTAAGGAAGGTCGGTAAGAGGCCGTAGCTGACGCCGCTGGCCTGTCCGTCGGCACAGGTCGTCGCGATCGTGTGCGTATCGTCGCCGGAGATGTGATAGCAGGTTCCGCTGAACGGGGCGTCGGCATTGACCAGTACGGCGAACGCGTTGCCGTACGCTTTGCCGAACTGAAACATTTGCTCGTTGTAGATGCGGGCTCCGCGCGACGTCGTGTAGGACCCCTCGACTTCGAGCAGGTGCTGCGGACTTAGCTGATCGGTGAAGTTGAGACTAACGCCACGCGTGTGGTTGTTAATTTCGTAATCGCCCGAATCGTAGTAGGCGTACGGTTGTAGGGACATCATCGGGCCGTTCTCGATCCAGTCGGAATAGTACGTGTAGCCGTAGACCCGCAAGAACGCGTTGGAGCTGAAGTTTTTTTGGTATTGCAGTTTGACGATGGCCTGGCCGTTATAGCCGCGGTCGCGCTGATTGTACGGGTCGGGGATCGGTCCGTCGAACGGATGCGGCGGCGACGACGGATAGAAATACGGCGCGACTAGCGAGCGATAGTTTGAGGGCAAGAACGTGCCGACCGGGCCTTTGTATTGGTACGCGTCGAGGTAGTAGGGCGGAAAGACGCCCACAGTGCTGATCCAGTTATTATATCCTTCGTCGTTGACAGAGCTCAGGAAGGTAGTGAAGATCTCGTCGTTGTCGTAGAGCAGCTGGACGTCGTCGCGCAAGCCGTCGTTCTTATGGGGAATGCCGAAGTGAAGGTTTATGATCGACGAGCGGGTCGCGACGTTCGCGGCGTTGATCGTGCCGAACCCGATTGGACCGAGGATCCATCCGGGCGTTCCGTTCGGGCCGACGTTTGGTGTGCCGTTGGTATAACAGGAAGGTAAAACCGTGCCCGAGAGACTCTGCGCCGCCGGGCATTGACCCAGTTGCTGACCGAACTGCGGCGCGTACGACGCCCCGCCGAATTGATTCACGTAGCGATAATCTTGATTATAACCCCCTATGCCGACGTAGTAGCTGAATAGCCGGTCCGGCGTAGCGCCCCCAAACTCGACGTTCGCGCTATGATAGAACGTTGGTGTGCCGGCGCTTAAGTTTGCCGTCGCATAACCCGGGAACGTGCCGGTCTTGATGACTTGATTGACGAATCCGGCGAGACCCTGCGCCTCCGCGTTTGCGGGCGTCGCTCCCGTGTAGACCTGCAGCTCGAGCTGGCCGAGCGAAGAGAGCGAACCCGACGGATAGTTATCGAAGGCGCGGTTGACCGGAATGCCATCGAACTCGTAGCCGACCTCCGAAGAGTCGCCGCCGCGAACGTGAACGGCTTGCAGATATCCGTTCTGGTTCGCGGGTACGTAGGCGCCGGGGACCGACGCGATCGCGGAGTAGGCGCTGTTGAGGCCGCCGCCGCCGCCGAGCACCGCGGTGCGCGCCGCTTGGGCTGCGTTGATCGAGTAGATGTCCGCGGTCGTTCCGGGCTTTACCAAACTCGATGCGCTGCGCGACGTTACGTTCGCGATGGTCTTGAGCGCGACGCGCATGTTGAGCGTTAGGGTCTGCTGCGCATCGGCGAGTACCGCGACGCCCGCATAGGATAGCGGTTCGTAGCCGGGCTTTTGGAGCGAGATCGTGTACTCGTCGGGCGCGAGCGAGACAAACGCGAAGTGGCCGTGCGCATCGGTCGTCGTCGCAGCGCTCTGCGAAGGGCTCGTCACCGTGACTTTGACGTCCGCAATCGGCGTCGCCGAACCGAGCTCGGTAGCGATTCCGCTTATGCCGCCGGTGGTGCCGGCCCGCGCGAACGACGTGAACGCAACGCTCAGGACCAAAAAAAACGCTGACTTTTTCATGCACACACCCTTCGATCTGAGTCGGGAGGTAGATGATGCGCCGCTAGAAACGCCCGATACGCGGTCACGGCCATCTCAAACTGCGCGCGAATCGAGTCCGCCGCTCGCTCTTGTGCCGGCGTCGGCGGCCCTTGCGAGAGCGCGGTCGTCCCTTGTAAGATCGTGAGCCGCTCGCGCAGGCCGTCGGGCCTTAACAGGTCGTCCTCTGAGTTGACAACGCCTGATGTAAAGATTTGCGTCGCCCTGAGCCTATCGGAGGCTGACAGATCGGCGAGCGAATCGAGACGGTTCAGCGCCGTATCGATCGTGGAGAGCTCGCTGTTGAGCTCGGTGACGAAGCGATGACGGGAAACGTATTGGTCCATCGTCCACGCGGCCCGCGGGTCGGGACGGACCTCCAGCGGCCCTTCGGTGACGCCGTCGCCGGCGTGCAGACGTATCGTGTAATGCCCGGGAAGGACCGTCGCGCCTGCACCCCCGCGATTCCACTCCCGCGCGCTGCGCCACGGTACGGGCGGCGACTCGGTTAAATCCCAAGCAGTTCGCTCGATGCCGGCATCTCCGGGCGCATCCAGGCAGCGAACGCGCTGCCCGGATGCATCGTAGACTTCGATCTCCGCTGGCGCGCGAGCCGGCAGAGAGTACGTCACCGTAGCGCCTTCGGGGGGATTCTCACCGGCGTACATTCCGGCAGCAAGGCAGCACTCGTCCGGGTGCGTTCCGTAGTACGACGGCCACCAACGATACCACGTGTAAGCCGGTTGCAGCGTAAAGAGGTGAGGCGCCTGCGCGACTGCGGCCGCGGTTAGGCCGCTCAAAGCGGTGACGTCATCGAGAATCCAAAAGCCCCGTCCATGCGTTGCGACGAGCAGATCGTGGCGCTGCGGCTGAATTCGCATGTCGTGTACGGCCACCGGGGGCATGTTAAGCCGCAAGCTTCGCCAATGAGCGCCGCGGTCAAGGCTGAACCAGACGCCCTGTTCAAGTCCGGCATAGAGCACGTCGGGATTCGACGGGTCTTCGCGCACCACGTGGGCGTATTGGTCGCTTGGCAGCCCGTCGACGATCGTGCGCCACGTCGCGCCGGAGTCGTCGGTGACTAAGACGTACGGATGCGGATCGCCCATGACGTGCCGATCGATCGCTACGTACGCGCGCGCGGCGTCGGCACGCGAGGCTTCGACGGTGTCGATCCGGCCCCACGGCGCGACGCCGGGCGGCGTGACGTTGCGCCAGTGCAGGCCTCCATCCGTCGTCAGCTGCACCAAGCCGTCATCGGTTCCGACCCAGATGCTTCCCAATCGCAACGGCGACGGTGCAATGTCGAAGATCGTGTCGTAGAACTCGGCGCCGGAAACATCAGTATTGATCGGACCGCCGGCGACCTGCTGCTTCGCGGGATCGTTGCGCGTCAAATCGGGACTGACGGCACTCCACGTCCGCCCGCGGTCGCCGGTCTCGAAAAGAACGTTTGCGCCGTAGTACGCGACGTTCGGCGTCACGACACCGAACGCAATCGGCGCCTCCCAATTCGAGCGATACGGCAAGCCCGCAAGCGCGCGGCCGTTGGTATCGCTCGAGTCGGGCGTGATGTCGTAGTTCTGCCGAGAGTTGAGATCGAAGATGCCGAGTTGGCCGTTGAGTTCGTTCACGCCGACGTTCCAGATCGAGTTTGGGTCGTCGGGCTGCGGCCAGACCCACGAGCCGTCGCCGTCGTTGCCGACCGCTCGCCACTGCGCATTCTCGATTCCAAGCGGATTGAGCGAGTCCGAAGGACCGCAATACGCGTCGTTATCTTGGATGCCGCCGCAGACGTGATAGGGGTTCTCTCGGTCGTAACCGACGCGGTAGATCTGCGCGAGGACGACGTTGAACCGCCAATCCCAGGTTTTGCCGCCGTCGATCGAGATCGGCGCCCCGCCGTCATTCGCTTCGATGATTCGGCGGCCGTCGCGCGAGATCCATAGGCCGTGGTGGTCCTGATGGATCGCGCTCTCGACGTCTTGGTAGGTGCGCCCGCCGTCGCGCGTCTCGATGAGGTCCTCCGACGAGAAGAAGACGTGGCCGGCATTTGACGGGTCGACTGCGAGGCGGCTCATATAGAACGGGCGTTGGTTGACCAGCGTGTCACGCGTCATCAGTTGCCAGTGCGCGCCGCCGTCGTCGGAACGCCAGAGCACGCCCTCCTTCGATTGAATTAACGCGTAGATGCGCCGGCCCGCGACTGCAAGCCCGATCCGGCCCATCGGGTCTTGCGGTAATCCGTTGCCGCGAAGCCGACGCCAGGTGATGCCGCCGTCGCTGGACTTGAAGAGCCCGTCGTCGGGGCCGCCGCTGCTGAAGCTCCACGGCACGCGCCGAAACTGCCAGATTCCGGCGTAGACGATCCGCGGATCGCGCTTATCTATCGCAACGTCCGAAGCGCCGCTGGACGCTCCTAGATAGAGCGCCCGCTGCCAGGATCGCCCACCGTCGATCGTCCGGTAAACTCCGCGTGATGAGCTGTCGCGATACGGATTGCCGACGGCAGCCACCCAGAGGCGCCGCGAGTCGCGCGGATCGATGACGATTGTTGAAATTGCCCAGGTCTGCGCCAGTCCGGCGTTGCGCCAATGCGCGCCGCCGTCGTGCGTGACCCAGATCCCGTCGCCGTACGAGATGTCGTTTCGAAGGTTCGGCTCGCCGGTTCCGACCCACAGGGTCTTCTCGTCCCGCGGATCTATCGCGATCGCGCCGATCGCACCGACGGCGCCGCGCGGCCAGACGTCATTCCAGGTCAGGCCGCCATTCGTCGTCTTCCAGACGCCGCCGTCGGCGCCGCCGAAGTAGTAAAGATTCGGGTTCGCGTCGGTTCCCGCGACACCCGACGTGCGCCCGCCGGCTACTGCCGGCCCGATGTTGCGCCACGCCAGTCCCCGCAGCGGCGGCAATGCGATGCCGGCTGCAACGAGCAAGCCGAGCGTGATCCTACGCTCCCATCACGCGCAGATAGTGACGGTCGAAGGCGCTTAGCAGACCCTCGGCATTCGAATAAGGACCCGAAGAGTACGCGCGCGAGCGAAGCCCGAGTTGCGTAAGTTCGTTGACGTGCCAATCCTGGCGGTTCGTAATATCCCAGAACTCAACCACATCGCTCGGGTCGAAGTCCGGGCGTTCCATCGTGCGCGGGTCGAAGAGGAACGCGCAGGTTACCTCGGTGCGATCCGCAGCCAGCGGTTTGGCGTAATGCACCATCACGTAATCGGGATGGAGGCTCAAGAGCAGCGACGGAAAGATCGTGTAATAGTAGACGCGGTCCAGCTCGGTGCCGTTTACGGAGCCGAGCGGGGGACGCGAACTTCTGCCGGACATCGTGAGGCTGGTTCCGTGCTCGCGCATCTCGGAGTAGCCGCCGAGAAACGCCCCTTCCGAAAGATCATTGCGGCCGCTATCGGAGGGTGAGAGCTTGTCGAGCTGCGGATGTACGAGTGGGCAGTGGTAGCACTCGGAGTAGTTCATGAAGACGAGCTTCCAGTTGCAGGCCAGCTCGTAGCTGAGACGCGCCGCGGTCTTCAACTCGCCGATGTTCCAGCGCGCGAAGCGTCCGATGAGGGGCGCAAAGTCGTCTTCGAAGGCCTTTGCGCCGTCGAAGTTGACGAAGATGAAGCCCTCCCAGAGCGCGAGCGGCACCGCTTTTAGCGGATACTCCCCGCGATCGAAGCCGGGAACGTCGGCCATATTGCGAGCGACCTTCAACTCGCCGTTCAGTCCGTACGTCCACGCGTGATACGGGCATTGAATTGAGCCGCTGAAGTGTCCCGCCGCGGCCTCGCAGATGCGCGAACCCCGATGGCGGCAGACGTTATAAAACGCGTGAACTGCATTCGACGCATCCCGCGTGACGATCAGGCTTTCGCCGAAGAGCTCGATCGTCACGAAATCGCCCGGCTTCGGAATCGACTCGGTCCGCCCGACGCAGAGCCACTCGCGCGCAAAGATTCGTTCTTGCTCCTGCGCGAAAACTTCCGGCGAAACGTACCAGGAAGCCGCGAGCGTCTTAGCCCCAGCCGTCACATTTGGTTTTACAAACGTCTCCACAATGCCACCCACTTCAATTTCTCAAGAGCCTGGCCGCGAAGGGTTCTCGGTTGTTTGACGGAATCCGTTGCTTACCAGCGATTCGTTTGGCTTTTTGGGAACTCTAGCGGTGAAACCTTCGGAAATAACGGCTCTGCAGCCCTCTCTTCCTCGAGAAGCTTATTGGGATGCCGAATTTTACGGCCGAGAGCAGCGCGACGTGTTCTGGAGCGAATGGTTCTACGCCGGCCGCACCGCGGGACTGGAAAACACCGGTTCCTATCGCGTCCTGGACATCGCGGGCGAGAGCGTGATCGTTCTGCGAACCGACGTTGGTTTACAGGCCCATCTCAACTTCTGCCGCCATCGCGGAAGCCGGCTGCTCTGCGGCGAGGGAGAGGTTCGCGGGGCGATACGCTGCCCGTATCATGGCTGGGCCTACGCTCTCGACGGCCGGCTCATCGCCACGCCGTTTGTTCCCGACGAAGCAGTACCCGAGGAATCACGCCGCTTGCATCGCGCCGGCGTCGACGAATGGGGCGGCTTTCTCTTCGTGAACTGCGCCGGCGATCGCGCCGGCCCGAACCGAGCAACTCTCGCATCGCAGCTTGGGCCGATACCCGAACGGCTCGCGCGCTATCCGCTCGCCGAGCTCGAGATCGCGCGATCGCTGCGCTACGAAGTCGCGGCGAACTGGAAAGTTCTGCTCGAGAACTACAACGAATGCTATCACTGCGCGGGCGTTCACCCTGAGCTCTGCCGCGTCGTTCCGGCCTTCAAACAGCGCGGCGGTGCCGGTTTGGATTGGGCGAACGGGATTCCGCATCGCGCCGGCGCCTGGACGTTTACGGCCGACGGCACGAGTGCGCGCGCGCCGTTTGCGACTCTAAGCGACGAAGAACGCGTCCGTCACAAAGGCGAGCTGATCTATCCAAACTTCATGCTCAGTCTTTCGGCCGAACACGTAGCGGCTTTCTCGGTTTGGCCGCGCGGCCCGGCGGAAACGACGATCGTCTGCGATTTGCTCTTC
>Ga0153928_1001112_pt1 | contig 12347 bp, 15 predicted proteins | sample TSNJ012MetaG_FD_106656 | JGI IMG/M metagenome (GOLD analysis project Ga0153928, IMG submission 106656) | Attine ant fungus gardens microbial communities from New Jersey, USA - TSNJ012 MetaG | ecosystem: Host-associated > Fungi > Mycelium > Unclassified | place: USA: New Jersey, Wharton State... | reverse complement strand
TTCTTCGGCGGGATCGAACGCGCCGAAGACGAGGTTCACGATCCCCGTCGCGATCGCCGCCGCTCCCAAGACATACGCGCCACGTTTCATCGCACTCCTAAACCGTGCGAGGCTGAAGGGCGGTTGCTAAGCCGGCAGAATGAAGGCGCATGCGCGGGCTTATCCCGGGCCTCTTGCTCGTTGGTATCGCCATCTTCGTCGGCGGTCCGGCGCTGCGTGCGATGAATCAGCCCCAACTGAATCCCTGTGGCGACGCGCAACCCGTTCCGGCGGCGCTGCAACTTCCCGCGCAAATAGCGCCGGGCGAGCCGGTCGCCGTCGAACGCACGTTGCTCGATTATCTTTCATCGTACCGGTATCGCGATCTCGGTTGGTGCGTGGACAAGAGCATTCGCGATACCGGGCCATTCTTGCACGGCATCGCATATGGAACCCACCCGACGGTACGCATCTACTACTCGCCCGAGGTGATGGCGTGGCTTCGCAGCGGCCGCCGTGGTGCTCCGGCTGACGGCGCGGTGATTATCAAGGAACAGTACGGCCCCCAACCCGCGCGCTATTTTACCGGCACCGCCGACCCGCGCCCGACCGACTGGACGATCATGATCCGCCGTTCGTCGGCATCGCACGACGGGTGGTTCTGGGGCGAAATATTCGAAGGAATGTTCGATTCGGCCGCGCCGGTGCGGCCGTATGCGGGATTCGGTCTCTACTGTTTGCGCTGCCACGCCTCTGCGCAGCGAGCGCTGACGTTCTCTTCGCTTGAGAACATTCGCGGCTATCCCGGCCAGTCGATCGCGTATCGCATTGATTCCTCGTGGCAGCCCACGGCGATGCCGTCCACGCCGGCTTCCGCTCCTACGCCACCGGCGACGCTCGGAGTGCAGACGTTCCCCTCCGAGACGCTCGATACGTTTCTCTCACGAGCGCACGACGTTCCGGAGTTCGTGACGTCGGATCAGTGCATGGGCTGTCACAGCGGTGCGCCGAAGCCGCCGTGGGGCCCCACGATGTGGGCGCACGGCGCGAACATCTCCGAGTACGGCGAGTGGCGATGGTCACCGATGGCGCTGGCCGGGCGCGATCCGGTCTTCTACGCGCAATTCGAGAGCGAACTCGCTTCGGTCGCATCGTGGCACGATCCGCGAGCGGCCACCACGATCGAGCGTGAGGTAACCAAGGCGTGCATGAGCTGCCACGGCATCATGGGAGCCCGCACCTTTACCCACGATTTCCCCGGACGGACGTTCCCCGTCGCCGCGATTTTCAACGCAGAGCCGAGCGACGCCAGTTCAGCATACGGTGCCCTGGCGCGCGACGGCGTGAGCTGCACGACCTGCCATCACGCGGTGGCCGCAGGCACCGCTTCGCTGCCGTTCTTTCTGAATCACGTCATCAACGGGCGCTTCGAGACCGGACCCTCCACTCAAGTATATGGTCCCTTCCACGACGACGCGCTTGCCACACATCCGATGAAAGAGGCGCTTGGAATCACTCCGCGCTTTTCGCCGTTCATTGAGTCGGCGCGAATGTGTGGGAGCTGCCATACGATCAATCTTCCGGTCATCGATGCAAAGCCTCATACGGCGGCCGCGCATAACGTCGAGCAAGCGACGTATCTCGAATGGCTCAATAGCAAGTACCAAACCGAGTATCATCCCTTGACGGACGCGCGCTCGTGCCAGGCGTGCCACATGCCCGAGGGCGGAGCCACGAAGATCGCGCTGGTCCAAGACCAGAGCTACCCCGAGACAACCTTTCTCGCGGGGCGCGACGACGTCATGACGCGCACGCGCACATCGGGTTATCGCCGTCACGAACTCTTGGGCCTCAATGCCATACTGCTCTCGATGTTCCGCGAGTTTCCCGGCGTGACGGGCGTTCGCACGTCGGATTATATGTCGGGCGCGCCCGCCGGCGTCGACCGGGCGATTGCAAACATCGTTGCGCAGGCAGAGCGCACGACCGCGACGGTCGCGGTGCGCGCGCACGTTGCGGGGCGACGGCTGATCGCCGACGTCGAAGTGATTAACTTGACCGGCCACCGTTTCCCCACCGGGGTTGGTTTCAGGCGCGCCTTCCTCGACGTTGAAGTTCGCGATTCATCCAAGCCTCCGGACGTTTCGCCGATCTTTGCGTCGGGGCGAAGCGACGCGCGCGGGCGGATTCTCGGCACGAACGGGCTCCCGCTTCGCAGCGAAACCTTCGCCGAAGATGCCGGGCGCCATCAGGCGTATCAGGAGCACTTCGACGAGGCCCATCCGATCACAAACGGCGATCAGGTCGAAATTTTCGAGGAGCTGGCGCAAGATGCAAATGCACGATTCACAACGAGTTTTCTCCGGCGCGACCACGAGGTGAAGGATAATCGCATTCTGCCGATCGGCTGGACGCGAACCGGACCCGCGCCGGATTTACCCCCATACTTCCTCGAGGCAACCTTCCCGAAAGGGCGCGCCGCGTCGGATCCGCGTTACGCCGACGGCAAAGGGCACGCGATCGTGCGCTACATCATCGCATTACCGCCCGATGTCAATGCGTCGCGGCTAAAGATCGTCGCGCGCCTTTACTACCAGTCGTTCGCACCGTACTTCCTCGAGGCGCGCACGAGCGGAAACGGTCCGGCGGCGCAGCGCCTCGCGGCGCTCGTTCGCAATCTCGACCTGCACGGGACCGCGCTCGACGGATGGCATCTCCTCGTCGGTCACGCCGTCGCGACGGTTAACGGGGATAGAAGATTATCGCGAGCGCGGCTACAGCAAGGGCGGCAAGAATCACACCTTTGACGATCCAGATTTGCCGGTCGCTCTTACCTTGGGCCCAGCGCGCTCTTGGGATCGGCCGGCCGGAGAGCCGCGCAGAGCCCCGAGCGCGCCGATGACGTTGACGGCGACATAGGCCGGCGTGTTGCGAATCATCGATGTTGGATTCGGATCAAAAAGACGCGGAGTTTACTCCCAAGTAAAGACGACGAGGCCGTTGGACGTGGCGCTCTTCCAGCCCGCCCAAACGTGATACTTGATGGCGTTGCGCTCGATGTACGACGACCCGCCGCCACCACCGCCGCCGGCTTCGGGATCGCCGGAAGACGAGGACGAGCCGGTGCCCGCGCCGCCGCCACCGCCGCCGTAGTAGCCGCCGCCGGCACCGCCGCCGCCGCCGCCAAACTGGCCGGACGGACCGCCGCCGCCGTCGCCGCCGACGCCAAGCGCTCCCGCGATGCCGTTACCGCCGGTGCTGCTTCCGCCACTTCCTCCGGTTCCACCGCGAACTTGCGTCCCGCCGCCGCCACCGCCGCCGGGGCCGCCGTCGCCGGAGCCGGCGTTTCCTGAAAGGCCTTCAGAACCGCCACCTTTTCCACCGCTTCCACCGACGTCGTACGACTCGTCGCCGTTGGCGCCGTTGCCGCCGCCGCCCGATGCGACGAGAATGCGATCGGACAACTTATAGCCGTTCGCGCGGATATCGGACGCGCCGCCGCCCCCGTATCAGGTACAGTCACACGAGTAGGAAGCGCCGCCGTTCCCGCCGCCGTTATAGCCGCCGGACTGATCGGAACCGGCGCCGCCGACGAATACGTAGAGCTGTTCGCCCGACGTTACCGGAATGATCGCGAAAACGCGCGCGCCGTGCGCGCCGCCGTTCGGACCGGCACCCATGCCGCCGTGAGCCACGACGGTGATCCGCTTGACGCCCTCCGGCACGATGAACGATTGCCGATTGCCGGTATAGTTGAACGTTTTATTGTGTTTAGTCAATTCGCCGCCGGCTGCCGGCAGCGTTGGAACGGCGCCCCCGGGGCTTCCGCCGCTCTGTCCCGCACATCCAACCAATATGGCGATTGCCGTACCGGCGAGGGCATAACTGCTCAAGTGTAGAGTTTTCATCTACCACGCCTCCTGAAGCACAACGGTTGGCTTCGAAGGCAGAGCGTTCGGCTACTCGTAAAGGCTGCCCTGCGGCGCTTACAGCGTAAGTCGAAACGAAGAGGCCCGTTTCAAAACGGGCCCCTTTGACATCGTTTACTTCGGATGGCTGACCGATTGTCCGTACGACATGGTCGGCGCAATATTCGCCGGCATCGTTCGCATCGGATTGCCCCCGTTGGCGAGATTCCAATAGTCGAAGCGGTTGCTGCAGACCGTGTTTCCGGCGACGACGACCGCATTAGCCGGCGTTCCTTCGACGAACGGTTGGGGTGCGTCGACGTAGTTCTGGTTGTCGAAGCATGAGTCAGTGAGAACGCTCGTGTGTATGACGGTTGCCTGCGAACCGGACGCGCTCACGGTGTAAACGGCAGTCTCTAAGGTGCCTTGGTAACCTTGGTCGGCGACCGCGACGTTCTGCCCGAAGCGCTGCACGCCCGCGGGAAAACCGATGTCGACGCCTGCGAGAATCTCGAAGCTGTTGCCGCCATGCGGCATCTCGGCGAATGCGGTGTACTGATCGTACTCGTCGTAGCCCTCGACGAACAGGTTGCCGTTACGGTCGTAACCCGGCGGCCACATGAAGTAGAGATTGACCGACGTGTAATACTTCTGCGATCCGTTCAGGCCGCCGGCGAAGACATCCATACCGCCGGTCGAGTAATTGTAACCTTGAAAGTTCGCAACGGCGACGTTGCCGGTGGCGGGATCTACGGAGCAGCCGATGGGGTAACCGTAGCTGTCGGTCGCAGTGGCAATCGGCGTCGTACCGCCGTGAGAGAACTCGTAGATCTTCCCCGATCCAAAGTCCACGACGTAGACATCGCCCGCGTTGTCAACGCATTGGCCGTAAGGCTGGCTGAAGCCGGTGATCTGGCCGTACAGTTTGCCGGGCTTGGCATAGTTGTAGATGTCTACCGTGCCGTTCGCATAGTCGGACGTGTAGAGCAGCGTGCGCTTCAGCGCTTCGGGCGCAATCCATGACTTCACGGTAGTGTGATGCAGCGCCGGAACCGTTCCGAACCGAGTCGTCTTGGCGATCAGCGAGCTCGTTTTCGCCGCGGTCTGCGACGTCGCGACCGGTAGCGCGCCGCCCGTGCCCTGAGGGGCTGAGGTGCAGGCTGCAAGGGCCGCAACGGCCGCGAGCGCGCCGAAGACCGGCACGATCGGCCGGTTCAACCGAGGGGTGAACATGATTTCTCCTTTTGTTGCTAAGGGTTTTGGGTGTTAAGTGCGCTCATGGTAGCGCGGCGGCCGTACGTAATCGTACGAGGCCACTCGCGCCACCACACAACCCCTAGCCGGAGAAGTTTCTAGCAGCCGCCCTTTGCGCCGAACGCCAACGCGCCTTCGACGAACGCTTCACCGCCGTAGACCTCGTCGAACACGCCCGCGCCGATGCTGCTGCGGCCGGCCGAACCGATGAAGACCAGCCCGGCGTTTTGGCCGTATCCCTGCGCCTGAATCGTCGCCACGAGCGTGTGGTTAAAGATTTGGAAAGTACCGTAGGAGTATTTTTGAGTGCCAACCACGAGCGTCGCCGAGCCCCCATTGCTTGCGCTCTCAGTCAGCGTCAGGCAGCCGGTGAAACCGTGCTGCGTGTGCGTCACGGTCACGGGCCAGCTACCATTGTAATCGTGCGCCGCCGGAAGCACGAGATTCATGGCGCTGCCATTATAACCGTGCGACATGGCGGCGCTGCGGCCTGAGATAAGCAGCGCGATAAGCGCAAAGGCGGCGATTAGACTTCGTTGCGAAAAACGCACAGAGACTTCTCCTTCTGAATTCCGGAAAGGGCGAATGTTGCCGAGTCTAATCGAGGCTGATAAAGAAAGTCTGAAGTGACTTTCGCCCGATGCGGCGGCCGCGTAAGCCGTTCACTTTGCCACGTATCGGAATTGTCCGGGCATCCACGCACACGTGCTTCCATCGTTCATAATGAACGATTCAAACCCGTCCACTTCAGGGTTGAAATCCGCGTTGTGTATTTTTGTCGCGGGCCAATTGACGGCCGGCTCCTGACGCGCCGCGGCGCGCGCTTTGCTGTTTGAGAACTGTGGCGATTTCGTCAGCGCGTTGAGCGCAGCAGCGAGTCTTTTTGCGTCTTGCATGAAGTTCGTAATTCTCCGGGGCAGTCGTCAGCTCCGTGTTTTTGTGCACGGTATTTAGGTTCAAAAATCGTAGCAGACCCTTTGCTCGGTTACGAACGGGCACTCCCTGGGAAAGAGGGATTTCCCATGGCGGAATTTCTCGGAAGCGCCGCAACGATGCCACCGTGCTGACCGGCCTGGCTGCATGTTGTATTTTACTCGCAGCGCAACCCATCGCCGGGGTTGCGCCGGCGGACCAGTATTTCGGCAAGCTCAAGATGAGCGCGTTACGCATCCGATACGAAACGATGCAGCTCGAAAAGCGTTACGAAACGCATGAGCTGTTTCCCGATCAGGCGTTCCATTTGCTATCTCTCACCGAGGACGCCTACCGCGACTGGGCGCGCCGGTATCCGAAAGATTCGTGGCTGCCGTCGACGGGTTATGCGATGGCGCGGATCTATGCCGAGCTGCCCGGCGTCGACTCGCGAGATCACGCCGTCGCATTACTGACGTATGTGAAGTCTCACTTCCCCGAGACACCATATGCCGCGAAAAGCCGCTCAGCGCTGCATGGCGGCATTTCGGTGAAACCGCAGCCCGCGTGGGCGACGCAAACGCCGACGCCGTCGCCGTTGCCTCCCCCGGCGCCCACTCTTCTCCCAACTCCGGCGCCATCGCCGTCGCCAACGCCTCAGAACTACTGAGTCGCTTCAGCGGCGCGCGAAGCAGGCAACGATAATGTCTGCAGCGGTGATCGCATTCGCTCGAACCGGTTTCACAAAGCCATCGTGTCGAGCGAGTTTCGACTGATGGGGCTGACGGCCGAACGCGCCAGACCGTGCCCGCCGAATCCAATCACGTGAGGGCGGGAGTTAGTGCGACGGCGCGAGACTGACGGCCACGCCGTAAGGTTCCTTGACGCTGCTAATCGTCCTAACGACACTCCCTCCGGCCGGATACTTCCAAAATAAGACCTTACCCGGCACCGTGCCGATTAGCGTATTCTCCTGGATAGCGAATTGGAGCATATGAGATCCGCCATCGAGGATTATTGCACCGATGCCGCGCCCGGAATTCTTGCCGACAATGTAGCGGTGGATGCGAGCGACGGCACTACCCGCCGCCAGATACCGCCCGTCCCACTGCACGCCCGCGTGCGGATAATTCTTAGGGCGAAGGTTGAAGTACTTCAGCTGCGACGTTCCATGCGGTAACCACACCACGCCCACCGCGTATACCCCAACGAATCCGGCCTCGAAGACATCTCCGGCGCCGTCGATAGCGCACGAGTAAGGAACCTGCGCAGGACCGGCGTAGAGCTTCGGCTCTCCGTGACTGTTTGGGTAGATTGCAAGGATGCCGCTGCAACTATAGCAATCATTTGCCACCGCGAGGTTATTTGTCCGTGGATCGACTGCGCACGCTGTCGCTGCGAATGGGTCTGCCAAGTGCGCTATCGGCGTACTTCCACCATGCGCAAATTCAACAATCTTCCCTCGGCCGCGGGTGAGGTGGTCGGTAATCCAGACATTTCCGTCTCTATCGGAGCAAATGCCCTGTGGATTGTTCAGGCCGGTTAGAGTTCCAACCGCCTTGGCCGCCGGATAGGAAAACACGTAGATCTTATGTGGTCCCGAAACGTAAAGTAAATCCTCGCTCTTCGCTTCCGGCAGCATCCACGAGCCGCCGCGTTCGGCGTGCGTGACGAACACATGGCTTTGCGGCATCGTACCCGGCACGCCGATCGACGAGTGCGAGCCGCAAGCCGCGAGCAGTGCGGCTGCGAGAACGCCTGCTGCGGATCTACTGCTAACGCGAGCGTTCATCATTGCCAACTCGCGGGAGAACAGATACCATCGCGTAGACTCGGCCGCCGAGCCCGCGACCCGATAGGACGCCCCCTGCACCGCGCGCAACGACTGTGAGCAAAGCCACGCGTTTTGGCACGACGAAAAACTGTTCCGCCCTTGTGTAGTAAAACGTTCTGTGGAACGGAAGCGAATCGCCGTTATCACTCGGCGCGCCCGTCGCGCCGTTGAAATCTTGCGATCCGCCGCGGCCAGCGAGCAATGCAGCGATGCAACTGCCGCGTGCGCAACGGCTGAAATGCAAGGTATTCACTGCCAACTAAAAACGACGAGCCCGTTGCCGATCGCGTTCTTCCAACCTCGCCAAAAGTGCACATTCTGAGCGCTCGGCTCAACGTAAGACGATCCGCCGCCGCCACCTCCGCCAGGACCCGTACATGATCCAGACCCGCCGCCACCGCCGCCGCCGCCGTAGTATCCGCCACCGCCACCACCGCCGCCGCTGCCGTAGCTCGAAAACGAACCGTAGCCTGCTACTCCACCAACACCGCCGTAAAGACGCCATCCGTTTGACCCAGGACCGCCAGGCGGTGAACCTTGGCCGCCAGCGCCACCAGACCCACCAGCGGTTTGCGCGCCACCGGTACCGCCTTCAGCGCCGCAGTATCCGGCCGAACCACCGGAACCGCCAACGCGACCTCCGCCAGCCCCTCCGCTTCCGGGAGTGTGGCCTCCGCCTTCACCCCCTCCGCCTCCAGCAACCAAAATGCGTTCCGTTATTCGATCGCTACCCCCACGCACGTCGGACGCACCGCCGCCTCCCATCCCGCGGCAGCACTCTGCGCCAAACCGCCCGCCCCCATCCGCACCGCCGTTGAAGCCGCCGCTAGAGATGTATGAACCTTCGGGCGCGCCGCCAACGAAGATCACCAGCTTTTCACGCGGCGTTACCGGAATAATCGCGTACACGCGGCCACCCCGACCACCACCGCCCTGGGAAAGACTGCCGCCTCCGGCCGCCGCCCGTGCAACGACTTCGATCCTTGTTACACCGAGCGGAACCCTGAACAACTGTTTGAAGCCCGTATAGTTGAAGGTTTTATGATAAGGGAGTGCGTCGCCGTTGTCGCTCGCGGCACCGGGCGCGACGTTCAAACCTTGCGATTCGCCGCACGCGACAAGCGATAGAACGAAAGCGGCGCTAAGAACGGTCCGCGCAGATGAAGCGCTCACCGACAACCGCTGTCTCGCGCGCGCGTCATGGTGAACGTCCCGCCGCTGTATATGGCGCCGGTAGGTTGGGTGATTATGTAGTCGCCGGAGCCTTGCGTCGCATCGACGGAGCCTTGCAAGCTCGCATAGGCAGTCGGCGACCACGGCGCTAGGGCGGATGCAAACAATTGGTTGCCGGAGGTGCGGTACGTCCCGGTGAACGCGTTCGTCACAGAGAACCAAGCGCCAGAGGATTTAAACCGCAAGCACAAAGTAGAGAAAGGAAGACTGTACCCAACCTCATCGGTGAACTTCGCCAGGTAGTACCCATGAAAAGAGCGCTCCCCAGGGCGGACCGGGACGGCATAGCCGCCCCCTGCGAGCGTCGACGAAGCGACCGGCGACGGCGATCCGGCGCAGGCCGCCAGCAATGCGGCTGCAGCGCTCATGCTTAGAGCGGAACGGCTCATGAGTGTCCCCATCTTCGATGCCTCCGGTAGCTGAACGAGTCGGCGGTTGACGACGTTCGCCGCGACGGGCTCGGGACCCTAAGGCCGCTAAGGTCAACCATCTGTCAGTAGCAGTAGTCGCATTCTTTTGACGTACCGCCGGTCTCAAGAATGTTCCCAAGATTTCGACGCACCGTGGACAGATCGAGATCGCGTTCCACCAGTTGCGTCGATGACACCGACGACAAGTTCACGTCAATTTCACTTTGCCAGCCACCGTGCAACTCGAATCTCAAGCTGTATTTGCCAGGGTACACCCGCTCGATATAAAAGGCGCCGTCTTGCAGATCCACTTGACCGATTTCGGCTTCAACGGCTAAAAAGCGAAAAGCCCTACGATGTAAGGCTTTTCAAATGGCTCCGGATGTTGGACTCGAACCAACGACCCGCTGATTAACAGTCAGCTGCTCTACCAACTGAGCTAATCCGGAACACGGCGCGAACCGGCCGACCGAGATTCCACTACAAAAGCGTTGGCCCTGCAGGATTTTCCGGCGCCCGTGCGCCGCCTGCCATAACTCCTAGATATCCTGAAAATGGCAAGGAGCGGCCATAAAGCTGGCCGCTCCCTCAGTTCGCCGTTCGGACCGACCGTACGGACCGATTTGCCCTGGAATTACCTCAGGTCACGGCTTTCCGATCTGCTCTCTCCAGCGTATTCGATGTCGGGTTCGTCCCGGCCGGAGGCGACGTCTCCGCGCTCGGACGCACGGATGCGCGCCGAGTCTTCAGCCATCGCCCGGCGGACTTCGTCTCGATGCCCTGGCGATTTAGGCTTAACGGCCACGAGAATGCCGCCCTCGCCAAAGCCACGTTCGTACTCCTTTGCCTTCTTTTCACCGATCCCCAAGCCGACGAGAGAGCCTACGATGCCGCCTCCGGCGGCGCCCACTCCTAAGCCAGCCAGCGCCGCCGCAAGGGGGCCGACGACGAGCGGTGCGGCAAGGCCGCCCGTGGTGACGACGGCACCCGTCGCGGTCAAACCGGCGACGATTGCGCCTAGAACACCGCCGATCGTTGCGCCCGTCGCAAGGCCTTCGCTGCTCTTCGCTTTCACCATTTCACCGAAGGCCCGCTCGCGTGTCTTATCGCTCATCATTACGCTGATGTCGTCGGAGCCATACCCTAAACCGTGAAGTCGCTCCACCGCTGTGGCCGCTGGTTCACGGTCGTAATACATCTCTGTTTCAAATGCGTCGTAATCTTGCATCAACTTTCCTCGCTTTCTCGCGGAGCTTTGTACCCCGCAGAATTTCGAGCGAAACGAGCCGCTGGTGCGGCGCATTAAGCGGCGAAGCGGTTCTTCAGCAGGTTTTACTCCCTTCACGGGCGGGCAAGAAGCAGGGAATGTCATTGATCGAAATCGTAGTCGTGCTGATTGTGGTCGGAGTCTTACTCTGGCTGATAAATTCTTACATTCCAATGGCCGGGCCGATAAAGTCGCTTCTGAACGCGGTCGTAGTAATTGCGCTGATCGTTTGGATACTGAAGATCTTCGGCCTCTGGCATCAGATCACGAACCTTCGCGTCGGAAGCTGACCGTTTTACTTTCTTGCCATTTGGGTATGCGCTAGGCGACTTAAATGGAGGAACAACTTTGAGTAAAGATGCTTTAGATCGAGTCGCCGATGCAGTCAAGAAGACGACCGACGACGTAAAGGATTCGGTTCACGAAGCGACGCACCGCACCGCAGCCGATGCCGAGAAGGCTCGCCGCGAAACCTTTGGCAACGAGCTCTCCGGTACGGAAAAAGCGAAGTCGCACTTAAACGAGGCTAAGGAACGTACTCAGGCCGAGATCGACGCCGCGAAACGAAAACTGCGCGACGCGAGCTGAGCGACGGGTTCAGCCGACGGCGGATCGAACCGTAAGCGCCAGCGGCAATCCGAAGAAAACGGTGTGGGCGACGAGGACGTTGAGAACGTGGGCCGGCGTATCCGGCATTCGAATGGCGTGGCCAATCGGTACGACTGCGTAAAGCATCACGACCATCACGACGGCGCCGAATATCAAGCCGGCCGCAACGACGTTGCGCCGCACGCCGGCGGCACCGAGATAGAGCGCCGTGAAAACGAGCGCCCACACCAGCGAAACCACGAAATCCATTCCAAAGCCAATCAGCGCCGTCTTCCATCCGCCTGCAAACGCGATGATACCGTACGCATTTGACGCGTCCCATTGCAAAAGCTGTCGTAAGCAAAGCGCGATAGGAAGATGCTCTGAGACGGCGCGCTCGACGACCAGATAAACGGTAATCGCGATCAGCCCGGCAATCGCAGCGACGATGGCCGTGCAGATAGATCGAGACTCTGTCACGATATCGGCCGAAACGAGCGAACCCCTTTCGGTGTGACCGCCCAGCGGGGAAGCCTCGGCCGGCACGGTATATGCCCAGGGTGACGGAGCGTTCGAAGCGCGGCAGCGCTGCCGTAGGGATCCCGCACGACGTCGACAACGCGAGCGTTGACGTCGAAGGACGGCGCGTCGCACTGACCAATTTGCGAAAGGTTTACTTCCCGAAGCTCGGACTGACCAAAGGCGATCTACTGCGCTACTACGCGAGCGTCGCCGGCGCCCTGCTGCCGCACGTCGCCGATCGACCGATGGTGATGAAGCGCTATCCGCACGGCGTCACCGGAGACTTCTTTTACATGAAGCGTACGCCGTCGCCGCGTCCCGAGTGGCTGCGTACCTGTCGCATCGAGCATCGGTCGGGCAACGTTATTGATTTCCCGGTCCTCGAGGATCTTGCGTCGCTGCTCTGGCTGGTAAACCTCGGCTGCATCGATCTCAATCCA
>Ga0153928_1001111_pt1 | contig 12349 bp, 9 predicted proteins | sample TSNJ012MetaG_FD_106656 | JGI IMG/M metagenome (GOLD analysis project Ga0153928, IMG submission 106656) | Attine ant fungus gardens microbial communities from New Jersey, USA - TSNJ012 MetaG | ecosystem: Host-associated > Fungi > Mycelium > Unclassified | place: USA: New Jersey, Wharton State... | reverse complement strand
CCACGATACGTTGCAAAAGTATGGTTGTAGTAATCGCTAAAACTCAGCGATTCTTTCTGGAACTGTGCAACGTTTGGCATGATGTTCCGTTCGTCCGAAATGACATGTTGAGACAAGCCTTCTGCAAAAATAAGAATCACGTTAGGTTGATCCACAATATTTTCATCTTTGCGACGAAAATCCGCAATGGAATCTGAATAAAATTCACTGGTCATATTAATTTGGCTCATATTATTTTCGCTCATATTATTTTCGCTTATATTAATTTCGCTCATATTAATTGCGCTGGCGATGTCCCTTCTCACCTGGGCTTGATTCAAAGAGTCAGCCAACAGGTCATAATAACTAAGAAAGGGTGAAAATGTACCACCCCAGGAAAGTACAAGGCAGATCTCTAACACCAGGCCACCTGTCAAAGCACCCATCGTCCACAACTTTCTCTTTATCGAGCGAATGGGAATGAACGAAAAAACCAACACAGATACCACACCCAAACCATATTCCAGCGCTTTACCGGAAAGTCCTGAAATGGAATCCACATTTGTCAACATAATTAGCGCAACATAGCTATTGCCAAAGAACAAAACCATCATCTGAATATTATATAATAATAGCAGAATGCTGTTGCATACCACACCTAAACTTCTCTTTTTGGCAACAAGCACTTCTGACAATGTTGCAATTAGCAGCAGTTCCACTACTCCCGAAAAAAAATATCCGGCATTATGTGTTGTAGTAATGGTCATTAATGTTAACAACAGCGAAAACAAATACTTTGTTACTGTTGGCATAATTCCCTTTTTCTTCATCATTTTATCCATTCCTTTTCGCTTCGCTCAAGGCACAAAACGGTATGAAAAACAAGTTTTGTCTTGGGTTTTTTATTTACAATCTAATCATTGGAATACTCTATGACAGTATACAGGGTAATCTCGAGACATGCAAGTAAATTTATTGCGCATTTAAATAAGCACCGCTTTTGCAGCTGTCTCCCCGGCAATCCGTCCCGAGTTAAGAGCAAAACCAAACCCGTGGCCGCTCATCGTCATATCATACACATCCGCATCCACGCCGCCGATATCGACGCCTGCCACGTAAAGCCCGTCAATTCTGCTGTAATCTGCTCGCAGGGCATGAAATTTTTCATCAATCCGGATGCCGCCATGAGTAATCAGCATATCCGCGCCGGCACGTATCGCATAATACGGGCCATGCTCCAAAGCCTGCAAATAACGCCGCGGCTTTGCCATCTCCTGATCATGGCCACACTTACAGCCATCATTATAGTTCGCCAGTGTTTCTCTTAAAACATCTGCTGAGCATCCGATAAATACAGCCAGCTCCTCAACGGTATCAGAAACACAAAGAATTCCTGACTGTACGGCTTTTTTCACGGTATCTTCCAGCATCGCCCCGGCATCAGGTGGTGTATGTAATTTCTCAATAATATCCGAACCATCAGAAAGAGCACGGTTTTTCACAGCCTCATCAAAAATCACCCACACCGCCCCGTCCGGCTGCCGCATGATGGCACCGGCACTGCTGGTAAAATCATAAACAATGCTTTCACTGGCAAAACGGCTGCCAAATTTATTCACCCACACATTATAAGGCTTTCCCAATAGCAGGTTAAGTGCTGCATGTTTTTGTATTTTGGGTGCAGCAACTTCCATCGCAAAATTCCCTTCAATGTCAGCTCCCGCCTCTACCGCCATACGATGTCCGTCGCCTGGATGAGCCATCCCGCCAAAGCGGCTGAACTCTTTCGTATCCAGTCTGGGGAAATATCTGGCCACCAGTTCGCGGTCACCAGCAAAACCGCCGGTGCAGATAATAACCGCCCCCGCACTTATCTCAATCTCATTCTGCTCCGCATCTTCACAAAGAACTCCTGTCACCTGGCCACTTTCATCCTTAAGCAGCTTTTTGGCTCTGGTTTTCTTTTGAACTGTAACGCCCATCTCCGTACAGCATTTCTCCAAAGCCGATATCACGTGCCTTCCGGTTGTCTTAGTTCCATCCGTGACATGATAAACCTCCGGAGTCTGGTTTGGCAGATGATGTACCACATCGGTAAACCCGACGCCACGGGCTTCCAGCCAGTCAATCGTATCGCCACTCCGGTTTATCAATACCCGGACAATCCGGGCATCAATCTTCCAATGAGCATAATCCATACAACGCAAAAACATCTCATCATGATCGGCAAAAATCAGTCTGCGCCGCTGAATCTTGCTGTCTACCCCAAATATTCCCCTGGGAAAAAGGCCGTTGCCGCCAATCGCGGAATTTGCTTCAATAACCATTACCTGTGCTCCGGCCTCGGCCGCAGCTGTCGCCGCCGCCATGCCGGAAGCCCCGGCACCGATAATGGCAATCTGTGTTTGTTTGTGCATATGCTCCTCCTTATAGAATTAGTTCTTAACTATCCCTGTCAAGATATACATAATGATTATATCACCAGATTCAACTCCTTACCATTTTTTTCACAATATATTTTGCCTGACTTCCAAGCAAAACGATTCCAACACAAAAAGAGGCTCCAAAACCCTTATAACCACTGAAAAATATGGTGATTACAAGGCTTTCGAAACCTCTCAAAAATCATTTAAAACTCAATTTACTTGATTGTAATTCGTCCCTGTCCTGCCGGATTCTGATATTCGGCACCAACAATCCCACCCAGATTACTTCTGATATAAGTAGACAATATATCCACATCCATCATCACTTCATCACGAATAATATTGCTGTCGGCAAACATCGTCATCCCGTCGCCAGCCAACTTAAGCATATAGTTGTGACTGGCAACTGTGTAGATTCTGTTCAGATCCAGCGGCTCATTGCCAACCTTAATATCAGTCACCCGGTAAGCTCCGTCAACACGAAGGAAGTTCCCCTTTTCATCCAGCTGCACACCGGATTTCACCGAGGTATCGATGGTATAAGTCAGACCGGATACATGAAGGAAGCCGCCGCTTTCCTGCGGACAGTTTTTAGAAGCCATCTCCAGAGCATCTTTAATCTTCTGTCCGGATACTTCTGCCACACATCCAATATTGCCAAATGGGAATACTTTCAGGGTGTCATTATATGTAATATCTCCGGGAGCAATGCTGACCCGGACACCGCCGCCGTTGACAAATCCAATATCAGCACCAAGAACCAGACGATAAGCATCGGCGCACAGGTCACCCAGATTGGTTTCCGCATTCCGGACAGCCCGCTCTCCGGTTGAAGGGTCATTGACAGTCAAATCCACCTCGGTCTTACCCAGAACTGTCTTCAGCGTTTCGTTAAACTGACTCTGAATCCCCTTGATATACTGATCCGTCTGATAATCTACAGCCTTTCCGTCAGTAACCGATTCCATTCCCGGAATAGTGATTACCATACCCACCTGCAGTTCGTCCGGATTTTTAATCTTATCCTTGTTCGCCTCATAAATTTCACGCCAGCGGTTATAGGAACCCAGCTCACGTTTGGCGATCCGGTTTAAAGTATCACCGGCTTTGACGGTATAAGAGCGGCCAATATCGTCAGCTGTCACCTCTGATACCAGTTCTGTAGTAATCGTTCCGTTTGTCCCGATCGTCAGTTTTCCGATCTGCTTCAGCTTTGTGCCGGTCTGGGTTACAATAACATCCGCACCATCCTTATTTTTAGCCGTCTTTGAGGCCACTGTTTCATGAGAATGGCCGTCAATTAAAACATCAATCCCAGTAGTATTGCCAATCACCTGGGCGGAATTCCAGCGTGGCGCAGTACCATTCTCACCCAGATGCCCGACCACAATCACATAATCAGCACCCTCTGTTCTGGCCGCATCCACACTGGCCTGAATCTGGGCATAAAGCTTCTGGCCGCTTTCATCTTCACAAAAGCCGTAGATATATTCTCCATTTTCATTTTGAAAATATGCCGGGGTAGACTTGGTAAAACTCTCTGGAGTAGACACACCCACAAAAGCCACCTTGGTATCACCATAGGTAAACATTTTGTAAGGGGCCAATACCGGATTGCCGGTTTTTAACTCGATAAAGTTACAGGAATAATAACCACAATCTAAAGCGTCCGCCATTTCCAGAAAACGGCTCATGCCATAGTCAAACTCATGATTGCCCGGTACCGCAAAATCATACCCGACCTGATTCATAATATCAATCAGATATCCGCCCTCGGATAACGTTCCAATCGGTGCTCCCTGAATGGCATCACCGGCATCGACCAGGGTAACATACGGGGTCTGCTGCTGCATCTGCTTTTGGTAGAGAGACAGGCCTGCATAGCCGATATTTTCATCCACCCCACAGTGAACATCATTCGTATACAGGACAATAATCTCCTGTTCTGCTGCCAGTACGGAAAATGACATTCCGGCGGTCAGCGACAACAGCATCGCCAGAACAAGCCATAATGCCCCGATACGCCTTTTTATACTGCTTTTCATACTTACATCCTCCTTATAAAACTCGTGGTTACAGGGCTGAAAGCCCCTTGTTTCTATTGTTCTATCAATTTTGATACCATGGCCTGCAGCTGCTTAAACTGGTCTCTCGTCATCGTGAACCGGTTGCCGGTTCTGCAGATCCAATTATTCTCTGCAAACTTTTTCATCGCCCTGGACACTGTTTTGACACACAAGCCGGATGAATCGGCAAGCTCCTGTCTGGTGCTGTTAATATTTAAAAGATTATTCCGGGCATACTTTTTATACATGTCAACCAGCAGCAGCGCCAGCCGGTCAGAACCCTGCAAAAATAAATATGCCCGGCTCCGCTGTCCCTGTTCATACAGGTAACCGGTCACATTCTTAGCTTCCTGCTTCAGAGCCTTAATGTCGCTTTTCAGCCACCTGGCGAATTTATCCCTGGGGATTGACAGCATCGTGGTGGGAACAATGGTCTGAATCGTTGTAAGATAAGTATCAATATCCATCAGTACCTCCATCCCCCCCATCGCGTAAGTCCCTTCCAGCCTGGTAAAGTCAAAAGCGATCCCGTAAACCCGGTAATCGGTTGCCTTGACCATACCTTTACCGACGAAATAGATGGTATCCGCAGGTGCCCCTTCTCTGATGAACATCATGTTTTTATCCAGCTCAACGATGCGAAATGAATCCATGAGCCAGGCCGGAGCCGTACTGAAATAAGTTTCAAACTGCTCTCTCCGCCCCTTGTCAATTTCTTTCAGAAAAGGTAATACCTGATGCAAACTGCGATTATCCAACATTTTCCTCCTGGTAAGCTTAAGTTTATTATTTAATCAGTTCCACTTTGACGATCTCCGTCGGTACACCGGCCGCATCCGCCACATCCGTATCGGTGACCACGTCAATGGTCCCATCTTTCAACTTCCCATATAGTGTATCATACATCTCCTGATCAAAAATCTTAAATTTTGATGTTTCCATCGGCAGCATGATACCGCCAGAGTTGGCATTCAGATTGAGGGTCTGGCCACCGGCAAAGTTACCGGCATAATAGCTTTCCAGAGCATCGTACACTGAATCACCCAGATTTTTCATTGCCGAAGTAATTACTGTTTCAGACTCAGCAGACTGATCCACGTCAACGCCAATCACTACCTTACCAGCAGCCTCCGCCGCTTTCATCACGGAGTTTCCCACCCCGCCGCCGCAGGCAAAGATACATTCTGTGCCCTCATTATACCAGGCGGCTGCTTTGGCATTGTTCTCCGGTGAAGCATCAAAATTGCCCACATAGGTATACTTGACAGTTACCGATCCGGCCGGAAGTCCCAGGTCTCTGGCAGCTTCGTCAGCCCCCTGTATATAACCGTAACCAAAACGGATGACTGCCGGTACGGCAATACCGCCCATAAAGCCCAGCTGCGTGTAACCTTCTGTCACCGCGGCATAACCGGCCAGATAACCGGCCTGCTCTTCGGCATAATAGATGGCTAATACATTATCATCAACCTTGACATTATCGCCAGATTTAGGTTCTGCATCAAGAATAATAAAATTCACATCCGGATACTTCGTCTGCGCCTCATAGATCGGAACCTCAAACAAAAATCCCGGAGTGACTACTACCTTCGCCCCGCCCTTAACCGCCAGGCCAATGGCATTTAAGCATGCTTCATCTGACTTCTCACTGGGTTTATAATACTTTGTCGTCAGATTATGCTCTTTCCCATAGCGTTCCAGGCCTTCCCAGCTGCCCTGGTTAAACGATTTGTCGTCGATGGTTCCAACATCGGTCACCAGAGCAAGTTCATAACCGGCCTGATCGTTTGCCTGGTCTACTGCGGCAGTCTCCGTCGGCTTCTTCACACATCCGGACAGAGCTGTCACCATGACAGCTGCTGCCATTACGCATAACATTTTTTTCTTCATTTTAGTCCTCCTTTTTATTAAAAGCATTGCTTTTGTTTAAAGCCATTCCACCCTGTCACGGGTTACTCTGGCATAAACACGGTTTCATTTGCACTCCTTGCGACTTAATCCTGACTGCCTGCTATCTGCTGCTCTTGTCATAAGGCGTTCCCACTGCCCGCGGTGCCTGAGAGTTCTTCGACAAAAGCGTCAGGACGATCAGGGTGGCAAGATAAGGAATCATCTTGTATACTTCATTGGGAATCGGCAGCGTCTTCAATACCGGGATCGCCGAATATGCACTGGCCAGCGTCTTCATAATGCCGAAGAAAAAAGCGGCCTTAAAAATCTTATTGCTCCGCCACTGTCCGAAAATCAGCACCGCAATCGCCAGAAAGCCATAACCGGCGACACTGGCATTAAAATTGGTTGAAGTCGGAATCACGAATACCAAACCGCCGATTCCGCCTAAAATACCAGATATGATCACCCCTGCATAACGGATTTTATAAACGTTGACACCAACCGAATCCGCTGCCCCCGGATGTTCCCCACAGGAACGCAGACGCAGGCCAAAGCGGGTATGCTTAATCACAAAGGCCGCCACAAAAAAAATGACAAATCCCAGATAAGTGGTAATATAACAATTCCGGAAAAACATTTCACCAATCACCGGTATATCCCCTAACAACGGAACCTTGACAATGTGAAAGGTATCGTTAAACGGAATCTGCTGTACGCCCTGAATCATCCGCGCCGTGTAAATGGCAAAAGCCGGAGCAAACATATTCAAAGCCGTACCGCTGATCGTCTGATCTGCCTTCATATTGATCGAGGCAAAGGCATGAAGCAGCGAAAACAGACATCCCGCCAGCCCGGCAATGATGATCGTCAGCAGCAGTAAGCCCTGGCCGCTCATCCGATCCTGTACGGCATTGATAAAAAAGATCCCTGCAAAAGCACCAATCACCATAATTCCCTCTAACGCAATGTTGGTGACACCACTGCGTTCCGAGTACATGGCGCCAACTGCCACGATCAGGAGCGGAATGGCAAAATACATCGTCTGCTGAACAATAAAATAAAATACGTTCATGACCGCCCCTCCTTATCTGCCCTGCGTGACCGTCTCATCTGCAGGCGGTTAATGAGTTCCTTAAACAAAAGTGATAAGGCACCGCAGTAGATAATTGCCGCAATAATAATATCAATCACCTCCGGAACAAAATCAAACAGCTGCATATTATAACCACCCACTGTGATATGTCCGATAAACAGGCCGGCAAACAAGATCCCCGCCGGATTAGACATCCCCAGTAAAGCCACGGAAATCCCGGAAAATCCTTCTGCCGCAATCACATCCAGAACCTGCATATAGCGGCCGGAATTGGCCAGATACAGCAGGGCTCCGCCGATTCCGGACAAGGCACCTGCAATTACCATCGATAAGACAATATTACGCTTTTCGTTAATGCCGGCATATCTGCTGGCGCAGGAGTTCTTCCCGCAGGCCTTCAGTTCGTAACCAAACGTGGTTTTATTCAGAACAATATGGATCAGAATGACAAAGAAAACAGCAATCAGGATACCGATATTAATATTCGTCCCGGGAAACAGTTGGTCCAGTCCTGCCTTTGGCAGATTTGCTCCCGCCGCCACCGGCAGGGTCTGATTCTTTACCTGGTCATAGACCGTTCGCTGGATCAGCATATTAACCAGATACATCCCGATATAGTTCATCATGATTGAAGCAATTACTTCATTAACATTGAAAAATGCCTTCAAAAAGCCCGGAACCGTCCCCCAGATTGCACCGGCTAAAAGGGCGGCCAGAAGAGCGGCCAGGCAGTGGAGGCCGGGCGGCAGAAAGGTGAATTTCACACCGACATATACTGCGGCAAATGCCCCGGCCGTAAACTGCCCAGATGCACCGATATTAAAGAGTCCGGTTTTAAAAGCAAAACCGACGGAAAGACCGGTCATGATAATCGGTGTTGCCAGATACAGCATCTGACCAATCCCCTGGATCCCATCAGTAAAACCGCCCTGCAAAACCATCATGATACCGGAAAAAGCCTGTGCCGGATTGCTGATCAAAAGAATTACCAGTCCGAATAAAATCCCGCAGGCAATCGCCATCATGGATGAACTGAAATTGACAAGGCCATCCCGATCCGACAGTTTTCTCAACTTATCTTTCATTCCTTTTACCTCTCTTTGCACCAGCCATATACAGCCCCAATTCTTCGACGGTAATTTCCCGGGGATCTAAGTCACCGACAATCTCACCCTCATACATGACCAGTATCCGGTCACTGATATTCATCACTTCATCCAACTCCAGCGATACCAGCAGCACTGCCTTGCCGGCATCCCGCTGGGCAATCAGCTGCTTGTGAATATATTCAATCGCCCCTACGTCCAGGCCGCGAACCGGCTGAACTGCGATAACGACTTCCGGATTCCGATCCAGTTCTCTGGCAATGATGACCTTTTGCTGATTCCCGCCGGACATCCCCCTGACAATACTACGTTCCTCCTGCCCCGACCGGATGTCAAATTTCTTAATCAGGCTTCTGGCATATTCTCTGATCCCATCAAATTTGAGAAACCCATGCTTCTGGAACCGTTGGGTAAAATAAGTCTGCAAAACCAGATTCTCCTGCATGGTATAATCCAGCACCAGCCCATCCTTATGACGGTCTTCCGGGATATGCGCCATTCCGTCCAGACACTTCTGCCGGATACTCTCCCTGGTGATATCTTTACCGTTCAGCAGTATTATTCCCTGTTCTATGGACATCAAACCGGTAATGCCATAAACCAGCTCCGACTGTCCATTGCCGTCAATTCCGGCAATACACAGGATCTCCCCCCGGCGAACCCGGAACGATACATCTTTCACCGCATCCTTGCCGGTGTGTGCCGACCTGATCCTAAGGTTTTTAACCTCCAGAACCGCCTCGCCCGGTTTCATCTCCTGTTTTTCAATAATGAAATTGACCTTCCGTCCGACCATCATTTCCGACATTGCTTCCTTCGTCGTCTCCGCCACCTCAATAGTGCCGATATACTTCCCCTTCCACAGCACGCTGCACCGGTCGGCCACTTCTTTAATTTCCTTTAGCTTGTGAGTAATGAAGATAATCGATTTGCCTTCCTTTACCAGATCCTTCATCACCTTCATCAACTCACTGATCTCCTGCGGCGTCAACACTGCCGTCGGCTCATCAAAAATCAGAATCTCATTATCACAATAAAGCATTTTGAGAATCTCCACCTTCTGCTGCATGCCGACGGTGATATCCGAGATATAGGCATCCGGATCAATTTTAAACTTATACTTCTCGCTCAGGTCCATAACCTTTTTGCGGGCCTCGTCCATCTTGAGAAGTCCCATTTTCGTCGTTTCCCGCCCCAGCACAATGCTCTCCAGAACGGTAAAATTATGTACCAGCTTGAAATGCTGATGAACCATGCCAATTCCCAGATCATTAGCATCATTAGGCGAATTGAGCACCACTTTCCTGCCATTAATTAAGATTTCCCCCGCCTCCGGCTGGTACAGGCCGAACAGGACACTCATCAGCGTTGATTTCCCAGCTCCATTTTCTCCCAGCAGGGCATGAATCTCGCCTTTTCTGACCCGGACAGTGACATTGTCATTCGCCTTAAAGGATCCGAACTGCTTGGTTATGTGGTTCATTTCAATCACATATTCCACTGACCTGCCTCCTTTTCTTTTTCCTTTTTCTTATTGTTAAGTGAAGGACTTTAAACTGTAATTATTTTAAATGATTTGGGAGTTAATAAAAAGGACTGGAGTCTCGTTTTGATGTATTTTCTAAATTTATAGGGATTTCTTTGTGCATAATATCTAAAAAAATCCTTCCATATCGTTATTTTTAGATATTTTCAATATTTAGCAATCTCTTTTCGTAAGCGTCAAAAAAGCCGGAAACATATGCGTTTCCGGCGTCTTAACTATATTTTTATTTTGATGTTAGTAGTTTCCCATCTGTTTTGCTGATATTGGAAAAGAATGGCGTATCAGCATTTACCATGATACATGTAAAATTCCATGTCGTCCGTTTGCGCTATCAATAATCAAATGTACGTCTTCGTTCCTGCATCCTCGTTTACTCCTTAATAGAAAACCAATCCTGATATTACCAGCAACACCGATGTAACTCATACTCAATTAATTACACGGCAGTTCTTCAATATGATATCCATCGTTATTGAAATATCCTTTAGCCCCGATAAACATACCAAGTTCGTCGTACACCTCTAACCCATAAGCTTCCATAATTTCGTGTATATTACAACGTCCTGACGGCACTACCCTTTCTTTAATCCAATCCATAGACTCCTCACTGTCATATGTTCGTTGGCCATTCTCATACTTCTTTTTCCACTCCCATGGGATTTGTATCATCTCCAAACCATCATTCAGTGTTGTGCACACATTCCGGTCTGATACACTCAATGTCCCAATTGATTTATCTCTATAGATTAGTGAATACAACATTACTCAACCTCCTTACTTCACCTAGTCTCAAATAGATATTTCGTGATATACACTCTTCTTCTCTTTTGGGGATATAGCCCCTGACTTCATTAAACACGTTAGGTAGGTTTGTGGGCCAGACTACTTTTGTCGGATAATCAATTAATTCTAAATTCTTTCTTAGATTTCTGTCTCCAATTACATTATTGGCTACAGCTTCCATATCCCAGGTGTATTCTTCGAAATCTTTTCTCCCTGTATTAAGCCCAAACGACAGCCCATGATCAAATAAAGGTGCTAATCGCATTGTAGAGGTGTTTAGTTCAACATTGTTTTCATGCCGATCTAAATTGTATATAATAAAATCAAATATAATCATTTTATACACATCTTCCAGCATCGGATACATTCTGGCAATCTCTATAGGAGATTTTCCTATGTTCTGCTTCAATAGCCTTCTAAACGAAATATACTCACATCCATCACTCTTGAAATCTTTTGACACTGAAGCAATCGTACTATATACGATCCCATCTATCCTGACTTTAACTTTTCTTATCTTATAGTTAACCGCATCGACCTGCATAGCCCTTGCCATCGCAGACGCTATAGACTCTGCTAATACCTCCCTGCCATAGAAACCATGTGCAAGATTCCAAGTGTTAAGTTTATAGTAATCTCCGTCAATGATAGCTTTAGGCTGAACTCCACCAGTTGAAGTATTTTCCAGTCCCCACATCACATTCGTTAAGTCCAATTCCCTATTTAATATACTACCTGCAACATTGGCATAATCCATTAGTTTCCTCCCATTATAACTAGTCGTGGTATTGGATTGGATTCATTCCAGCAGTGATACCCTGACTTTAAGTATATTAGCATGCTCTGCATCCTGGCCACACTAACATTCTAATATAACAACACCAACATAGTCAAGTGTAGAACTTTAAATTAATTTACCCTCTCCCGGTTTGTTACCATTCACGGCCTGGCAGTATTAAAGGGGCTGTAGATATTTCAAAAAGCAAAACTATTTCTGCACTACATATCCTTCCAAATCTATCAAAGCCTTACCTTCAGCACTTTGGATCCACTCAAAAAGCTTTCTTTGCGAGCTGTCCCTTGGCGCGTCTTTTCGAACAACCACATAAAAGTCATTCACAAACGGATACTGGCCACCCGCAATTGTCTCATATTCCGGAGTTACGTCATCGACAGCAAGCATCTTGACATTCTCATCATCCTTCATCTTTGTCACATAATAATAAACATTATAACCAATGGCAAATTCACCATTATTATAAGCGGAGATAGCCATGACCAGTCCTTCCATAGTTTCCTCAAGATAGGTCTCCGGCCCCCGCATGAAAGGTGTATCCTTCATAACCAGTTTCACCATAAGTGCCTGACTTCCTGCGGCTTCGTTGCGCTGATATGGTTTAATGGTGCTGTTAGTTCCACCAGTATCCTTCCAATCGCTTGGATTGATATAATAATAT
>Ga0153928_1001108_pt1 | contig 12361 bp, 9 predicted proteins | sample TSNJ012MetaG_FD_106656 | JGI IMG/M metagenome (GOLD analysis project Ga0153928, IMG submission 106656) | Attine ant fungus gardens microbial communities from New Jersey, USA - TSNJ012 MetaG | ecosystem: Host-associated > Fungi > Mycelium > Unclassified | place: USA: New Jersey, Wharton State... | reverse complement strand
ATAGAAAGCGTTTATAATTTGAAGGAAAAGTACAGTTAGGTATACGCTTTCAACAGCTGGAAAACCGCACAAAATGGGGCTTCGCCCGATTCTGGGTCATATAACTTGTAAACTCACGCTAGAGCAAAAAACAAAAATGTTGATTCCGGTAAATAGAAATGATATGGAGAACATCCTGAACCCACGGCAAGTCATTTCCAATAGCCCGGCGTCATAGCCTACAAAGTGTTAGCAAGCGGCAACGCCATTTTCCGCGGCTAATTTCATTAATTGTATATTATAAAGCATATTGACAATTAACATGGAAAAATTGGTCTAAATATTGTGTTTATATACGCCAAGTTTCATTTGCTTTTTCGGATTCATTATGCTATGATTAAAATAATATATTGGAGGTGATGCACATGCTGAGGCAGGTTATAAATGATCTGATCCTGTGGAAAAACCGGCCTGACCGTAAACCGCTATTACTTCGAGGTGCACGGCAGGTAGGAAAGACATGGCTCATGCGGGAATTCGGCCGCCTGCATTTTGATAAGGTTGCTTATATTAACTTTGATGACAATCAGCGTATGGCCGCTTTATTCAACGGTGACTTGAATATTAAACGTCTGATTACATCATTGCAAATCGAAGCTGGATTTCCCATTACCGCTTCTGATACACTCTTGATTTTCGATGAGGTACAGGAAGTACCGCGTGCGCTTACTTCTCTCAAGTATTTCAATGAAAATGCGCCTGAATATGCCATTGTGGCAGCAGGCTCCATGCTTGGTGTAGCGCTGCATCAAGGCACATCCTTTCCGGTGGGGAAGGTGGAGTTTCTTGATTTGTATCCCATGAGCTTTTCCGAATTTCTTAGCGCTACTGGAAATTTGCAGCTTTCGGAATTAATATGCGCGGATCAAACGGATTTTGAGATGATTACAACCTTTAAAGGGAAATTAATTGATGCGCTCAGGCAATATTACTATGTTGGCGGAATGCCGGAGGCAGTTGCTGCTTTTGCGCAGCGTCGCGATTTTTCTGAAGTACGCCGGATACAGTCACGTCTGTTAGATGCTTACGATCAGGATTTCTCCAAACACGCCCCCAATGAAACGGTTCCGCGCATTCGTATGCTGTGGAACTCCATACCGGCTCAGCTTGCACGTGAAAACCGTAAATTTGTTTATGGCCGCATCCGTGAAGGTGCCCGGGCGCGCGAGTACGAATTGGCTATGCAGTGGCTTCTGGATTGCGGATTAATCCACAAAGTAAACCGCATTATGAAACCGGATATGCCGCTCATGGCTTATACGGATCAGAGTGCTTTTAAGCTGTATATGCTTGATGTGGGTCTGCTTTCCGCAAAGTCGGAACTTGATTTGAAATCTCTTTTGGAAGGAAACCGTGTTTTCGAAGAATTTAAAGGTGCGCTTACTGAGCAATATGTTCTGCAGCAGCTTCTCTCTGACTGCCATTTCAAGCCACATTATTGGACTGCAGAACGTGCGACCGCAGAAGTTGATTTTGTTTATCAAAATGATTCGGACATAATCCCGTTGGAAGTAAAGGCAGAGGAAAACCTGAAAGCGAAGAGCCTACGGCAGTATTTTGAAAAATTTCAACCGAAATATGCATTACGTACTTCCATGTCCGACTATCGCAAAGAGGAATGGCTGATCAATGTTCCTCTGTACGCTATTACTTCAATCCGGAAGTTATTGTAAAATAATGATTATCCCAAAACGGAATACAGTGCCATGGATTTGGCGAAGTTTCCGGGACACTCCTCTTACAGGACAAAGATACAAGTGTTTGGCAGGGAAGTCACGGCAGGAATTGTATATAACACTGCCCTCGAAGAAGGGCAGCTTCAAGGAATACGGCGTGGATGGCTTGAAAGCCTGCCCGGTGCACAGGACAGGGCAGATCTATTATTCATATTGCAATATCTTCAGTGTTACGACTTATGATTCGCGCTGCGTGGTTACGCCACAGAATTCCGTAAGCTCTGTTTGCCCCACATTAGGATTGCGGTATCTGCCTTTGTCCTTTGGCTTTGATTTCCATTGAACCGCGCCAGCCGGGCAGATGTGCACACATGCCAGACAATGTTCACAATGGTGGTGAAATGTAGGAGGTCCGTTTTGCATAGTTATATTGCTTACGGGACATATTGCAGCACAACACCCACAGTGGGTACAGCTTGACCGGATAATGAAGTTTTTGTCACAATCATCTTTTTGTGCCGGAAACATGCTATGGGATATAGTGTTGATAAACGTATAAGACTCGGGCTTATTACTCTTTTTCCCGACGATGTCATCCACGACGATCTTTAGCGCAGATTCAGTTTTTTGGTGAACCTTCCATGTGTCATTAATTTTGTACATAGGCGTGTAGTTTTCCACACACTTAATCTTATTGCGGTAACGCAGAGATACACCCTTGGATATGAGTAGTTGATTCAGCGCGCCGGTTACACCCAAAGCTGCTCCGCCATATGTCGTTACGGCAAAGATATATGCATCTTTATTTTGAATTTGCAAATTTGATACAAATCTTGCAACAATTTTAGGCAATCCCCAAAAATATATCGGAAATACAAAGCCAATAACATCATCCGAACAACTCGTTACAGGATTGCTCATGGACAGAACATCAGCATTTATTTTTTTGGCAATGCTTTTTGCTACATAGAGACTGTTGCCTGTTGAAGAAAAACAAAAAATAGTTGACATAATTTCTACTCCTTATGTTCATTACCATTGCTGGATTGTGTGGTTTTGGATTGACGGATGTCCTCATATATTTGCTTGACATATGCTTCAATCCGTATCTTGCAAAGAGAATATTCACAGACGATAAATCCGAGCTTCATAAGCCTGTAAGATTTCATCATTGCCTTCATAGTTGGAAAGCACTAGATGATCCCATTTCATACTTCTTTTCAATGGATTTGCACTCAAGTTGCATTCTACCGCATACTTATCTTTGTTCAATTCCCTTGTATAGGCGAAATAGTTTTTCCGTTTTGGTTTTATAAAACATACATCCCCATAAATCAAAACCTTGTGTCCTTTTCGCAAGGCTATTAAATTTTGATAGAATTTAAGGACTGATGCGGGATTTTCCATTTGCTCAGCCGCATTACAATATGCCTCATCGCCATCGCCAATAATCCACGGTGTATTAGAAGAAAAGCCACTATTTTCGGTGTTATTCCACTGCATGACCGTTCTTGCGTGGTCGCGGGTGCCGGCAAGTATTTTAGAAAATGCTGACTTTTCGTCCATGCCGCCATCAAGCAATTCATGGTAGAGTCCAATACTTTCCACATCCTGAATTTGATGAATATCTTTAAATGATTTATTCACCGCACCTAGTTCCTGGCCTTGAAATATAAAAGGCGTCCCTTTTAGTGTCAGCTGCAGCATCGCCAGAAGTTTTGCCACTTGAACTCTAAACCTTCCGGAAGGATCGATTTTAGAGACCATACGGGGATTATCATGATTCTCGTAGAAGAGGGTTTGCCAACAGTCATTTCCATAATTCTCGGTCCAGTTCATCAGATAGTGCTTTAGATAATTTAAGTCGTAGACATAGTCATCAAAACGTGTATGTCACGGTGTTTCCAAATGATCAAAAGAAAAGACCATATCCAGTTCACCTCTGTTGGCACCGGTAAGCTGCTTACTCATCTCCATTCCGATGCCGGGGGTTTCGCCAACGGAAAAAGCGCTGTAGGGAGCAAAAGCTTTTTCACGGATTTCACGCAGGTATTGATGCAGCTTGGGGCCATAGAAGTAGTGCTCAATCCCGCAGTATCCCATCATCGTGCCTACGGTTTCATCGCCCGGAGGAAGCCCGGGCTGTTTGGAAATATAATTAATGACGTCCATTCTAAAGCCATCTACGCCCCGGTCTAACCAACGTCTAATCATAGCATAGACATCTTCTCTGAGGTCAGGATTTTCCCAGTTTAAATCCATCTGTTTTTTGGAGAATAGATGGAGCCCCCAGAGTTTTTGTTTTTCGTAAAGGTTCCATGCTGATCCGCTGAAAAAAGAGGTCCAGTTATTAGGTGGCGTGTTCCCGACGGCTGATTGGAGAAAATAGTAGTCTCGGTAAGGCGATGAAGGATCGTTAAGAGCTTTCTGGAACCAGGCATGTTCATCGGAGGTATGATTAACAACTAAATCCATGATTAATTTCATGCCGCGTCGGTGAACACCCTCAAGGAGAGCCGCAAAATCCTCCATGGTGCCAAAATCTTCAAGAATTTTATCATAATCCCGAATATCATAGCCATTGTCGTCGTTTGGTGAGTCATAAATCGGCGAGAGCCAAATAGCATCAATACCGAGTGTTTTCAGATAATCCAATTTCATGATGATTCCTTTTAAGTCACCGATGCCGTCACCATTGGCATCCATGAAGCTGCGGGGATAAATTTGATAGAAAACAGCTTCTTTCCACCAGGTTTCGTTAGGGCTTTGTTCTGTTTGCTTTGTAGACGGGGATTCTACAGATGAGAGCAAACCGATCAGGGATTCAAAGAAGCCTTCACTAAGACGTCCCCGGCTCAATGCCTTTACCTGTCCAAGGGATAGAAACGAGACAAGGGGATTAGTAATCAAAATAGAGGGAAGATTGAGCTGCAGCAGGATTTTGGCGAGAACGTCATGACCCACGGGATTTTTCCAGACGTCTTTGATTTTGCTTTTAAGGGTATATGCCATTACTTGTCCTCCTTCATGGAGGGCGAAATTTCGCCGCGCGCCGTAAGGTCGCTAATAATCTTTTCATAAGTTTCTTTATCAATAATGTACTTTTTGCGGTAGATGATATAGCTTACAAGAATGCATATGAGTGGCAGAATCATCATCGCCGTTTTAACCATTAAAATACCTTCTGCCGTCACGTCTGCAGCTGAATTTGCACTCTTGATTCCTGAAAGAATGACGACCGCACCCACAATGCCGCTGGCGATAGCGCCGCCCATTTTATTGATAAAGGGTTGCAGCGAGAAAGTCACCGATTCATTGCGCCGGCCTAGCTTTAGGTGACCATAGTCTACTGTATCGGCCAGAAATACCAGCATCAAAAGCTGTATAAAAGCCTGTCCGACAAAGATGAGGATGCCGGCAATTCCAATAAAAAGCATGGTATTTGTGGGGGCAAAGAAAAATATCACATAGCCGATGGCGACTAAAATAATAGCTGCCGTGTAGAGGCTTTTTCGTTCATAGCGCTTGCTAAAGAGGGGAAATATCAGCAGAGCAGCAATCTGGGACACCCCCAGAATGATTGCAAAGATGGAGTACATCCCTTCATCGCCGTAAAGATATTTGAAATAGTACAGACCGAAGCTTGTGGTCGTCATATAACCTATCATAAACAGCGCCATACAGAGGGCGGTATAAAAAAGCTGGTCATTTTTGATAATAATATTTAGCAGCTCCCGCAAAGTTGTGTGAGTATTATCTTGCTTAATTATTTTATCTTGTTTTACACCAAAGAGAGTAATGCATTGCCCTGCCCACATGATGGCGACGACCATCAGCGCAAAGGAGAAATATCCTTTTTGCAGGCTGCCAAATCGTTCTCCCAATGCGGTTGTGATGGGTACAATGCCGGCTACGACAAAGAAAAGACCAATATTGGCAAATATCCGGGCGGTGGAGGCGATTTTCTCCCGTTCTTTCTGGTCGATACTCAAAGCAGGCATCATGGACCAGTAGGAGATATCATTAGCGGTAAAGCTCATTCCCCAGAGGAGATAGAATAGAGCAAAAAGGAGAATGAAACTTGTACCTGTCAGATGGAAATCTGTAAAAAGTAAGATGGTAAAAATGCCTGACAAAATGGCACCTATGGCAATCCATGGCTTAAACTTGCCAAACCGGGTATGGGTATTATCAACGAGGACGCCCATAATAGGATCATTCAGCGCATCAAACACCCGGGCGGCCAGGATAATGCCGGTAATCCACCACAGCATGTCTGTTGGCAGGTCAATGACGTCAGTTAAGTAGAATATAAGATACATACTGATGAGTGAATAGACCATATCTCTGCCAATCGTGCCTAGTCCAAAAGTAAAACGGTTTCTTTTTGAATTCATTGCTGCACCTCCGATTCAATTACATATAAATTTGAGCCAAAATCACCAAGTAACCTTGTTTGCGGGTTATAGTAGCTGCCCATGAACTGATCATTTAGAAATATGCCTTTCTCCAGAGTGTCGCCACCGACCCTGTAATGCTCCACACAGTCCGGCAATGCATAATGACGGTTGACCAGACGCAGAATCAAACCGTTAGGGTTTAATTCGATGGGTAGAATGTGCTTGACCAATCCGCCAAACCGCTTTATAAACAGTCGTTGCGGTTTTGTACGGATATCGTAGCGCCGCAGAGGATCAAGTCCGATGATACGGAGTAAATCAGGGGCTTCCGATGCAATGGACTGGGTTTGGAAAAAACCGGTGACGGCTTTACTTTTATCATGATAAAGGCATTGCCATTGAACTTTATTGGCCTTACCCGTTTCAATACGGCTAAAGGTGCCATATTGAAAGGTTTTTCGATGTTGTTTATAGAAGGCTATCTGTTCCTTTATCTCTTTCTTTTCTACTGGGGATAGATATTTTAAATCCATTTCATAACCAAGGCAGCCGAAACAGGAGACATTAAATCTGGTGGAAAGAGGAGTCTCTCTAAGTGTTTGCTGATGAGGGACTTCACTTACATGGGCGCCAATGGTGGAAAGCGGATAGAGATAGGAAAGACCGGACACAATGTTGAGACGCTCTACCGGATCGGTATCATCCGAGGCCCATATTTGAGGAGAATAGCACAAAAGGCCCAGATCAAAACGGTTACCGCCACTGGAACAGGATTCCAGGAGAATATGAGGCCGGGGGCCAAAAATCCTGGTAAGAATGTCATAGAGTCCCAATATGTAGCGGTGGAAAAACTCACCCTGGTTTTCAAGGCAGGGCGAAAAAGCTTCTGATATATGCCGGTTCATATCCCATTTTACATAGGAAATATCCGCATCATCCAGAATCTGGGAAACGGAGGTGACAATATAGTCCCGAACCTTGGGATTGCAGAGATCCAGAACAAGCTGGTTTCTTCCCAAAGTTGATTCTCTTCCAGGCAAGGTAACGGCATATTCAGGATGGTTACGGAACAAATCGCTGTCGGGGTTTACCATCTCCGGCTCAAACCACAGTCCAAAAGCGAGTCCCAGTTTTTTAAGCCGTTTGGAGAAATGATTCAGTCCCTGGGGAAGTTTTTTGCGATTAACCGTATAATCGCCTAAACCGGCGTGGTCGTTATTTCGCTTTCCAAACCAGCCGTCATCTAAGACAAAAAGCTCAACGCCAAGCTTTTTAGCCCGGCGAGCCAAGCGCAGAAGCTTTCTCTGATTAAATTTGAAAAAATGCGCCTCCCAATTATTGATGAGAACCGGCCGTTCTTTGCCTTTCCATTCACCTCGGATAATATGATGATTAATGAAGTTGTGAAAATTTTGGCTCATGCCGTTAAAACCGGAAGCACTGTAGGTCATCACCGCCTCCGGGGTCTCAAAGGATTCACCTTGCCGAAGAGTCCATTCGAAACAATGAGGATTTATCCCGAGGCAGATGCGTACAAGCTGCCGATCGGACAGCTGGGCACAACCGATATGGTTTCCGCTGTAGATCAGGTTAAAGCCATAGACATCACCCTGATTTTCTGAGGAGTCAGAAGAAGCCAATAAAAACCCGGGATTGTGTCGATTGCTGCTGCCACCGGTGGTGGAGGAATTGACGACCATACCATGCCGGAGGGGGTGGTCGTGACGATGGGTCTCTTTAATCCAACCGCCATCAAAGGTAATCATTCGGAAATTTTGGTTCGGAAGATCTACACACATACTCATAAGCCTGCGGATGGTCAGGGGAGAAGGATTGTGGTTCGTCAGAATGACTCTGCGGGAAATCACGTTACTCTCCTCAAAAACAGTATAAAAGAGCGTGAGTTCTACTTGAGTGCAGTTATCCTCCAGTAGAATCTCCAGAGTCTTTATACCACTTTCTCCTTTGTAGGCGGTGGGAAGCTTGTCAGATGGGACACAGCCCTCATGTATTTTATGGTTTTTATAGATGAAGTCAGATACAAAGCTTCCATCGGGCATTTTAATCTCAGCCGGAGAAAAACGGTAATCGCCCCGTCCAATGCCGGACCACTCCAAGGGAAACATGTCCAGGCAGTAGAGAGGATCATCGGGATGATAGACAATGCTTGAACCGATGACCACTTTTCTTTTCCGGCATAGTCCGTCCAAATCATAATGAGTCAATTTGGAGCCATAATAAATATGCTCAAGATGTCCATACTTTGTTACTTGAAAAACATAACCGGTACTTTTTGTTTCCAACGTGAAAATATCACGGGAATCCTCTGATGAGATATGAATCATAGGTGCCTCCTCCTTTACAAAATCATCACTTTATGTATTTAATTATAGACTATCAATTAAGAATAGCCAACTGTTTTCAATAAGCACTATATATAGTATAAAAATAAATTATTAAAGCTATATTTTGTGGATATTTTATCTGGATTTTTAATGATGGGAGTGCTATAATGAAAAACGAATATTAATTTTTAAGCTAGAATGTACGAGGAGATATGCAGATGAAGATTATTAAAAGAGATGGGAGGGAAGTTGACTATAATCGCAGTAAGATAATCACAGCGATTAAAAAAGCCAACGCAGAAGTTCCCGAGGAAGAGAAAGTAAACGAAGAAACGATGGAGTCTATTGTATCCTATATTGAGAGCCGCAACCGCAAGCGGATGTTGGTTGAAGATATACAAGACATTATAGAGCAGAAACTGATGGCTGAAGGAAAGTTTGTTCTTGCGAAAACCTATATTATTTATCGCTATACCCGCGAATTAGTCAGAAAAGCGAATACGACCGATGAATCTATATTGACCTTGATAAAAAATAGCAATAAAGATGTCATGGAAGAAAACTCTAATAAGAATGCAACCGTTGCTTCAACACAAAGAGATTTGATTGCCGGAGAAGTTTCAAAGGATTTGACAAAGAGGATGTTGCTTCCTGAAAAAATATCTAAAGCCCATGAAGAAGGGACCCTTCATTTTCATGATGCAGATTATTTTGTGCAGCCCATTTTTAATTGTTGTTTAATCAATATTCAGGACATGCTTGATCATGGAACGGTCATGAACGGAAAGTTAATTGAAAGCCCTAAAAGCTTCCAGGTGGCCTGCACCGTCATGACGCAGATTATTTCGGCAGTGGCAAGCAGCCAATACGGCGGTCAATCAGTAGATATACGCCATTTAGGCAAATATTTGCGTAAAAGTTATGATAAATATAAAGATGCGATTATCGGGCAATTTGGTGAAGATATAGATTCTGATATGATTGAGAAGCTCGTTGCAACTCGCCTTGAAGATGAATTAAAATCAGGGGTTCAGACGATTCAGTATCAGATTAATACGTTAATGACGACCAATGGACAATCGCCATTTGTTACAATATTCCTTAACCTTAATCCTGAGGATGAGTATATTGAAGAGAATGCGATGATTGTCAAAGAAATCTTAAAGCAGCGTCTGGAGGGGATTAAGAATGAAAAGGGGGTTTATGTGACCCCGGCTTTTCCAAAGCTTATTTATGTACTGGATGAGCATAACTGCTTAAAGGGTGGTAAGTATGACGACATTACAAAACTTGCCGTTAAATGCTCTGCAAAACGTTTGTACCCGGATTATATTTCCGCAAAGAAGATGCGTGAGAATTATGAGGGCAATGTATTTAGCTGTATGGGATGCAGAAGCTTTTTAACGCCCTGGAAAGACGATGAGGGTAATTATAAGTTTGAAGGCCGTTTTAATCAGGGTGTCGTCAGCTTAAATCTTCCTCAGGTGGGTATTGTTTCAAAGGGAAATGAAGAAGCCTTCTGGAAGCTTCTCGATGAACGTTTACAATTATGTTATGAAGCCTTAATGTGCCGCCATGAAGCATTGAAAGGAACATTATCCGATGCAAGCCCGATTCACTGGCAGTATGGTGCGATTGCAAGGCTTGAAAAGGGTGAAACTATCGATAAATTGCTTGAGGGTGGATATTCGACGATTTCACTTGGTTATATTGGCTTATATGAAGTGACTAAGATTATGAGAGGTGTCAGCCATACGACGAAAGAAGGGTCTGAGTTTGCACTGCGCTTGATGAACTATTTAAGAGCAACAACAGATAGGTGGAAAAAAGAGACGGGGATTGCCTTTGGTGTTTATGGGACGCCGGCAGAATCGTTATGCTACCGCTTTGCCAGAATTGATTTAGAAAGATTCGGTGTGATTGAGGATGTCACTGATAAGGGATATTATACGAACTCTTATCATGTAGATGTCCGTGAAGATATAGATGCTTTCAGTAAATTTAATTTTGAAAGTCAGTTCCAGAAGATTTCTTCGGGAGGCGCTATATCTTATGTAGAAATTCCAAATATGCGGCATAATTTAGAAGCAATGGAAGATGTGGTAAAATATATTTATAATCATATTCAATATGCTGAATTCAATACAAAATCGGATTATTGCCATGTATGCGGCTTTGACGGTGAGATTGGCATTAACGATGATTTTGAATGGGAATGCCCTCAATGTGGTAATAAAGACCATTCTAAAATGAATGTAACAAGGAGAACCTGCGGATATCTCGGTGAGAATTTCTGGAATGTTGGCAAGACAAAAGAAATTAAGAGCCGTGTTCTGCATTTATAAAGAGAGAGCACACATGAATTATGCAGTTATCAAACCACATGATGTAGCCAATGGACCGGGTGTGCGGGTATCCTTATTTGTCAGTGGCTGCCGCCACCGGTGTGAAAATTGTTTTAATCAGGAAGCCTGGGACTTTAATTATGGTGAAGCGTTCAAGACAGCACACATTGATCAAATAATAAAGTATTTAAACCCTTCTCATATTAAGGGCTTGACCCTTTTGGGAGGGGAACCCTTTGAATATACGAATCAGCAGGGCTTACTTCCTTTGTTAAGGGAGGTAAAACGGGTTTATCCGGAGAAAAGTATCTGGTGTTTCTCCGGTTACGATTTCGACAAGGATATTATGGGAACCATGTATGATCAATGGGAAGAGACCAGGGAAATACTGTCCTATATTGATGTTCTGGTAGATGGGAAGTTTGTGGAAGCACTAAAAAACCTTAGTTTGCGTTTTAAAGGCTCATCTAACCAGAGAACAATTGATGTACCAAAGTCATTGGCAAGAAAAGAAATAATTATATTGGAAGGTTATGAGGAATAAACAGATGATGAAACAACAGGTTAACATAAAAAAACTTAATAAAGATGCCATTATCCCTACTTATGGTACAGAATATAGCGCAGGTGCAGATTTATATGCGTGCATTACGGAGAAAGTAATCATTAATCCCGGAGAAACCGTCATGATTCCGACAGGTATTGCAGTAGAAATACCCGTAGGGTATGCCGGATTAGTCTATGCAAGAAGTGGTCTGGCATCTAAAAAGGGACTGGCACCGGCAAATAAAGTGGGTGTCATCGATGCGGACTACAGAGGAGAATTGATGGTCGCACTACACAATCATTCACCGGAACCTGCCGAAATTGAAAAAGACGAAAGAATTGCCCAGATGGTTATTGCGCCGTTTTTAACCGCAGAATTTTTAGAAGTGGCAGAGTTAAGTGATACAAGTAGAGGCAGTGGCGGATTTGGCTCTACCGGTAAAAAATAAAGGAGGATTCGATGCATCTAAACATAAGTAAAGAAGTGTTTTTTACTAGTACAACGTATTGAAACAACCCTGCAGCAGCAGGAATGCATATTGACAATGCATCTGCAATTTGCTAGAATAAATGATAGAAAAGGAACGCCGCCCACAAAGAGCGGTCAGATTCGAGTATAGTTAGATAACTGCCCGATTCTCGCTAAGAACAGGGGCAGTTATTTTTGATGGAAAAAGAGGTGTCTATATGAAGTATGATGTCATTATTGTTGGGGCAGGACCATCCGGAATCTTTTGTGCTTATGAGTTGGTTAAGCAAAATCCGGATTTAAAAGTGTTAATGATTGAAAAGGGCAGAGCGATAGAAAAGAGAAATTGTCCAAAGCGCCAGACGAAGGTATGTGTGGGCTGTGCGCCATGCTCTATAACTACCGGCTTTGCAGGCGCAGGCGCATTTTCTGACGGGAAGCTTTCGCTTTCTCCGGATGTAGGCGGAAATCTGCCTGAGATTTTAGGCTATGAAAAGGCGACAGAACTTATTAATGAGGCAGATAGCGTTTACTTAGAATT
>Ga0153928_1001105_pt1 | contig 12388 bp, 18 predicted proteins | sample TSNJ012MetaG_FD_106656 | JGI IMG/M metagenome (GOLD analysis project Ga0153928, IMG submission 106656) | Attine ant fungus gardens microbial communities from New Jersey, USA - TSNJ012 MetaG | ecosystem: Host-associated > Fungi > Mycelium > Unclassified | place: USA: New Jersey, Wharton State... | reverse complement strand
TCAAACTACTTGACTGGAACTCATTCTTGTTAAAGTATACTCATGCCTGGAAGCTGCTTTTTTCCATATTTCATCTGATCTTATTCTCAGTATCCTGGCCTCGTATGTTGTTATTATTGCTGGTCTTCCACTTACTGATCCTAATTATTAGCGCTCAAAACTTCATTTATCCCTTTATTGTAAGCTAAAATCCTTCTTCCTTGCATCTCTATACTAATTTGTGTGCTTTCTAGGTGTCGCGATTGATACTCAATTTGCTCGAGGCAAACTGTCCTTTGGACGAAAGTATAGATTCCAGCACAATGGAATCCATCATGTTCCGCCATTCAGAGTCCAATAGGGATAGTGAAGCAGATATTTTGCGAGATGATAGAGGAACTATCTCCCTGAGTGAAGGAATACATGAAGAGGCAAGATGATGGATCTATAATTCGGTGTTGTTCATCCCAGTAAATGATGTTAGATGTAGACGACGTAATAACCAATTGTTACTGTTCGTTTTCTACCACATGATTAGTGAGTTGTGATGAACTGAGAATTGATACCAACAAAACGAGATGATGCACTAGGCACCGCGACAAACCACGGACCATAGATATTGTGTCCCACACATCTTGGCCTTTGGGGAGCACCACTCATGGAAAACCATTGATAGGATCAAACGAGACATGAGCACGTTAACCAATTTAAACCACAACATGTTTCAAAGCTGATGCACCTTGCCTAGGGATCATCTTTGAGACCAGTCGAAGTAGTATCTAAGAAATCTCACGGGTGAAATGTTATTCTTCTCCTTGGAGTTGAAACATCGCCTCTGCGGATATGATGAGAGAGCCTATGACTTCGTTACGTAGGCATTCAGATTTTCATGATGAGGACACCAAGGAATCCTCTCTTGCTAGTCTTCGCACCACGAACACATGCTCCCTCCAGACTGTATCTCAAATTGAAAAAAGATATGAGGGAGATGATAACATGACTGCATACATACTATGATGAGAAGAGATAGTGCCTGTACCACCGGATAGTCGGGTTTTTGTGTGTGATTCTGGAAAAAGAGTCAGTCCATGCCCATCAAAGAGTCAAGAGAGAGAGAGAGAGAATGACTTGGGTTGAATCATGGCCAGACTAATGTGATTGGTTGGATATCTCAGGTCTCAAGGCCAATGGTGTACGAGCATGACACGATGCATTGTCCATTGATTATAAGTCGCCCTCTAGTAACTGCTGTCTTTGATTTTTTTCAAGTGTGTGATGTGATTTTCTACTTTACATGAAGAAACGTCAGAAAATCATCCGAACTAGATCCGTCCAAGGAAGCGACGGTTCTGGATGGGTAGGTTCAAAAGAACTGGGCATAGTGTCGCCGTGACCAACGTCCTCCTCCTCTTCCTTTGACGGAGCTTAAGTGATGACGCGTGAATTCGGATCTAGATTGTTCCAGCCCCCATTACTTTGCGTGCTTGACCGACTTGCAGCAGCGGCAAAGCAGCTCAACCTGATGCCAGTCAAGGCATTATGGCACTTTGCTCTGGGACTCCGGTTTTGTCTGAGGATGGAGAGAGATCGACGCAGGATAGCGTGTCGATGGTGGCGGGAGGTAAGCCAAGGATCGCACAAAACCTTCTGGGGGTGAAGCAGATCGAGGGCGGCGAGCTTGACCTTGATCGGAAAATGGGTTCCGATACGGACTAATTCGATTTTAGAGTTAACGCTTTTCTGAGCGAGGATAGTGGTGTTTTCGGCACGAAAATGGGGTGAAAACGTAGGTGATGATGGCTGTGCACAGAGAGCAGTGAGCTTGTGTTTCGTGTGTGTATGCGTGTGGAAGCAATCATACCTGTCCACGGGCCTTTCGTGACCAGTATTCTTGATTACTTTGGGGGTGATGTAGCTGATAGAGCGGGCGATAAAGGTGAGTTGCTCGTCGGGAAAGCGAAGGAGTTTTGCTCTGTGAAAAGATGAGCAAGAGGATCAAGGGTGGGAAAATGGACTTGCCTAGTTCAGCAATTTGAGAGGCTAGATAGCTGGCTGAGTTCTCCTGCAGAAAGACGAAGAGCTTTCTTTTAGTAAGTCGTTCATGGGATATGAGTCCACAGATCTCCACAAGCAAGGATACAAAGCCAAACAAAACACTCAAACTCGCTCACGAAATATCAAGCTCAGTGCTCTTCAAACGCTTCCTCCCCCAGCATATTGTAGACTCAGAGCCAAAAGCGTGGGAACCCAGCATAAATTGCCGCACGACCACTCTCTTCAGCAGAGCCTACAATCTCCAATCCCAGCCTCTCTCTCGTAAGTGAAGACAGCCACACAACTGCTTCCTCCCAGAATGCCAAGCATGGTGACTGCAATTCTCAACTTGACGCTCCCAGGCGGCGTAACATGCCCTCCGCTTATCAGGCCCATCTCCCTTACGCAGGTGATCCAGAAGCCCAGAGCTCTCCAATGTCTGTAAAGTTGACCGCAAGAGGAACTTGGTTCGTCTGGACCCAGTGGCCCACTGCTGCATCATTATGATCTGGGTTCCGACGATTCTCATGTATCAATGTAGTGGTTTATGATGCCATTGTTATCTGTCATCCCATCTTCTCGCTTTGGGTCTTCCCAACCCAGAGCAGCAACATGCATGGCGAGAGAAGATGGGCCTTCTCAGTTCTATCCTCGCCCTGATGGCAAACGTCGATTTCACTGAGGTTGTGCGTGGGACGCTCGCAACAAGGTTTCATGATGTCCATGACTCATGGAACAGTGTTTCGACTGCCCGTTGCCACTCACGGCTATAGTTATCACTTAACCAACTTTAAGCCCCCTGCCGCAGCGGGATTTGATGGCAATACTAATCTCATTATGGCTGGAATCTCGCTGGAAATAGTGCCCCATTCCTCTTCCAAAACGTCAACCAGCATCACCTTGGCGCTGTCATCAGAGCCTCTGGTTCAACTATTACCGGCCCAAGCAGTTTTCCTGATTGGTATGTGCCCTGCAACATCCATAGCCATGTAGAAGGGAGTGCCGCCACCTCGACCTGCTATGAGTCCAGGGACAATTGACTCATCTCAGCAAAGGCTCAATCACTATTTAGTCTGATGATGAGACCATCTGGCCAGGTTTACTATACCTGGGATGATGTCCAGGATACTAGTCGAAACTTCAAGTCGTATGTATTTTATATTGCTCCAACCAACGCTTTCTTGCTAGTTCTGTTCTCGATCTCGACCTGCTACAATGGATGATAAGCCCTGTTAAGGTCAACTATCCGTCTCTGGTCAAGAAAATGGCTCATACAACTGGGACCTACGATACCAAGGACCTTGTGATGTTATTCATGTGCTTGGGTGAGCCGATGTCGGTCATTGCTTGGAAGATCGGTTTTATCGATGCGAACACGATTGGCTGCGTTGCTCTTGAAGTTGTTCTCCATCTCTCCCATCTTCATTTTCGGTGTTATTGCCACTCTTTTCGTCATGGCAGTCATGTTCCAATGGTTCTTTTCGTGGAAATCTTGAGAGACACCTGCGAACACCGCATGCAACATCCCGCCAAAATTGAAGACTGGTCTAGCAATATCGACTGCCCCTCCCTGAGCCAATACCGTCCTAAGGCCGACAAAGATAACTTACAAAAGAAATAGAATCGCAAGATGTTCTTTCCCGATACTTTCACACTCTCAGAAACTTTTCTCAAAGGATCGATTGGACGACCAACAGCAGCATATAGCATGCTCGATTCCTCGTCTAATGACAATTGAAAGTGCTCAACTATGTATGTGCCTTCACAACTTCAGACTCGTCCAACTATAAGTTGCTGAGAAGGTGTCCTCATGCCTCGCGTTGCAATGCTGTTGAACGACTGGAGAACTCTGGATAGAAAAACACCAAACACCCATCTTCTCCATCCTTCAGTAGATAATTAACAGAACCCTATCTGTCAAGGGGCGTCCATCTGAGTCATTTCTCATACATTCTCAGCATTGTTGTTTTGATCATTTGGTCAGATTCCAGGCACATGCTTGTGACAAGATTCATGTGTGATCAATAATAGCAGCAGACAGACCACAGCTCCCATGATTGTCTTTACATCAAGGTTATCCTTGTAGTTCAGATGAGGTACTACAGGGATTGATTTCTGATAAGTTGTGCCTGTTACAGGACCAAAAGAGGAAAAAAAACTAGGTTGAATCTCAGAGAAGCAATGCAGGGACACAAGGTCTGTAAGACCTTAGACTGTAATTACTTAGATCCACTCCTAGTCTGAGTTGACAAGGAGAACTTGATAGAGTCCTTATTCAATTGCTGTATACTACTTATACACATTCTGTATTTACTTCTATTTATAAAGTCCCGTGCATCTCCTTTGAGTCATTCTCTCTTGTGCATCCATTGATTTCCTAATTAAATGAAAAGAAAAAGAAAAAGAAAAGAAATAATGACTTACCTGTTTGGCCGAGTTATGATAAGGTCCAAACCAACAAAGGTATAAGAACTTAGACTGTGATGCCTTAGAATTACTCCTAGTCTGAGTTGACAAGGAGAACTCAATAGAGTTCTCATTTGATTGCTGTATACTACTTAAACACATTCTGTATTCATGTCTATTTATAAAGTCCTACACATCTCTTTTGAGTCACTCCCTCTTGTGCATCCACCAATTATTTAATTAAATGAAAAAGAAAAGAAAAGAAATATAAATAATGACTTGGCTGTTTTGGTTGTGTCATGACAAAAGGTGCCAACAAAGTACAGGAATGTCTATGAAATAAAAAAGCCCAATACTGCAGATATGTGAAAATTCATAATTCCAACCCTATTTTTTTTTAGATCCCACTCACCCTCCAGCAGCTGCTCATTTTTCGAATTGAATTTTTCAAAAGTGCAAATATGATGGGAGAAAAATTGCAATTTTTCTACTTTACATGAAGAAGCCTCAGAAAATCATTCACATATTTTCCGACTACCTCTGTCCCAGGAAGTGATGGTTCTTGATGAGCAGGTTTCAAAGAATAAGGCACGATGCCACCTTGACCAAGGTTATCATCCTTCTCTTTCTCCTTCGACAGTGCTCGAGTGATGACGTGTGGATCTGGATCCAGAACAATCCTTCTGTCACTCCTCTGCGCCGCAGTGGCAGCAAAGTAAATAAACCTATTGGTAGCCCTGATACTAGTCAAGGAACTGTACCACATTGCTCTACGACTCCACTTTTGTCTGAGGGTGGGGGAGAGGTCGATGTGGTATGGAGTGTTGGTGGTGGTGGGCGTAAGCCAAGAGTCGCGTAAAGCGTCGTGGGCGGTGGGACGATGGAGTGGATCGAGGGCGACGAGACCTTAAATGAAGGATTTGGCTTGATCAGAGACCAGGTGCGTGGACCCTGGAATTCAATTTCTGAGTCAGCGTTTTGCCGGGCGAGGGCGATGGTGTTGTCGGCAGGAAAAAGGGGGTAGCCGCAGAGGAGAACATAGTTGATGATGACTACAGAGAGAGAACAACGAGCTTGTGTTTTGTTTGTGTATGCGCGTGGAAGCGATCATACCCGTGGACGCGATCATACCCATGGACCAGATATCAACAGGTTTTCTGTGGCCTATGTGGCTGACTCAAAATTAGCAAGGGAACGGATCTTCTTGTTCGGCGAATGGGGGAGTCTTTCTCTGTAAAAAGAGGAGCAAAGGATGGGTTGAGGATGGGAAATGGATGAGGATTTTCATGCCAAAGTTGACAATGACAATGTCACTTTCAGAATCATTGGAGCGGCAGAGGTTGTTCTTGGGTCTATTAAGTAGGTGAAAGAGGGGCTGAGAGAGGAAAGCAAGCATACTTGAGATCTCTAGACGATGCCGCGGTGGTGGAGGCAGTTGATGGCATCAAGAGTGGAGTGGGTGACGGTGACGGCGTCATGCTTGGTAAACTTGCCCTTTGCGAGGATGCGGTCAAAGAGCTCTCTGCCAGTGGGGAGCTAAAAAAAAAAGATGTAATATAGGGAGAGAGGCAGACGATGCTGCCCAGACACTGGCTTTGTTTCCCTTTCAGGAAGCACAGCTAAAAAGCCGTCACTGCCCTATCAAGAGAGAAATGGGACAGCCCCTCGTCGAATCTTGGAACGGTCTGGCTACTTAATAAAAATAGCTGAGATCTGAGACCCAGAGAAATGGTGGGAAAAAAAGCGGCTCATATCGTAGTGGCTGTGTTATGGTCCGAATCGAAGGTAGGAGCATTGGCAGATGCTTCAAGGGGGTGAGAGGAGAAACCTCAAAATGTGTTATTGGGATGTGAGAAAAGCAGTGATTCATCAGTCATCCCGCTTCTCGAAGACAATAGTCATGAGCATTACACGGCCAAGTATCCACTGATTGACATAGAACAGATATTTTGAATAATAGCTTGAGACTTTGCGAAACCTGTCTGCTACCAGCTATCAATTGAGCGTGGCAAAGCCTGGAGAATAATGCAAGCCATGGCAAAGTTCCTTCCGTTATCAAAGTTTTCCACCACCCATCGTCAAAGTTGGGAGACTAGAACGGCTCACCAGTTTCAACTGAGGTCAAGTTTCATCATAGCTCCAATGTATTGATCCATGACTGTGGATATCACATGACCTTGATCAGATTTTTGGTCTGTGCACGACCGAATAGAATGTTTGTCTAATAACACCGGTTGATATATAATCGAACCATTTGGATCTAGTTCTGTAAACAAACACCTCCCTCCTACATATCCCACTGAAATGGCTGATCAGTACGGGGAAACACCACATGATTACGTTGATGACCTGAGGTACATATCAAATATACGTTTCTGCCAAGGTATGCTGTTCTTTATTCCATTGTTTTCAAAGCAACAGCTGAAGCTTTTTCAAGTCATTATTGCTACGCTGATGGTATATGATTTTATCTATTACATTCCTCAACAGGTGAGTCTTTCTATTTGTAAACAATGATTCCACATATCTCTTCTGCCCCAGATTCAGTACCTCCACAGGTATGTTTCCTATTCAATGCCTGACTATTGTTACTGATATATGAAAACTCAGGAGGAAGTGGTCAAAACGGCATGTCATCTATTTTTCTGTCCTGATAAGTAATTGGGCAGGCATGATGTAAGTGTGACTCCCTTACTTTATTGAAGAGGACGACTGATTTAAATTTTCAGATTGAGTTCATATAGTACGAGGAAACTTTCTGACATAAATCAAATGTATATTTATACCAACTTCGCCAGCTGACAATAAAGCCTGGGCATCGAAACAAGTAAGATGTCACTCTTAATTTATTTTTAAATTTTTCATTGACTAGGGCATTTTAGTGGTATAACTCCAATGTGTTTGCTGCTTGCTCTGACCTACCCCTTTGCTAGGTGTACATTTGGGGATTCACTAGCTACCGAGTGAGTTCCATCATAACTTTTAAGGACTAGAGGAGCTGATATAGATAGCTTTTTTGCAACGCTGAATTCATTGGTAGTCAAGATTCTGTTGGTCCTGCGCCTACGAGCAATTTGGAACAAGGACTTGATTGGTGAGAGAGTTAGAAACATGTTCTAATGGACTCTGACTCATATTGATTTTTTGAATACCAGTCACACTAATTGTATATTGCATGACGGCAGGTTTGTTGTGTAAAATTTGATTTCTGATTGATAAGGATGACTGATGGTCAAAATTAGCTGAGGTTCTGGTAGGCTTTGAGGACAGTGCGATACTGAATCCACCAACTGATTGCAATTTCCAGAGTTCGATATCTGTGTTGATAGTTGACGTATATCTCGAATCGGTTTCTGGAGTGCTACTCCCTCTCCATGGTTGCCGGGCGAATCCAGATCATCTTGATAATATATACAACCATGTTGGCAGTGCCTTTGAGTATGTGTTATAACATATTTCACTTTGCTGACTTATACATTTACCCTCACACAAAAAAGAATCATCAGGGCAACTGCAACAGCAATTGAAGTCCTCTTGACCTTTATCAGGTTTATTATGACATACAAAATACAGATGGTTTTTGGCGATGGAATACGCAGCCGTATTTCTTATATGCAAACCTCAACTCGTTTATTATATGTATTTTACCGCGATGGAACATTGTTATTCATACCGTGAGTTGAAAACTGGAGATTATTGATCTGACTGATGTCCTATCTATCCAGTCTCTTGGGTAAGCCTAGACTATAAAACCAGTGAGCTAGAACTCATTCTTTTCAAAGTTCTCTTATGCCTGCAAGTTATTTCTTTTTTCCAGAATTTATCTGATATTATTTCGAATATCCTATACTAGTATGCTTTTATTGTTCCTAGTTTTCCCCATATTGACCCTAATTATTAGCTGTGCACACTTCATTTATCCCTTCATTGTTAGCTCAAATCTTTCTTTAGTGTCACCATTTATTCGTGTTTTGCTTAGGTGTCGCGGCTGATTTTCAATTTGCTCGAAGCAAACTGTCCTTTGGACGAAAGTATAGATTCCAGCACAATGGAATCCCTCGTTTTCTGTCATACAGAGTCCAGTAGGGACACTGAAGCCAATGTTTCGCGAGATGATACAGGAGCTATCTCCATGGATGAAGAAATACATGAAGAGGCGAGATAATACATAGAGCACTTAGTGTTCATCCCAATAGATTATGTTGGATGTATATTGCATACGAACCATTGTTTTTCCTGTTCATTTTCCATCATATGATTAGCGAGTTGTGGTGAATTGAGCGAGACAGTTTATACCGATAAAATAGGGACAGGACGACACAACCATCGATGACTCGAGGAATCTACTCAAGTCAACAGTAAAATGAGATAATGTACTAGTTATATTCACGTAGTTGAGAATAGAAATCTACACCATCGATGATTCATGGACCCTTGTATATTGTGTCTCACATATCGTGTTCTTTGTGGAGCAGCAGTCATGGGTAAAAAAAACCATTGATAGACATTAAACGAGACATGAAAGTCTGATAAAAACGTCAAATTTTTGAAAGATGATTGGGACACAATAACTTGTTTAAACTTGAAATTCTATCACGAACAGGAGAGGTCAAGTTACAAAATATTCTTTAAGACTCCCAATCTCTTGCTCCTGTGCAGGAATCATTTGTTCTTCGGCTTCAACCCCAAGAGCTGGAAAATCTTTATTTTCTTGATTTTTCGAACAAAAAGGTCAACCCACCTTAGTCTAGGAGTGTCTTATCTGAACTGGCGTAATTTCGCTTTTGGGGAGGTATCATTGCAGACAATGGATGTGATATCGGTTGAGGATTATTATACAAAAAGCTGGGAGCTCATCCTTTAAAGAGAGCCAGAATTCCCGATACTTTAGGTATAGATCATCGGGTAAAATAGTTCCTTTCGATAGCGGTGTGTCAGTAATCTGAAATGCTAGATGCATAGCTGAAAAATCCTGTAGAAAATGAAGGGCTTCCTCGCAAGCTTTTTTTCAGTAAATAGTCCGTGGGGTATGAGTCCACGTCGTTTGCTAAATGTATCCCCACAGCCAACATAAGTGAACATAACAGCAGAAAAGGGTACAAAACACTTGGGAATGTTTTTTTTAATTCCCCTCAAGTAATGCTTGCTGATTCGAGGCTCGGTGCTCTTCAACAGAATCAAACCTTCCTGTTATCCAATGACTCGGTTCCTCCCCAATATATGACTAACTCAGAGAAGAAGCATGTGTTGACATTGGGAACAGAGGCACATATGTAATTATTTCCATTCGAAAGGTGTGGCTAGTCCCTCTTTCATCCCCTCTTGCAGAAACTGTTTAACATGAACATGTTCAAATGTCGACTTCAGTCGAGAGCGGGGAGACATCGGATAAAGAACTTGGTTTGGTTGGAAACAGGATTCCAGTTCGGACTCTGAAATTCGGTTCTGGAGTCGGCATTTTGCTGGGCGAGGGTGGTGGCATTGTCAACACGAATGTAGATGATGATGGCTGTGCAGAGAGACCAATGAGCTTGTGTTTTATTTGTGAATGCGTGTGGAAGCGATCATACCTGTCAACCAGAAGTTGAGGAATTTTCTGTGGCCGGTGTTTTTGATGACTGCAGAAGAGACGTGGCCAAAAGAGACGGCGAGGGAAGTGAGTTGCTCGTCGGGAAAGTGGAGGAGTTTTGCTTTGTGAAAGGGGATCAAGGGTAGGGAAATGGACTTGCCTGCGTCAGTGAGGCTATATGGCTAGCTGAAGTCCCTTGTACAAAATGACAGAGTTTTCTTGCAAGCTGCTTTTTTGATAAATTGCTCATGGGATATAGTCCGTGTTGTTTGCAAAATACATCTCCACAGACAACAGAAAGGATACAAAGCCAAACAAAACATTTGGGATGATTTTGTTTCAAGTTCCAGCTGAGTAGTGCTCACTGATTTGAAAATACGCAAATATTAAGCTCAGTGCTCATTAGCAAAATCAAAAACCATTCTATTATATACCATCCTCAACATATTATGGATTCAGAGCCAAAATCGTGGGAACACAGGGGATAGCTGATAAATCCTGACTGAGAATGATAAAACGTTGATGCTGTACGACCATGCTCTCTTCAGCAGAGCTTACGATCTCCAGTCTCAATCTATGCCATACCCTCTTACCCCTCTCTTGTAAGTGCAGACAGCTGCACAAATGTTTTTTCTCTACCGAGCATCGTGTTTGCAGCTCTCAGCTTGTCGCTCCCAGCCAGCGTAACATGCTCTCCGGTTATCAGGCCCATCTTCCTTATGCAGGTATTCTGGAGAGCCCAGAGCTCTCCGATAACTCTCAAGTCGACCGCAAGAAGAGTTTGGTTCGTCTGGACTCTGATAACACTGTCCCTGGCCATCGTCCTATTGTAGCCATACCACTCAGCTTGAACAGAAGGAGAATGCCTGAATGCGCGTGATGCCGTCGAGTGCGTCTCTGGAAAGTTTCACTCACGTTCATTAATTGGTTTTTTTTCTACGCATACAGCAACGGGAAAACTCTCACAGTAGGACACTCTCCGATGGGACAGTTACTCCTTGGTCATGAGGACGATGTGCGCGAATTGGTCTCCGACTCTGCTCATGTAGCAATGTGGTGGACTATGATGTCATTTTTATCTGTCATCCCATCTTCTCGCTTTACATCTTCGCAGTCCAGAGCAGCAACGTGCGTGGGACAGAAGATGGACTTTCTCAGTTTTGTCCTAATGGCAGGCATCGATTTCTTTACTTTCGGCTTCATTGAGGCTATGTGTGGGACAGTGCTTCGAATATGTCTGTTGTCATTCACGGCCATAGATATGACTTGACCAATTTTAACCCCCCTGCCGCAGCGAGATTCGATGGCAATATCAGCCCCATTACGACAGTTGGAACCTCGCTGGGAATGATGCTCCAGCAAAAATCGACTAGCATTGCCTTGGTATTGCTACAAGAGCCTCTGGTTCAACTATCACCAGTGCAACCAGTTTTTTCGATTGGTGTATGCACTGCAACATCCATAGCCGTATAGAAGGGAGTAGCGCCAACTCGAATGGCTATGAGTCCAAGGTTAAATGGCACATCTCAGCAAAGGCCCATTCACTACCTAGTCAGACCGTCTGGCCAGGTTGACTATACCAGGGATGGTGTCAAGGATATTAATTGAAATTTGGCGCTTGATTTTATATCGCTCAAATTAACGCTCCCTTGCTAGTTCTGTTCTCGATTTCTGGACTTGCCCAGCTACAAGTTTTTGAGAAGCAGTGTCCTTGCCTAGTACTGCATTTGCTGATAATCCCTGCCCCTTTTCTCTCACCAATGTCGTTCCTCAGTCTCCTCCAGAATATGAGTTCAATTTCCCCTCATTCAATACGTTTGGTCACCGCCTACTACGAATCGTTGAGGGTCTTTGCACTGCTCTTGCTTCAACAATGACGGATTACCTGAGCAGTCACAAGCTTACTCTGGTCATTGTTGTCTTCAACCTCATTATAACAATATGTCGATCACCGCAAGGGTAGCGGAGGTAGGGAGGCTGGATGTTGGAGATGTTTTGTACAGCTTTCTTGACTCTTTTGACGGCCCGTTGAATTGAAGTGGAGATAACTTAGACTTGAATGAGAACTCGCGGTTACTCCTCGTGTCAATGCCCAGAACAGACACGAAGTGAATTTTCCATGAGCAACTTCAAATTTCTGCATTTCAGGTTGGCGTGCTTGGCAACTTGAAGACCTGAAAAGGCCTCATGAGGATCTACCAGAGGGAATGAAAGGGGAACTAGCCGTGGCTCTCGGATGGAAATAATCACATATATGCTTTTGTTCCCAGTGTCAACACATGCTGCTGCTCTGAGTCCATATTATATTGGGGAGGAACCGAGTCATTGGCATATAATAGAAAAGGTTTGATTTTGCTGAAGAGCACAGAGCCTGGTATTTCTTCCAATCATTACTCAAAG
>Ga0153928_1001102_pt1 | contig 12407 bp, 11 predicted proteins | sample TSNJ012MetaG_FD_106656 | JGI IMG/M metagenome (GOLD analysis project Ga0153928, IMG submission 106656) | Attine ant fungus gardens microbial communities from New Jersey, USA - TSNJ012 MetaG | ecosystem: Host-associated > Fungi > Mycelium > Unclassified | place: USA: New Jersey, Wharton State... | reverse complement strand
TGCGTAGCTGGCTTGCTTATAAGAGCAAGGTGCGTAGCTGGCTTGCTTATAAGAGCAAGGTGCGTAGCTGGCTTGCTTATAAGAGCAAGGTGCGTAGCTGGCTTGTTAAAGCATGGAATGGTATCCAGAAAGCACAGTAACAGCTATGAGATAGATAGGCACCCGGGAACCTAAGACCCTCTTCTAAGGATTGAAAGTAGCGCGGCTATAGGGCAGAACTCCAGATCTACGAATAGCCGCGGGCAAGCACCTTTAACAAGCAAGTAGCTAGCTTCCACCTTACTTAAGAGCAAAGCGCGAAAGTCCTCGCCTATAGCTTCTACTTAGCAGCCTAAAAAAAGTAGGCCCCTTTTTACTTTTAACAGGCTAGTACACAAGCTAGTATACACGCATTTGCCCGATTGCTTTAACAGACGCTTTACCTCCTGGTTCCCACGTTAGGCTTCTTTTTCCCTTCTTTATGGGAGAAACTACGGACTCATCTGCTGCACTGTAAAAAGAATAAGAGAATAAAAGAAGGATTTCTTCTCATTTGAAAAAGTAATAAGAGAACATAGGTACCAACTCTTCTTTCTCGATTTGAAAAAGAATTCTTGTCGGTACATTGCGGGCCACGGTCTCATAGAGGCAGGTAGGCTGAGTTGACTCAATTGGGGTCTCTCTTAAGGCCGCTCCGTAGTCGAAACCTTGAATTCTCTTTCTTAAAGAGAGATCAGAGTTTGAACTTTGTTGACTACCTTTCTTCTCTTATTACTTTTATGGTACCAATAAAAAGATTGGATCGACCGCTAGGGAGAGTAAAGCCCCTAATTTAAAATATAGTTTGAGGGCGACAGAGCTTCCATTTCCAGGTACAATCCTCCGCCTCAAGGCGTTCTTTTTTTTCCAGGAATCTGTCAATCGGAGGAGGGCAACCCAATTTCAAACCTCAAAGCCCTGCAAGGGATGTGGCACCCTTCTCAATGTCTTCCACTCGCCCAGTGGATCCAGGAGGCAAGGGGAATCTGTTGATTGAATTAATTCCTGATGATGTGCCGCTAACAAGGCCTACCTATTCTCCCAATGCAACCCGGCTTTCTTTCTGCCGTTCCAGTGCTTGACCTTCGGCATCCTCTCCTTTTAGTGCTTGACCAACCCTTGATCCATAGCTTGCTCGTAACAGCCTACTTTTGAGGTCCCGAGACCTTCTGGCGCTTAATAGGCGCAGCCCATTTGTCAGCAGATTCAAGGGGAACTTCTGAGAAAGAAAAAGTGCCAGAAGAGAGGATCTATCTGAAAGAGAAGTGCCAGCTAAAGAAGAGAGCCGAAGCGGAAGCGGAAGCTGAAGCCGAAGGCCAGCTCTTTACCTAAAAAGAAAAGAAGAAGCCGAAGGTCAAGCTCGACTTACAGGAGTGCCAGCTTAAAAAATTTCAGTGCCAGCGAGAAGTCAATTCAATTAGCTCGATCCTTTGGGAATTCTTCAAGCTTTAGCAGACGGGATAGACCGGCGCTTTAGTATCACGCCCTCTATAGCCGTGATATCAATTCTACTAAGTTATTCAGTCATTCCTTTTGACTATCACCTTGGTCTAGTCGATCTCAGTATTGGTGTTTTTTTATGGATCGCTATTTCAAGTATTGCTCCAATTGGACTTATTATGTCAGGATATGGCTCAAACAATAAATATTCCTTTTTAGGTGGTCTACGGGCAGCTGCCCAATCAATTAGTTATGAAATACCATTAACTCTATGTGTGTTATCAATATCTCTACGTGTGATTCGTTAAGATATAAGTCTTCAATTTGTATTTCGAAGAAACGTATTAAATAGATATTTTCATTGGCTAGGGTTGATAAATTAAACCAGATAGTTAGATGAGTGAAAAAAAACAGCCTCGAAATTCGCAGTAAAAAAAAATCTCATTTCCTATGTACAAGGACTAAACACAAATAAACAAACATACGCAGTCAAGTTAGTTTATCCCCAAGATTTTTAATTTTATTAGTAATTATAACTTGAAGCGGGTTCAAAAGAAGAATTGAATGGAGTTTTTACTAACTGTATTAACAATATAGATTGAGTCAAAATAAGTGGATGATTAGGAACACCAAAGTACACAAAGGATTTGTAATAGAACTTATGTAAGTTATTCTAAACTTATAAAAAAGAAAAACTAAGTGAGGCTTGAAATTGGTAGAAATTATCAAGTAGTACTCTCATAAATTGCAATCCAGAGTATGCTCCTATCCACCCATTAAGTGAATAACTATCAGGAACGAGGTAATTCTTTAACTTTTTTGAAGTTTAAATAAAAGTAATAGAAAAAATAGGGACGCAAAAAAACATAGAATTAATTTCATAAACCTTTTTTGGATATACATATTCATATAAATGGGATGTTTAAGTCTAAAAAATAAAAAAAATTATTTGTATTTAAAGGAGTATTTTATTCAAGGATTAAGTTATTACTCAAGAAAACTTTCGTTAGTCAAAGGATGAGATCAATTCTGAAGCATTTTTATAGTCTCGCAAACAGAATTCCATTGGTTTAATTCAGGATCTTTCGCTTTCTTTATCTTACAAGAATCTTTGTAAAGAATTTTTGAATCAATCCTTAGATTTATTTATGGCTCTCGAGGAGCCGTATGAGGTGAAAATCTCATGTACGGTTCTGTACTAGCGATGACAAGAATGATCTTATCATCTACTATAATTATCTAACAGTTCAAGTACAGTTGATATAGTTGAGGCGCAGTCAAAATATGGTATTTTGGGGTGGAATTTGTGGCGGCAACCTATAGGATTTTTTATTTTTATAATTTCCTCTCTAGCAGAATGCGAAAGATTACCCTTTGATTTACCAGAAGCAGAAGAAGAATTAGTAGCAGGTTATCAAACTGAATATTCAGGGATTAAATTTGGTTTATTTTATGTTGCTTCCTATTTAAATCTGCTAGTCTCGTCATTATTTGTAACTGTTCTTTACTTGGGTGGTTGGGATTTATCTATTCCAGATATATTCATTCCTGAGTTTTTTGAAATGAATAAAGTAGGAGGACTTTTTGAAAATACATTTAGTATTTTCATTACATTAGCGAAAACGTTTTTGTTCTTGTTCATCTCTATCGCAACAAGATGGACTTTACCTAGACTGAGAATGGATCAATTATTAAATTTTGGGTGGAAATTTCTTTTACCTATTTCTTTAGGTAATCTATTATTAACAACCTCTTACCAACTCCTTTCATTATAAATTTATAAAAAAACGATAATATTTGATAGTCACTAAATTGTGTCAAACAAGAGAAAGAAACAAAATCTTATTTTATATTTTGATATTTACTATATGTTCCCTATGCTAACTGGGTTCATCACTTATGGTCAACAAACGGTACGCGCGGCAAGATACATCGGTCAAGGTTTTATGATTACTCTATCTCATGCCAACCGTTTACCTGTAACTATTCAGTATCCTTATGAAAAATTAATAACCTCAGAGCGTTTTCGTGGTCGAATACATTTTGAGTTTGATAAATGTATTGCTTGTGAAGTATGTGTTCGTGTATGTCCTATAGATTTACCTGTTGTTGATTGGAAATTGGAAACCAATATTAGAAAAAAACGATTATTTAATTACAGCATTGATTTCGGAATCTGTATCTTTTGTGGTAATTGTGTTGAGTATTGTCCAACAAATTGTTTATCAATGACTGAAGAATATGAACTTTCTACTTATGATCGCCATGAATTAAATTATAATCAAATTGCTATGGGTCGTTTACCAATATCAATAACTGATGATTACACAATTCGAACAATTTGGAATTTACCTCAACCTCAAACAAAAAAAAACCTTGATGAAAAAAAACTTTCTAATTATTGAATGAGTAAATTTATTTAATAAAAATAAACTAATATTAAAAGATCATTTTATAGTGAATTTTAATTCCAAAAGTTGCCTGTTTTTTGGTCAATAATGAAAAATTCAAACTATTCGCTATTCTATTGACTGGTGAAAATAAAAACTTGTATTGAAAATTCGTTTACTGTAATTAGTTTAAATTTTTTTTATTGCGACCTACCTTTTTTAGAAATAAAACAGAAAAAATAATGCAATGGGTCCAACCTAATAATTTTACCCACATAAAGTCGTACACATTCGTATTTACTAATTAGAAGCGCGCGACTCCTTTGTTCCTGTTCAATTCAATAAGATCATGCAACATTCTGATTTTTTATTTTATCTCTTTTTTTATATATAATGGATTTACCTGGACCAATACATGATTTTCTTTTAGTCTTTCTCGGAATAGGTCTTATATTGGGGGGTCTAGGAGTAGTATTATTTAACAATACTATTTTTTCTGCTTTTTCCTTAGGATTGGTTCTTGTTTGTATATCTTTATTCTATATTCTAGCCAATTCGCATTTTGTAGCTTCGGCCCAACTCCTTATTTATGTAGGAGCTATAAATGTTTTAATAATATTTGCTGTAATGTTTATGAGTGGGCCAGAATGTGACACAAATTTGCGTCTGTGGACTGTTGGGGACAAAGTCACTTCAGTAATTTGTACAAGTCTTTTTGTTTCATTAATTATGACTATTCTAAATACGTCATGGTATGGTATTATTTGGACTACAAAATCAAACCAGATTCTAGAACAAGATTTGATAACTACTAGTCAACAAATCGGAATTCATTTATCAACAGACTTTTTTCTTCCCTTTGAATTAATTTCAATAATTCTTTTAGTTGCTTTAATAGGCGCAATTGCTGTTGCGCGTCAATAGTTTATTTTTAAAACTAGCAATCAAAAAAATATTATTTTCTCATCTTCATTTACATTAAATTAGATTCGGGTTAATTTAGAAACTTTGAGTTAGATTTGTTATTACCAACATCTTTTTTTGTTTTTAAGTTATTATTTTTATTTGATTTGAATTTTTTGTAGTCTAGTAAATAAAATAGGTTAAATTGTTGTTGAGATTGATGAATACAAATTTATATTGATAAGGAGTTGGGCAATGATGCTCGAACATGTACTTGTTTTGAGTGCTTATTTATTTTCTATCGGAATCTATGGATTAGTCACAAGTCGAAATTTGGTTCGGGCTCTTATGTGTCTTGAACTTATATTGAATGCAGTTAATCTCAATTTTGTAACATTTTCGGATTTTTTTGATAGCCGCCAATTAAAAGGAAACATTTTCTCAATTTTTGTTATAGCTATTGCAGCCGCTGAAGCAGCTATTGGGCTTGCTATTGTTTCATCAATTTATCGTAACAAAAAATCAATTCGTATCAATCAATCGAATTTATTGAATAAATAGTTTTTGAGAATATTATTATATTCGCTTATTAGAAATTATTAAATATATATTATATAATATAAATATTGTCATTTTTTTTAATATTCATCAATTCAATCTAGATTCCTAGGTCTCGCGCTTTAAGGTAGAACATATTTTAAAATTTTAAGAAATCAAAGTATTTTGGACTTCTTTTTTTTTAGTAAGTTACCAAGCCAATCCAGAAGTAGATTTATTTTTAAAATTCTGTAAAATCATTGATTCGTCTGGTATTTGAATATGTACTTCATTCCTTTACTCGAACTAGATCGAAAATTCAAATTAATGAAATTAAAATAATTAGAGATCCAATGTCACATTCAGTAAAGATTTATGATACATGTATAGGGTGTACTCAATGTGTTCGAGCTTGCCCCACAGATGTATTAGAAATGATACCTTGGGACGGATGTAAAGCTAAACAAATAGCTTCTGCCCCAAGAACAGAGGACTGTGTTGGGTGTAAGAGATGTGAATCCGCTTGTCCAACGGATTTTTTAAGCGTTCGAGTTTATTTATGGTATGAAACAACGCGGAGCATGGGTCTAGCTTATTGATACATTCTGGAAAATGTCATTTGAATCCATTTAGTTTATAAAATTTGGTTTTTTTTACTGACAAAAAAGCGTACCCGAAAATTAAGGGCCTTAATTTTCGGGTACGCTTTTTTTGACCCAAGTGTATCTTGTCTTTACCACGAATTTTTTTCCTTGGTTAACAATAATTGTAGTTTTGCCCATATTTGCGGGTTCTTTAATTTTCGTTCTTCCTCAGAGGGGAAATAAGGTCATAAGGTGGTATACTATATGTATAGCTACTTTAGAACTACTTATTATGACCTATGCATTTTGTTATTATTTCCGACCGGACGATCCATTAATCCAACTGGCAGAGGATTATAAATGGATACACTTTTTTAATTTCCACTGGAGATTGGGAATAGATGGACTTTCGATAGGACCCATTTTACTAACGGGATTCATCACTACTTTAGCTATTTTAGCGGCTTTTCCAGTTACTCGGGATTCCCGATTATTTCACTTTATGATGTTAGCAATGTACAGTGGTCAAATAGGATTATTTTCGTCCCGAGACCTTTTACTTTTTTTCATAATGTGGGAATTTGAATTAATTCCGGTTTATCTACTTTTATCCATGTGGGGGGGAAAGAAACGCCTCTACTCCGCTACTAAATTTATTTTGTATACAGCGGGGGGTTCCATTTTTCTTTTAATGGGGGTTCTCGGTATTGGTTTATATGGTTCTACTGAACCTACCTTAAATTTGGAAACATTAATTAATCAATCGTATCCCTTGGCATTAGAACTAATATTTTATATTGGATTTTTTATTGCCTTTGCTGTCAAATTACCAATTATACCTTTACATACATGGTTACCGGATACCCATGGGGAAGCCCATTACAGTACTTGTATGCTTCTAGCGGGAATCTTATTAAAAATGGGAGCGTATGGGTTGGTTCGGATCAATATGGAATTATTACCTCATGCTCATTTGATATTTTCTCCTTGGTTGATAATAATAGGCACAATACAAATAATCTATGCAGCTTTAACATCTTCGGGACAACGTAATTTAAAAAAACGAATAGCCTATTCCTCTGTATCTCACATGGGTTTTATAATTATAGGAATTAGTTCTATAACTGAAACGGGACTTAATGGAGCCATTTTACAAATAATTTCTCATGGATTTATTGGTGCTGCGCTTTTTTTCTTAGCGGGAACTAGTTACGATAGAATACGTGTTGTTTATCTCGACGAAATGGGTGGAATAGCTATTCCAATGCCTAAAATATTTACATTATTCAGTGCCTTTTCAATGGCATCCCTTGCGTTACCGGGCATGAGTGGTTTTGTTGCAGAATTAATAGTCTTTTTTGGAATAATTACGAGCCAAAAACTTCTTTTAATGCCAAAAATACTAATTACTTTTACAATGGCAATTGGAATGATATTAACTCCTATTTATTCATTATCTATGTCACGTCAAATGTTTTATGGATATAAATTTTTGAATATTACAAACTCTTATTCTTTTGATTCTGGACCACGAGAATTTTTTATTTCTACTTCTATCTTTCTACCAGTACTGGGTGTTGGGGTTTACCCGGATTTCGTTCTTTCATTATCTGTTGATAAGGTAGAAGCTATTCTATCCAATTTTTTTTATAGATAAGTTTATTTTATTTCATTCAATTTAATGAAATAAAATAAACTTTTTTAGATTTGTAAGAAGAGAAGAATGGCGTCATTCCAATGCTAATCGAGCGTGTTTTATGTTTGTGAGAACCATTAAAATGGTTCTCACCCGTTTATAAGTTTAGAATAAACTCCTTCTTCGATGTTTGTAGTCGTAGGGTCCTTTAATTAAGTGTTAAGATGAATGAACCATAACTATGTAACCCTATCCCTAAGAGATTGACTCCAAAATAGCATATCCAAATTATAAGAAAGCCTATAAAAGCTACAATTGCAGAATTTACATTCTGACAATTTTGATTTGTTCTAATATGTAAATAAATTGCAAATACAATCCAACTAATAAATGCCCAAGTTTCCTTTGGGTCCCAATTCCAATATGATCCCCATGCCTCATTAGCCCATACTGCTCCGGAAAGAATCCCTATGGTTAAAAGGATAAATCCGAAACTAATAACACGATAACTCCAATGATCCAGCTGTTCAATTAATTGAGACCTGTAATAATTTTTAACAGAAAAGAATGAAACATTTTGGAAAATATTAACTTTTTTTTTCATGTGTTGAATCTCACTGAAAAACAAGGACTCATTTAATAAAAGGTTTCGTTTATCAAAACTCATTATTATATCTTTTGGAAATAAAATGATTAGGAGTGCTACGGATAATAATGATCCGCATAAAAGAGCGGCATAACCGAGTACCATCATACTGACGTGCATCATTAACCAATGAGATTGAAGGGCAGGTACTAATATTGAAGATTGATGTATTTCCGTTAAAAGTCCGGAAGTAGCAAACCCTTGGGTAAAAATAGCACTCGGTGCAGTTATTGCAGTTAAATTATTTTTTTGTTTTTTAAAATAGGGAATCATATGAATAATATAAAAACTCCAAGAAAGAAAGATTAATGATTCATATAAATTACTTAATGGGAAATATTTCCAATAAACCCAACGAGTAACTAATAATCCCGTTATAGATAAAAAACAAACTATCATGCCTTTTTCTAATGAATTATATAGTCGTACTTTTTCATTGACTAATAAAGTTATCAAATGGAGCGTAATTACAACGGAAACCATCGAAAAAGAAATATGTGTCAAAATATGTTGTAAAGTCAAAAATATCATATAAAATTAGAAAAAAACTCCTCCTCAATTACAAATTATCAAATGAAAATATGAAAATTAATTAATTTGTAATTTATTTATAGGCTCTATAACTGTTATATTCTTTTTATGATTTTTAAAATGGTCTGCCGCTACTCGGACTCGAACCGAGATGCTATCGCACTGCTTCCTAAGAGCAGCGTGTCTACCAATTTCACCATAGCGGCTTCTTTTAAATTATAATACCCCTTTTTTATTCAATCGTCGAGATTCATTCAATACAAGAGGTTCAAATAAAAAATTGACAAATTGGAATTTTATTTAAAATTTTTTTTAGAATCCTAAATTTGTTAATGGACTTTCACGTCGTTTATGTTTAAAACTTTTCTAAATAGTATTTTATCTATCTCATTCCGGGGTAGATCTAAAAAAATTATAATTTTCATAGTCTAGAGTTTATGTTATGGTTTAACAAACCACTTTAATATTGAACTTAATATGTCAGATAAGAAAAATTTGTCTTTTTTTTTTATTGAACAACTTTTAAAAAATATAATCTTCAAAAATTGCATTTTTGAAGATTATATTTTTTATGTTAGGCTTTTTTTTAAGTAGAACGAGTCCAATTATTCCAAGTTTTGAGTATTTATTTTTTGTACAAAAAAACTTTTTGAATTTCCCGTAGAAAGAGATTTTGCTAACGAAAAAGCTTTTAGCGCCGCCCAATATCCTTTATTTTTCCAAATATTTTTACGAATACACTTTTTGGAAATAGAAGTACGTTTTTTTGGAACTGCCATTTCAAATTAAATTAATTCTCCATTGATATACTTGGATGTGAAAGACATCTATTGTTCAAACAAGTCTTTTTTTTTATTATCTATGTATTTATCTTCAGTTATTTTAAAAAAATGTCATCTTATATCTCTTCTCTATTTTTTTATTGAATTTATATCTACATAATAAACCATGTCAATAAATCTAATACTTACTTAATGTTAATTGAAAAAAAAAATGGATTTTATGTAAAACAGGTTTCTAATTCTGCCCAAATTCTAAAACAAATTTTTTTATCTTATTATTCATTTTTTTTTTCAATTTTCTTAAGTAAATCTTATAATTAAAGGTCTTTTTTATCCTCTAATCTATATATACATTGAAAATTTTTTAAATGTAAAAGAAAATGAGATTTTTTTATCTTCTTTCTCAATTTCATATATTCAAATTTACGTAATAATCACTAAGTATTCATTTTTAGTAATCAAATTTTTATTTGACCATCGAGAACTTCTTGATTTGAATATAAAAAAATTTGATATCTATCTATATATTATATATTAAAATAAAATATTAATATATTAAGTTATATATATATCTTGATTTTTTAAGGGATTTTTTTTCAAAAAAGGCAAAAACGGCTAAAAATTTTAATTTGAATTTAATTATTTCTATTATATTATGGAACATATATACCAATATGCATGGATCATACCCTTCATTCCACTTCCAGTTCCTTTGTTAATAGGAGTTGGACTTCTCCTTTTTCCGACTGCAACAAAAAATCTTCGGCGTATATGGGCATTTTTTAGTATTTTTTTATTAACTCTCGCTATGCTTTTTTCGATGACGCTGTCGATTCAACAAATCAATAGTAATTCCATTTTTCAATATGTATGGTCTTGGACTATTAATACTGATTTTGCCTTAGAATTTGGTTATTTGTTCGATCCACTTACTTCTATTATGTCAGTGTTAATAACTACTATTGCAATTTTGGTTCTGATTTATAGTGATAATTATATGTGTCATGATCAGGGATATTTAAGATTTTTTGCTTATATGAGTTTTTTCAATACTTCCATGTTAGGATTAGTTACTAGTTCCAATTTGATACAAATTTATATTTTTTGGGAATTAGTTGGAATGTCTTCATATCTATTAATCGGTTTTTGGTTTACACGACCTAGTGCCGCGAGGGCTTGTCAAAAAGCATTTGTGACTAATCGTGTAGGAGATTTTGGCTTATTATTAGGCATTTTAGGTCTTTATTGGGTAACCGGAAGTTTCGATTTTCGTGATTTATTTACAATATTTAATGACTTAATTCAAAACAATAAGGTCAATCTTTTATTTTGTATTTTATGTACTTTCTTATTATTTGCTGGTGCAGTTGCAAAATCTGCCCAATTTCCCCTTCATGTATGGTTACCCGATGCTATGGAGGGGCCTACTCCTATTTCAGCTCTCATACATGCCGCGACTATGGTCGCAGCGGGGATTTTTCTAGTCGCCCGCCTTTTTCCTCTTTTCCTAATTATACCTTATATAATGTATGTAATTGCTTTTATCGGTATAATCACTGTATTTTTAGGAGCTACCTTAGCTCTTGCTCAAAAAGACATTAAGAGAAGTTTAGCTTATTCTACAATGTCTCAATTGGGTTATATGATGTTAGCCCTAGGTATGGGTTCTTACCATGCTGCTTTATTTCATTTGATTACTCATGCGTATTCAAAAGCATTATTGTTTTTAGGATCTGGATCACTTATTCATTCAATGGAAACACTTGTTGGATATTCTCCAGAGAAAAGTCAAAATATGGTTCTTATGGGGGGATTAACAAAACATGTTCCAATTACAAAAACGGCTTTTTTAATAGGTACGCTGTCTCTTTGTGGTATTCCACCTCTTGCTTGTTTTTGGTCCAAGGATGAAATTCTTAATGATAGTTGGTTGTATTCGCCAATTTTCGCAATAATAGCTTATTTCACAGCCGGATTAACCGCATTTTATATGTTTCGAATCTATTTACTTACGTTTGATGGGCATTTTAATCTTTTTTGTAAAAATTTCAGTGGAAAAAAAAGTAGTTCCCTCTATTCAATATCTCCGTGGGGTAAAGAAGGATTGAAAAGGGTTAAAAAAAACGTATCTTTATTTACCTTATTAACAATGAATAATAATAGAGAAGGGGTTTCGGTTTTTCTGAAAAAACCATATAAAATTTCCCTAAAATTTTTGAAAATAATGGGGCCTTTTATTACGTTTATCGATATTGATTTTAACAATAAGAAAATTTCTGCCTATCCTCCTGAATCAGACAATACTATGTTATTTCCTCTCGTTGTATTGATTCTTTTGACTTTCTTCATTGGATTCGTAGGAATTCCATTTAACCAAGAAGGAATCGGATTAGATATATTAACTAAATGGTTAACGCTATCCGTAAATCCTTTACATTCAACTTCAAATAATTCTTTTGATTGGTATGAATTTGCAATAAATGCAACTTTTTCCGTTAGTATAGCTGTGTTGGGAATCTTTCTAGCCTTCTTTTGTTATAAACCGATTTATTCATCGTTACAAAATTTGGACTTAATTAATTTATTTGATAAACGAGGTCCGACAAAAATTTGGGGGGACAAAATAAAAAATATTATATACAATTGGTCTTCTAATCGGGGGTATATCGATGCTTTTTATGCAACATATTTAATTAATAGTGTAAGAGGTTTGGCCGAGCTCGTTTCTATTATTGATAGACGAATAATTGATGGAATTCCGAATGGGTTTGGTATTACCAACTTTTTTTTAGCAGAAAGTGTCAAATATATAGGAGGGGGGCGCATCTCTTCGTATCTTTTTTTGTATTTTTTCTATCTATCGATTTTTTTATTAATTTTTTCTTTTTTTTTAGGCCTATAATTGCATCAACTAAAAATGGGATCCATTTGTCTTGATCT
>Ga0153928_1001099_pt1 | contig 12435 bp, 16 predicted proteins | sample TSNJ012MetaG_FD_106656 | JGI IMG/M metagenome (GOLD analysis project Ga0153928, IMG submission 106656) | Attine ant fungus gardens microbial communities from New Jersey, USA - TSNJ012 MetaG | ecosystem: Host-associated > Fungi > Mycelium > Unclassified | place: USA: New Jersey, Wharton State... | reverse complement strand
TAGCGAAACGTGTGGAGCAGCAGGCTGACTTGCGCCCGCAGGGCGCCGCCGAAGAGTGAGGAGTACTCGGGCGTATTGAGCATCCGATAGACGGTCACCAGATTCAGCGTGGCCCCGAGCGCGAGCGTCGCATAGACTATTCTGAGCCAGGCGGCCAAGAGCGAAAGCGCCCGGTTCACCGGTGCAAGCAGAACGTAAAGTGCCCACGCGACGATGATGTCTTCGACGAAGTTCACAAAATAGCAGAGAATCAACGCGACGAACGTTCCGCCGTGCGCCGTAATGTTCGCAATCGTCTGCTCGATATGTCCGGGGATCACGAGTTTGGGATAGAGGGTAAACTCGGCGTAGCTCACCGGATCCAAAAGGTAAGCGAAACCTGCGATGAGCGCGGCCTGCCGCAGCGTTAAGCCCCAAGGCGAAGATCTCGTCATGCTAACTAGCGAGTCGCCTCGCAGCGATCGATGAGCGGCTGCAACGCCGGCAGGACGGCCTCTTCCGTGCTGCCGGTCGCGAGCTCTCCCGCCGTGAGATCTTGCGCGCTAGCTGCGGCGGCCGCACCTCCTTGCGTGCCTGCGTGCAATGTTGGTTCTGAACCGCTGCCGAGAACTGAATCGCCGAGCTCGAGGTTCTTATCCGCGAGGCCGGCCCGTCCGAGCGCGCCTTGCATGCCGTCGCCTTTGGAAAAGAGATTTTCCAGGGCCGCCGTTTCGTAAATACCGGAAAGCACGTTGAGTGACGCCCTTTGCGCCTGCGCGACGGCTTCGAGGCGCTCGATCGCGAGCACTGCCGCACCGTCGCTCTTTCGCGCGACACTGGGAAGCTGCTCTACTTCGGCGAGTAGTCCAGCGACGCGCGAAATGTTGTGTCCGGCGTCGCCGACGATCTCTCCAAGTTGGTACTGATCCATCGAGATCGAAGCGCCGCCAATACCATTCTCGTACGGATCGAGCATTTGATCGCGTGCCATGCGGTTTAGAAGCTCGCGCCCACGCGCGATCACCGCATCGTTCTGACGGAGGCCTGCGATCACGTGATAGACGTTCTCCCGTAGCGTGCGGCAGAAGGGTGAGACGCGAATATCGATGATCTGTTTTGGCGCAAGGGGTGAAGCCGAAGGCGCCGGGTTGAGCTCGGCGGCGATGAGCAGGAAGCTGAAAGCCAGCGGCGCGACCATACGCTTTCGCCGCTTACGGTGCTGTGCTCGGGAGGGCCTGCGCGGTTCCTTTCGTCTTGCGCCAAGCGTCGACGTTAAATCCGAAGAGGATCATATAGACGCTGATCGAGAGCTCCGCGACGAGCGACGGCAGCAGGATCGCCGGAAAGAGATAATCCTGAAGCCCGGGAGCGACGAAGAGGACGTAACTATTGAGCGAGTAGCAGGCTCCGCCGATCACTGCCAGGATGCCGATCCACTTCGGAAAGTAGCCGGAGCGGATCATGAGCGATCCCGTGAGGATCAGCCAGAAACCGAAGAAGAGCAGCCCGGCACCGAAGCCGTGCTCGTGCAAACGCAGCGCGAATGCCGCCAGCGCCTCGCGCTGATGCGGATCGAAGGCTTGGAGATAGCCCGCTCCCTCGGAGAAGAAAAGGGCGGTGAAGTTGCAGAGCACCGCGTTGATCGTTTCGATCGCAGTATCCATGACGTTGAAGAGTAGCGCGGCGAGCGCGACGATCGGATCGACCGGGCGAAACAAGAGGTAAAAGACGGTCATCGTCACGACCGAGAAGATCCACATCGTCGCCTCACCGCCGAAGCCGAGTCGCCATAGCCATGCCAAAGCCGCCATGTGCTGCGCCGTCGCGGCAGGATCTCCGTAAACGATGATTCTTCCGCGAACGAAGATCTCGACGCAGAAACCGACGATGATTATAAAAAGGTAGAGCCATCCCGTCAGACGGGCGTAGGCGGGCAGGCGCGGATCGGGCCGCTGCTCCATAGCGGATCTACGGCTCAGCCGGCCGGTTGTTTCGAGCGGCACTCGTCGCACGCGCGAGCAGATCCGGGTTGCCGAGCTGCTCGCACGTGGTTGTAAAACCCGCGGTGGGCCCGTGCCATTTGAGCTCGTCGACGTTCTCAAAGAGCCCCGCGTCGGTCCGAAGCGTTGCCAGATCCTTAAACAAGAGTGCGAGCCGCCGCCGTTCGCCGAGCACTTCAGGCGGGAACTGCTCGATCGCACCATAACGCGTGATGAGTGTCGCTGCGCCTTTCGCCCCGATGCCGGGGATGCCGGGATAACCGTCCGCCGAATCGCCGACGAGCGAGAGATAATCGGGGATGAGCTGCGGATCTACGCCGAACTTCGCGCGCACGCCGCCGGCATCCCGAACGGCTTTACTTCTTCGGTCGACTTGCACCACGCGGTCCTCACGGACGCATTGCGCGAGATCTTTATCCGGCGTCCAAATGCAAACTTTCGCCACGCGAGAATCCCTCGAAGCGATCGCCGCCGCCGAGGCGAGCGCGTCGTCGGCCTCGAGTTCGACCATTGCCCATACGGCAACTCCCATCGCGCGCAACGCCTCCTCGAGCGGCTCGAACTGGGCGCGCAGCGCCGGCTCGATACCCGCTCCCGTTTTGTATCCCTCCCAAAGGTCGTTGCGGAAGGACTCAATGATGTGATCGGTCGCGACGCCGACGTGGGTTGCGCCTTCGCGGATCATCTGCAGCACGGTGTTGAGCACCCCGGCGACCGCGCCGAAGCGCCGGTCCGTTCCGCCGGTTACGCGGCGCAGCCCATAAAAGTGGCGGAAGAGCTCGTAGGTTCCGTCGACTAAATGAACGATCACGCCGAGACGAGAGGCTTGTGCGGTAAGAGCAGCATTTACACCGGTGGACCGATTATAATCCAGGTCTTGCCTTGATAGCTTTCAACCATGACGACCATTCCGGATTGGAAATTTCCAACGAGGAAGGCATCTTCGATCTTCTCCATACCGGGCTGCTGCATCTCTTGGGCGCCCTTCAAGTGGGCGTGATACCAAGCCTTGACCGTTGTGAAGCTGTCCGACGTGACGTAGGTTTTGGCAGTCCGCGGCGGCGCTGTCTTAAGGCCGACGCCGGCGGGACGAGCACTCGCGACGGCGCCGGGATAAACCGGGGGGTCTTCGCCGGCTCGGACTGCCAGCGGCGTGAGGCTAAGCAAGAGAAGCGCCGCGAGAACCGCGGCAAAAATCGCGTTATTCGTGCGAGGGTACATTTCTGTGATCTCCGTTGAGGGGCCGAGTTAGACCTCCCCAGCGTAGAGCCGCCGGCGTACCGAACCGTACGCCGGTTAGCAGTACTTGTTGACCACCTTCACCGTCGCCGTGCCGACGGGGCTCGCGCTCGCGGTGAGAGCCTCAAAGACGACATAGCCGTTGCCGCATGAGTTTTGCCCACGCACCGACGAGATTTCGAACTGAGTGTAGCCGGCCTGAACCACATCGCACGGCGAACCGGGGCCGGCGCAATCGCCGGCGATGACGACCGCAAGCACAACACCCGGTCCGTTGACCGAGACCGCGACGGCACCGCCATTTCTCTTCGTCAGCTTTACGGGGCAGGGCATCGCTTCGACCCCGAACGTACCGTAACAGCCGAGAGCGAGCCGCGTCTGTGGAATGAAGGCGGTTCCACCCCCTTGCGAACTCTGCCCCCCCGCGCACGCGGCCAAAAACGAAGCGGTGATCGCAGCGAAACCGGACGCCTTGAAACTCACGATGCGCTTCCTCCGCGAAGTCTAGTAGTTGTCGTTGGGTCCGCTGTCCGATTCGAGCTTTTTGATCAAATCGTACGGCTTCGTGATGAGCTTGATCGGCTTGAACTTCGGCGGGGTTTGCGAGAAGTCGAAGCAGTCGGAGAGGTCGTCGGCATACTGATCGCGCTGGCTGAGCGACGGCAGGCCATAGACCTCTTCGGTGAACTTCAGAATGCTGCCGAACTCATGCGGCGTCGCGGAAACGTATCCGTGCTTCGACCAGGCCGAGACGACCAGTAGCGGAACTCGAAAGCCGAGGCCCAAGTAGCCGTATTCTTGCGGCACTACGTGATCGTACCAGCCGCCCCAGTCATCCCACGTTACGAAGACCGCGGTGTTCTGATAGTACTGACTCTTTCCAACCGCGTTGACGACGTACGCGATCCACGAAGGCCCGTCGCCATCGTTGAGCTGCGGGTGGTCGGAGGCGAGCGCCGGCGAGTTTACCCACGATACTGCGGCGAGCTTACCTTTTTTGATATCGTGAACGATCTGGAGGGGCTGGTCGACCGTGTCGGCGTTCCAATCGGGGCCGAGTCGAATGTGCTTCACCGCATCGTACGGATCGGGAAGCAGCTCGACGCCGTACTTCGTTCCCGGCGTCGTGTAATAGCGCCACGAAACGCCCGCCGTGTCGAGTTCGTCGCCGAGTGTTTGATAATCGAAGCACGGATAGACGTTCGAGTAGTATCCGTTGAGGTAGATTGGAACCGTAGCCGAGGGCGGCGCATCGCAGCCCCAGGGTTCGACGTCGGTTGGGTCGTCGTACGCGCCGCCCGATTGTCCGGCAATGAGATATTCATGACCCGGAAAACTCGGGCCATTCTGCGATGCAAAGGTATGATCGCCTAGCGTGAACTCGTTGGCGATATCGAAGTATGGCTTCACTTCGGAGCGCACGACGTACTGGTATGGAGCGAGCTTGTAGCTTGGGGGCGAGGTGGGCACGAGATCGAAGCCGTCGTTCTTTCCCCCGTCGTACTCCGTATCGAAGTTGGCGTGCGTGTGCCCGAGATCGTAGTATTCGACGAGATGTCCGGGCGTGAGCCGCACGACCTTTCCGTCATGGGTCAGCCCGGTCTTCGCGTAATCGGATCCGGGATATCCGTGAAAGAGGTTGTCGAACGTTCGATTCTCCTGAACGAGGATGATGACGTGCGAGATCTTCTGGCTCGAGAGCCTCGTCACACTGCCGTTCTGCGGACCGTTGAGGCCCGGCAACGCGCCGCGGTTCGCGCACGCGCTCAAAGATACGGCCAGCATGCCGAGTAACGCGCGGCGAACAAGCTTCACGTTGACCTACCTCATGCGGGGAGTGGTTACGGCTAACTCTAGCAGCCTGATGTAAAGCCCGCGTTAAGCTGCAAATGGTGCATCTCGCTAAACGAGGGCGGCCGGATGGGCGCTCGACGGCGAGTAAGGGCCCGGTGTTAACCTATGCGCACTCGTCGTGGGGGAACAACGCCTCGCCGATTGCTGCCGCGGAGGTCAGCGCGGTCTCGAAGTAGGGCAATAGAGCGGCGCCCGGAAATAAGATCGTGCCTGCGCACTTCACGCAGGCTTGGAGGCTGATATGCGAATAAACGCCGCCCTTTTTGCGTTTGCAGCGTTATCCACAATGGCGATCGCCGGTTGCTCCTCGCGAGGGAGCTCGCTCGTGCCCGCGGGCGCTGCGAGCAACGCGGTTCGGGAGTCCGCGGTTCAACCGAATGTCCCAAACCTCAGCGGCACCTATAAAGGCACGGTCGTTGAGTCGTCCCAAGGACGAAGCATCAAAGCCGGCTTAAAGATCACAATCAGACAATCCGGCGCGCATTTCACCGGCATCTTCGACATGCTCTTGAAGACAATTTCGGACCCATTCCCGATCAAGAGCGGCCTCGTCGTCGTATCGCACGGCAAGACGATCCTGCACTTCGTCATCGAGGGAAGCCCGCGCAACGCCCGCGCCACGGCGACGCTCGTCGGAACGACGATCAAGGGCAAAGCGAAGGTTCCCCCGCACAACGGCCCTGCCGTCCGGTTTAAGTATTCGGCGAAAAAAGTTAGCTCGTAGAGCGCTTACGTTACGTTAGCGAGTCGCCTTCTTCGCAATCGCTCTAACGCGCATTCTTTTCGAATTTGGCATGCGCGCGATCGACGAGCTTGTACGCGTCTTTACGATGGCACGAACCCTCGAATGCGATCTTGTTCCCCTCCTCCTCGGAGTACTCGACTAGGAAACGTTCGATGCCTTCCAACATCTCTTTTGGAACGTCGCGAAGCTCGTCGAAACTGTCGGTCTTGAGCGAGACGCCTTTGCGCCGGCGTGGGCAAGCCACGAGCCGATTATTCCGAACGCCATTTTTTTTGATCAGAATCCCGCCGATGATCCGAACCTCCATGAGGCAACCGGAAAAGGTCGGCGCATCGTTGAGGACGAGCACGTCGATCGGGTCTCCGTCGTCGGCGACGGTCTGAGGAATGAATCCGTAATCGTACGGCCACATCAGACCCTCGGCGAGAGTCATTTTCAATCGCATGATTCCGTACTTAGGCTCGAATGCGAACTTGTGCCGAGTTCCGGCCGGTGTTTCGATCACCGCGAAGAGGATCGTCTTCTCTTTGGGAACGAAGGCCGGAATATGGTCGTAGTTCGTGGCGTTGACAGCCTTACTCATGGTTGCCATCTACCCAATACGGCGCTGCGACGAGCTGCCAAACGCTTGGCTAGGGATAGCGCAAAAGAGTCGCTTTAACGCCGACGCTTGCCGATGCGCATCTTGACGCTCAATCTGAGGGCCGGCGGCAATCTCGCGACCATTCCGGCGATCGTTCGCCGCGTCTCGCATCGGGACGCCGACATCGTGGTGTTCTCGGAGTACCGCGATACTAAGGCCGGGGCGCTGGTGCGCGCCGAGCTCGAAGGAATAGGCCTGAACCATCAGGCTTTCACGCCCGCGACCCGCGGGAACGGCGTGCTCATCGCCGCGGCCGAACCGTTCGACGCGTGGCCGAATCCCTTCGGCCTCTCCGATGACGAGTATCCCAACGCAGTTCTGCTCGCGCGCTTCGAGCGGCTGCAGCTCTACGGTGCCTACTTGCCGGGTCAGGATCGTAAGCGCCCGCACCTGCGCTGCTTGATCGCCGCGGCGAAGCGTCATAACGAAACCGGCGACGCGGTAATGTGCATCGGTGATCTAAACTCGGGGCGCAATGAGACCGACATCGAGATCAACGTTCGCTCCGGCCGACTGCGCGACGAGTTCAGCACCGCGGATCTCTATCGCGAGCTCGAGCAAGAGTGGACTGAGGCCTGGGCCTACCTGCATCCCGAACGGTACGAGTTCAGTTGGTACCCGTTCCGCCGCGACCCGGATTACCGCAGCTATGCCGGATGGCGAATCGATAAGGCCTTTCTCTCGCCGGCACTGCTGCCCAGGCTCGAAGCCGCCGAATACGATCACGTCTTCCGCAAGGATCGCCTCTCCGATCACTCCGCACTGTTGGTTGATCTGACATTTCCAGCGCTTGCCACGTGAAAACAACATCCCGCATTGGGTACGTAGTTCTCGGATAACAACGTAATAAATAGGAGAAGAACGTGCGCGCCGTTGTCTGGAAAGCCCCTTACCAAGTAACCGTCGAGGAAGTCGAAGACCCTCGCATCGAGGCGCCGGGGGACGCCGACGGAAGCCGGGCAAGCCGTGGGCCATGAAAATCTTGGCGTCGTCGAGGGCGTCGGCCCGGGGGTGGTCAGGCCGAGTTGCTACGCGTTCCATTCGCGGATTTCAATGCACTCGAGCTGCCCGGCAAACCGGGGGACGAGTTCGAGGACGACTTTTTATTGCTCTCGCAGCATTGACGATCGTTTGCAAAAGGCGGCCGAGCTCGGTGCGACACCGGTGGATTTGCGTAACGGCGATCCGGTGCAACAAATCTTCGATCTGCGCGGACGGCATCGCCGCAACGTTCAGGAGCTTCGCAAAGGATTCGGCAGAAAGATGCCCGGCGTAATGTGCGGTATAGATGCGGTCGGTTATGAGGCGTGGTCGAACGAAGCACCCGGCGAGCGGCAAACGCGCGGAGGGCTATCGCAAGGTCTTACTCAAGCCCAACGGCTTAGCGGCTTAGCGAACCCCCATCTTGAGCGTTTACGAGTTTCGCTTATTGACTGTTGCGTAGGCGATGCGCTTCGCCTCCGCTTCGGTCTTGCCGCGTTTTTCCTCCGATTCCATGATGTGCTCGGCTTGGTGGCGCTCTTTTTCGGTGTACCGGTGCCTGCCGGGATTCTGTTTGTTGACCGTCGCGTAACCGATTGCCTCGGCATCGCTCGGCGCGGCGCCGCGAGCCTCCTCGCTCGCTTTAATATGTTCGATCTGCCGGTGCTCTTTAGGCGTATAGCGGTGTTTCCTGGCCATGAAAAGAGCCTCCCCAGAGCTGATCTTCGCTAATCATCCAGGGCCGGCGCCGCAACCTGAGGCCTGCGTTGCGGTTCCCTGGGAAAAATGAACGCTCGTGGAGTTAAGTCCATATCGGCAAACGAGCTTGAGGAGCGACTCCAGAGTGAAGCTGCGCCCTTCTTGCTGGACGTGCGCGAACCCGAGGAGCTTGCGGACGGGCTAATCGCCGGCTCGGTCAACATCCCGATGGACGAAGTCGAGAGCCGGCTGAACGAGATCCCGACCGAGCGCGAGATCGTCGTGATTTGCCACCTCGGCGCTCGCAGTAGCTACGTTACGCGGCGGCTGAATGCGCTCGGCTACTCTCGCGCCGTCAACCTAAACGGTGGGATGGACGCCTGGCTTACGCGCAACGACTAAGGCTTCGTCGTCCAGACCTGCGTTGAGACAAGCCAGTTTGCTCCGGCCTTGTGAAACGTGTACGTCTGCGTTCCCGATTCGGCGAAGGGTTTACCGTTCATCAATCCGGTGACCGTCATCGACTCGACCAAATACGCATCGGTTACCGATTCTTTGAACTCACCGATTCGAATGTTGGCCGCTTTGATATGCGTCAGCTTCATTTTCCGCGCGATCGCTCGCACGGCGTTCCACCACGCCGCCCCAGCACCGGCGCCGCGCCAAACGAACGGCGGATTCTCGTCAACGACAACGGCATCGTCGGTGTACAGGCCGTCAAAGCCCGCGATGTTGTCGGTATTCGCGGCGTGGATGACGGCATTCGCGAGCTTGAGAATCGGCGCCGACGGTACCGCAGGCACGGCACCTGCGGCGAGCGGCGCGAGCGAAACGACGAGCAAAGCGAGAATCGTTCGTGTTTTCACGGGTTCTCCTTCTAGCGCCGCTTGTGCGCTGGGCTGCTTAGCCGGAATAGGATCTGGCGCTTCTTGGAAATGGTCGCGTCCGCATCCTCCATCTTGCCGATGGCAGCGTGCGGATCGATTGCTTGCGACATTTCACGTGCTTCGTCGTCGCGCCGCTGCGGCGTAGAACGCCAGCGTAAGACGGCGAACCGTCATTGCGCTGTCCCGCTCGCGAACGAATCTTTCTGCAGCTTGAAGTCGAACGTTTCGTGCCCCGTATCTTGCCCCTCGCCGGTCGTCGTGAAATCATCGTGTATCGAATCGGGGATTTCCATCGAACGATCGTAGGTAATCAGCACGTCTTCGCGCTGAGTATTGAAGCCGCCATTGCTGACCTGCACGGACTTGGATTCTCTGATCATTGCCCGCTTATCGTTAGATGCCGGTAGCAGCGTGAAATCTTCGCTCAAGCTGTAGCGACCGGTCTTCTCTTCGCGTTTCCAATGATGCTGCGCGTCCCACGGAGCTGCGTCAACGAACTGGCGCCCCAAGTAGCTCATCAATATCCACTCGGCTTGGCTCGGAGCGGGAACGGCCGGGCAGACCACCATCGTGTTCCCGTAGACCGTACATGTATACGACTGTAGAGTGCGCGCATCCGTAGCGATGGATTCGGCGATTCGAAGATCGAGCGCGCCGTCGGCGGCGATGGATAACACGTCGACGCTCATGGTGCCGCTGCCTCCAGTGTTCCGGCTGGCCACTTCGTCAGCGATGGACGTATCGCTGCCATTGAACTCCCGACCGCCCATGCCTTCGCGGTGAACGGTAAAGCTATATTCGAGATGCCGCAGCGGTTTTGCAGTGACCGCCGGCGAGCTCGAAGGGGCGGGGGTCTGCGCCGAAAACGCAAGAATAGAGAGGGCCAAGCACGGTAACAATCGGCTCGCCACGGCACACGAATCGCCTCTCGCAGCAAACAATAAGTGACGATTGGACGGACCAGAAAAAGAACCCTCGCCGGCGAGGATGCGATCGCGCTACAGTTATCGGGAGAATGAATGACGTGAAAACAACAAATGAGGTAATGCTGCGCACGAGCGACCTCGAAGAGGCTAAGGCCTATTACAATGGGCAGCTTGGGTTGACAATCGTACTGGAGAACGATCGGGTCGTCGGATTCGATACCGGCGCGTTCAATCTCTATTTCGAGCGCGGCGAGCCCAACGGCGCCGTCTTCGAGATTGCCGTCGACGACGTCGCGCGCGCAAAGGAACGTTTTATGGCCGCGGGCTGTCAGCTTTTGGAGGAGAACCCGAGCATACCGCGCGTTTACTTGTGCGACCGGTTCGGCCTAATCTTCAATATCAGCCAAGCCTAAAGCGCGCTTAAATCAGTCGCGGAGCGGCCGGCGGGATTGCGCCTTCGAGTTCGAGCAAGGCGCGCTTCAGTGGTAAGCCGCCGCCATAACCGGTTAGTTCGCCGTCGGATCCGATCACGCGGTGGCAAGGGATCACGATGGGAATGGGATTTGCGCCGTTGGCGCGCCCGACGGCACGTGCCCCGTTCGTCAGGCCGAGGTCGATCGCGATCGCGCCGTACGACGTCGTGGCGCCGTACGGCACGGTCAGAAGCCTCTCCCAAACCTGCCGCTCGAATGATGAACCCTGGGCCTGAAGCGGCAGGTCGAATGTGCGGCGCTCTCCGGAAAAATACTCGGAAAGCTGCGCGCGCGCGGCTTGCATTACCCGTGCGGCGGCCGGCGGCAGCGGCTCGCCCGACGCTTTGGCGTGGCGACGGTTCGGCAGCAAGATCTCGACCACGACGCCGTCGTGGTTCACGGTTATTTGGAGTTCGCCGACGGGCGTTTCGAGCGTCGAACGGTAAAGCGCGCGATCCACATCACTCTTAAACGCTACAAGCCGACCATGCGTTGCAAATGTTCGGGGTAGCGCGCGCCACGCACCTCGATCTTTGAAGCGGCGTCATCGATTTCGCGGAGGTCTTGCGGCGTGAGCTCGATCTCCGCGGCAGCGAGATTCTCTTCGAGCCGTTCGAGCCGGCGAGTCCCCGGGATCGGAACGATCCACGGCCGCTGCGCGAGCAGCCACGCGAGCGCGATCTGCGCGGGCGCCGCGTTCTTGCGAGCCGCGATCCCGGCGAGCAGCTCGACGACGGCCTGATTCGCTTCTCGGTTCTCTGCGGTAAAACGCGGCATACCACTTCGAAAATCGGAAGCCTCGAACGACGTCGTTTCGTCGATTTTTCCCGCGAGGAAGCCTCTCCCGAGCGGACTGAACGGAACGAAGCCGATCCCGAGCTCCTCGAGCGCGGGCAGAAGCTCCGCTTCCGGGGCGCGCCACCAGAGCGAATACTCGCTCTGCACGGCGGTCACCGGCTGCACGGTGTGCGCGCGCCGGATCGTCGCAACGCCGGCCTCGGAGAGACCGAAGTGTTTGACCTTGCCTTCGGCAATCAACTCCTTCACCGCGCCGGCGACCTCTTCGATCGGAACGTTCGGGTCTACGCGATGCTGGTAGAAGAGATCTATCGTATCAATCTTGAGCCGCCGCAGCGAAGCTTCGGCGACCTCTTTGATGTGCTGCGGCCGGCTATCCACGCCGAGCTGCTTTCCGTTGGCATCGAAATCGAAGCCGAACTTCGTTGCGATGACGACGAGATCGCGAAATGGAGCCAGCGCCTCACCGACGAGCTCCTCGTTCGTGAACGGGCCGTATGCTTCGGCGGTATCGAAGAGCGTGACGCCGCGCTCGACCGCCGCGCGAACGAGAGCGATTGCCTCCCGTCGCTCGGGGAACGGGGGATAACTGGCGTTGAGCCCCATGCAGCCAAGTCCAATCGCCGAGACTTCCAGGCCGCTTTTTCCGAGCACGCGTTTCTTCATTTGCAACAGCTATCCGGAGACCGCGAGCAGCACTTTTATCGCGCGCCGTTCGTCCATGGCTGCGTAGCCGTCCGGTGCACGGTCGAGCGGCAGCTCCAAATCGAGGACCGGCGACGGGTCGATTCGACCCGTGTCGAGCGCTTCCACGAGATCGGGGAGATACGCACGCACCGGCGCGACACCGCCGACGAGTGAAAGGTTATTATGGAAAATATCGTCCATTGGCGGCCTCTCGACTTTGTGCGGCACGCCGACGAAACTCACCGTACCGCCGGGACGCGCGACCGCGACGGCGAGATCAAGGCTTGTTTGATGACCGACCGCCTCGACGACGTGCTGCGCACCGCCTCGCGTAAGATCTACGATCTCGTCCCGTACGTTCTCGTCGTGCGAGTTAAAAGTATCAGTCGCACCGAATTGCTTGGCGATCTCCAACCGCTTGGGATTGTGTCCGACGGCGATAACTCGTCCGGCGCCGGCGAGCTTTGCAGCCGAGAGTATGGCGCAGAGCCCGACCGCTCCGTCGCCGATAACGACGACGGTCG
>Ga0153928_1001096_pt1 | contig 12460 bp, 15 predicted proteins | sample TSNJ012MetaG_FD_106656 | JGI IMG/M metagenome (GOLD analysis project Ga0153928, IMG submission 106656) | Attine ant fungus gardens microbial communities from New Jersey, USA - TSNJ012 MetaG | ecosystem: Host-associated > Fungi > Mycelium > Unclassified | place: USA: New Jersey, Wharton State... | reverse complement strand
TAATGGTCACTGAAAATAAGATAACACTATTAAACGAAGAATTCGAAAATGAGAAGACAGGAGAAAAAATCCAAGGTATCACTGTTATTGTAGATGGAAAACTTAAGGAAGTTATGGATATTTTGATTACTCAAAACAGTATATGGGGAACATACCCATGGTTTTTAGAACGTGGAGTTGACAAAATTCATCCTGACGATTTGGAAAACTTTAAAAAGGAAACAAATAATTGCAAAGCATTTGAATGTATTGGTGAAGATGATGATTTTATAGCAATAAAGTACAATGATAGGATTTATCAGGTAAAAGCTGATTTATTTAAAACGATACCAGCACCGTACTTCAACTTTGGCCAAAAAGTCAAACTGAAAAATAGCGATGATGAAGCAGTAATTACAGATATTATGTGGCATAGTACAAATCAGGAGCACTATTACTTTTTAATAGTTAATTCCAAGAAAAAGTCAAAAAGATATTTGGAATCAGAGTTTTTACGATGATTTTATAAGAGAATCAATTTGACGTATCTGTTCGCACCCCAAGTGCTAATGGCAACCCCGGGCAATGAACAACTACAAAAGAATTTACAAAATGAAATAAATAGAATTAATGCATCTTTAGATTGGCCGTAATGGCAGGAGGAAAATAATTGGAACATAACGAGATGCTTTTAAGGTTAAAAAACGATTCTATCAAAAACGATGAATTATGTGATTGTTTAAACAGTAAAAATTCCAATATAGTAGGACAAACTATTTATAAGGTTATTGCTAGAGCGTATTGTGACGAATTTGTGATAAAAGCACTTACTAGAATAGCACCCTTACTAAATGGCTATAAAGTGATGGGGCCGTATCAGCTGGGTCATTTGGCAATAGCTACACTATTTTTAGTTAATAATAAATCAGCTTTACAACGTTTTAAACAGATATCCAATGATTTGAGTGATAATGATAAATTTTTAGTAGACAATTTTATAAAAGGTATGCGGGAAAAAGGTGATGTATAAAAGATGCTCTTATCAGGATATTACCATGACCTATGGCCAGGTGATAAGCCAGGCCCTGGCGGCGTCAGGAACCGCGGCGGTATATTCCGGACAGCTGGACGCGGCACCGATTGGAATGCCGGTGGTCCAGTACCAGGAAACGGACTGGGAGTTTGTCCGGCGGATGGCCAGCCGGTTCGGACAGAGTGTTTATCCGGAGCCGTCGACAGGCGGGGCGAAGGTATATCTGGGGATCCCGGAAACGGGAGATGTCTGTAAGCTGGAGGAAACCGGATATACGGCCCGTGTGGACCGGCGCTTTTATAAAGCCGGCGGAGAAGAAGCCGGATATAGCAGGGGACAGTTTTCAATCTATGAGGTGGAGAACTGGGAGGACTACCGGGTAGGGGATCGGACTTAAGGACCTGATGGCCAAAGAGTATTAATACAAGGAGATCCAACACAAATATCAATACCTTACAAATACACAGGTGAAGGATGGAAATGGTCTGGTCATTCACATCCAGCTAACCCAAGACCGAGTTCTAATGACAAGGCAGTTCTTGAGCTATTTGACCAAGATGTGTCTATGATAAAAAGTATTACAGGTGCAGAAGAAGTTTTTGATTCAAGTAAAGATATGTCAAATTAGTTGCCAGGATGGGAGGGTTAAATTAATGCAAGAACTAATTTGCAGTATATGCAATAAAAACGTTAAAAAAAGTGACCCCAAATTTTATTTTCCTCATATGCCCAAATGGCATAAATTCTTTGATTTGAGCGGAGGAACTTTTCATCTTGATTGTATGAAGACACTGGATAATAAGCGTACAATAGGCGAGGAATTAGCCACTGCATCAGAAAAAATAGCAAGTAAAACTGAATTTGAACCACTAATACTACGCAATGGAAATATTATAGTCCAAGCAAGATTGGATGAAAAAGCTGTTGAAATTATAGACTATGAGGATTTTGTTGAATTTGCAATCCCCATAATGAATTTGGATTTAGTAGCAAATTTGATGCCGCTAGAATCAGTAAAAAACAGAATGACATCAATTGGTTTATTACAAGATGATCAATTGAAACTAATGACATCATTTTACTCCGTTAAGCTTGAGAAACTAAGTTTCACGAGATTAAAACAAATTATTAAAGAAATAAATACAGACATCTTTGATGATTCATATTTAAACGAATTAATTATAAAAGAGATGAAAAAACGTCAAAATAATATTATTTAACAAACACAACTTTCTATCTAAGAAGGAAGCTGTGTTTGACGCTTGGGAAAGTAGAAAAGTGCTTCATTAATTCTAAAAACATTAAAAAGAGGGGAGATAAAATTCGTACCCCCATTAAGCAAAGTTGAAATGTACAAACTGAAAAAGGAGATTGAAGAAAGTGATTATGTTTTTTAGAAGAAATAGAAGGCAATGATTTAAATATAGAATTATAATACAGTTAAATAATATTGGTGATGATGCTAAGTCAGGTCGCACCATATAAAAAAATCCAAGGTCTGGAATTCACATACAACGCAGCAGGTAACGCAGCAGATGTGGTGGATACGCTTAAGAGCGGGCTGAAGGGAACGCTTGATACACTGGATTCCATGATAAATGGATGATAATCAAACGGCCTTGTATAATCCAGATCAAGTAGTTGGAGGTGATCTCTCAAACATTGGAGGAATGAAAAATGAAGTTAATTCATTCCTTGGTGCTTAGTGGAAATATAGATACGTATCTAATGTAAAATTAAAAGGAAGGGGTTATAATTTGGAATTATTTAACAATTTTATTTTTCATTGCAATGTTGACAATTCAGTTATTAATAAATATGCTGATAAATTGCCGATGGAATTAATAAGTGTGTGGAAAGAGCATGGATTTGGAAGTTTACTTAATGGTTATTTAAAATTTGTTAATCCCGATGATTTTCAAAATTTATTAAATGAATCTTATTTTAGAGGAAATGTTTCTATACCAATTTTCACTACGGGGATGGGAGATATTATAAATTGGGAAGAAAATAGATATTTAAGATTAGCAAAATTTAGGCGTGGCAATTTTCATGGTATTTCGGCAGGATTTGATTTTTTCTTCTCTGATATAATGGATGAAGGCTTTTGTGATAGGAATTTAGACTGGGAGCAGTATTTAGAGGTGATAAAATTGCAAGAAATACCAGCGTATGATGAATGCTTTGGATATGTGCCATTACTCGGTCTAGGTGGTGCTGAAAAAGCTGAAAATTTACAAAAGGTAAGAATAAAAGAGCATATACAAATTATTACTGAATTTATGGGGCCAATTGAATAATATTGAAGTTGTTAATCTTTACTTTTGTTATTTTAAGAAAAGTTATATAAGATTAACAACTAACTTTGACTTACCCTGTTGATAATTAATATAGCTTTTTAAGATATCTTCACAAAAGGCATGACGGACTGGATATGGCAGCCGGAGCGGACAGCAAGTATATTTATCGGGGGAAGGATGTAAGTCCGAATCTGGAAGTTAAAGTTAATGTTGTGGATGATGCCGGGAATGTGGTTGATACCTATTCGAATGCGGCGAAAACTGTTGAGGGTACGAGGAAGACTATTACTAACAAATTCCCCGATGAAGCATTACCCCCTAATGGTAAAGTGGTTGACTACTACATAGAAAATGGAAAGATTAAGGGAATTAACGGACTAAACGAAGTAGATTTTGTTATAACTAAAGATGGACAATTGATAATCGGAAATAAACATCACTATCTTGGTCAAGGGCAAGATGTTATGGCTCCTGGTCAGCTAAAAATTAATGGTCAAGGCCAAATAAAAAGAATTGATAACCTTTCAGGGCATTATCGACCAACAGTACAGGAAGCAATGTCATATGAAGATTTATTTAAGAATCTAGGCTTAGATACAGACAAGACTTGATTACAGTATTATAGAATTGAAGCTGATGATCTAGGTTTTATTGCTCAAGACCCTGTACTTGAGTATAATAAAATGCTAAAGGAGTAATTTACATCATGGAAAAACTCAAAAAAATGAGTAAAGAGATATTTAAAGAAAATCTTATCTTATCGTTGAAGGAATTATTAAAATGTCCAATCGAAGAAATAATGGACTATAAATTTATGGTAATATCAATAATTGAAAACGGTAAAAATTATAACTCAAAAGATGATCTTATGCGTCTCTGGGGGTTTAGTGAAAAAAATATAGCTGGTAGAACATTTGATTTAGAAAATATAGTCAAATTATTTTCTGGATTAAATCCTCTATATCCCATGTGGATAGAGGTTTCGATCTATGATAGCAATAATAAAATTGTTCAATTAAGGCATAGCTTAAGATTTAGAAAACCAAGCGAAATACAGAATGTGGATACCGGTCACCCTCCATTTAGGATAATAGAATAAAAATTCAAAAGTAAATATGAAAAATGGGTGCTGGAGCACAACCTGTGCTCCGGCACTACTGGAAAATTGGATATACAGGATAAAGTCAAGCAAGTTTACGTTTGTATAGCTTCTCAGCTCTTTTTTCTGCCGATAGTTGGCTTAGAGCGGTGTTGGATTGAGTTTCTTTTGAAGTTTTCAGAAAAATCAACCGATCATCTTGCAGACCAGTTCAAAATAGTCGCCAGCCTGTAAACCGAATTCCTGATCGGCTATGTTATCAGGAAGATGATTACGAATATAAGAAAATTCAGACAAAAGAGTAGTCACACTAGGAGATATTAATATGCTTGAGTTCCATGGATGGATTACTATAAGAGAAACTTATGAAGTTAGAGATGATGAAGAAGAAGGGCTTGATAGAATACTTCAAAATATAAGAGATAGAATACAGTACTTACGTTGGAATAAGCCTGATTTAAAGGTTCGTAATGGAGAATGGTACATAGAGATATCATTATTTGCAAATAGAAAGACAGAAGAAACCATTGAATTGTTCGATTTTTTTACGTATATTGCAAACCTGGCAACAGGTAGTTATGGTGTGATTTATATGTTAGATGATGAGGATATAAATGGGAAAAATAATGAATTTCAGGTGTTCTCTATTTCAAGAGGTAAACTACATGAGCACAAAGACACACTTCTTTCTCCTTTGGTTCCAATTGTAGAGGATACAGATATCTAGTAGAATGGAAAAGATGTGTTATTCGATGTGGAAATAAGTTTAAGATTTCGTTTCTGATGATTACTGGTATGATCTCGGGTTTGAGAAGGAGGAACGTTATGAGCGATTTGTTTTTTGATGATTTTATTCTATATCAAAAGAGCGACGATAGTATTGTTAAGGAATACATTACTAAAGTTCCAAATGAATTAATTGCAATTTGGAAAAACCATGGTTTTGGAAGTGTAAAAAGTGGTTACTTAAAGGTTATTAATCCTAATGAATGGCTTGATATACTTGCCGAATCTTACTATGTTGATAAAAAATCAATACCTATTTTTGCAACAGGGATGGGAGATATTATTGTAATCGATTCCAAAGGCTATTTTATGCTAATAAACTATAGAAAAAAAATGATTAAAGGGGTCGGAAAAAAAATTAAGACGTTCTTTATGATGCTTGGAAGTGAATCTATTCTGGATGAACAGTTCAATTGGAATCCATATTTAGAAGCAGTTGAAAAATATGGAAAATTAGAATATAATGAATGCTTTGGATATGTGCCGTTACTCGGTCTAGGTGGTGCTGAAAAAGTCGAAAATTTACAAAAGGTAAGAATAAAAGAACATATACAAATTATTACTGAATTTATGGGGCCAATTAAATAATATTAAAGTTGTTAATCTTTTCCTTTGTTTTTTAAAGAAAAGTCATCTAAGATTAGCAACTAACTTTGGCGACGATGCTCACCATATTATTGAAAATTCTTATGGTGGTGAACACGAGTGGTAGAATATACATCCGGCAGAATCCCCTAAAAACATCAAGGAATCCATAATTCAAGTTCAGCTTCAAATGAATTATTTAGATGATTGGAAAAATAATATGAGTTATGAATTTTTAAAGAAAAAGAATAATACTTTTTATCCTGTTAGTAGTGCAGAAATAATGGAAGTTGAAAATACTCTTGCTATTTTATTACCCAAAAGCTTAAAAGATTTATACAGTGAAATAGGGTATGGATTTATCAAAGGATCAGAAAATAATGTTAACCATATTTTGGATCCATATTGTTTAAGAGATTTTAGAATGAGGGAAAATGATTTTGAATTTTTTCCCGATATAGAAATATATGATGAATTTGAAATAGATAAAGTTGTTTTTTTTGAGAGTAATGAATCTGCTCTAATGTCAATAGGTTTTACTGAAAATAACAAAAATGTAATTTTCTATTATGATATACCAATAGCTACTTCTTTGGAAGAATTTTTACAGAAAATACAGGATAATGATATGTATTATATGGACTTAATATATTGACGAATCTATTGAAGGTATAACCAATCCTCACACGCTGGATAAAATATAGTATATTCATGGAAGGGTATAAAAATAGTTAATTCATTAGATGAATTAGAAGGAGATTGAAGAAAGTGATTATGTTTTTTTGGAAGAAATAGAAGGCAGCGATTTAAATATAGAATTATAAGACAGTTAAATAATATTGGTGATGATGCTAAGTCAAGTCGAAGTAGTTTATAGCGGAAGTCCGGAAAAAGAGGATACCCGGTATCTGTTCTTTTCGACGGCCGATGAGACAGACCGGTATGTGATAGGTGGCGCCGGAACTGATTATGGGCAGACCGAGCAGGCAACCAGATCCATCGTGTCGGGACTGGAGGAGGAGAAAGAAACCGCCTGGAAAGGGACTGTGGCGGCAGCAGCCCGGCTGACGGCCTTGACCGGCGGCCTGTCTCTCGGCGGCGGCACAGGAGGCGGCACCAAAATCAAGAGCGGCGGACAAAGCATTATAATTAATTTTCATCAAAACACCTTAGTTTGCCATCGCCCGCCAAGGAGCGATTAGGGCACACGTTGTTGTGTCCCTATGCCCTTTAGTATAAGATAAAAAGAATGATAAAATGAAATTATTATTGGTTACAAGTGAGCGACTGTTCACTACATTTGTTGATGGAGGTCATTATGCCGAAAAACGAAACACGTGATACAAAGGATGTTATTTTTGTTCAAGAACATTTTTCAAGCAGCTGACTGCATAGTCCATATCACTATGAGTATGGTTTGACATCAGTGTGAACCTTAGGCGTGCTTCGCCTTTTTTTACGGTAGGATAACGAATGCATGGGACAAAAATGCCCCTGTCAAAAAGCGCTTCACTGGCTTTTGTTGCCTTTCTTTCGTCCCCAATGATGATTGGTATGATGGCAGTTTCACTGGCCGCTTTTATCCCGTTGTTATTGAGCTGATCGACAAAATAAGAAATGTTATCCTGCAGTCTGCGAATAATCTCAGGGTGGGTAAGTATATGCTCAATACCACCTATTGCTGCAGCAATGGTTGCAGGAGATAGTGCTGTTGAGAAGATAAAGCTTCGAGCTGTATTTTTTAAATAGTCACATAACTGGGTACTGCCACAAACAAATCCGCCTTCGCTTGCCACTGCTTTACTCAGCGTGCCCATAACAATATCAATATCATCATGCGCCATGCCAAAATGTTCTGCACTTCCTCGTCCTGTCTTGCCGATAACGCCTGTGGCATGTGCATCATCCGCCATGAGCAAAAGATTATTGTCCCGGGCTATTTGCGCTAAATCCGGCAGACGGGCAATGTCACCATCCATGCTAAAAACGCTGTCAGTAATGATTATTCCGCTTTTTGGACGGATTTCATCTATTTTTGCTTTTAGATCATTGATATTATTATGAGCATAAATCACTGTTTTGGCTTTGGATAAACGGCATCCGTCAATGATACTCGCATGATTTAAAGCGTCACTGAAAATCACATCACTTTCCTTGCATAAAGAGGAAAGTGTTCCCACGTTAGCCATATATCCACAATTGAAAACAATCGAGGCGTCACTCTCTTTAAATCCTGATAACAGACGTTCTAATCGCATGTGCAGATCATAATTTCCAGTGGTCAGCCGTGATCCACCCGCCCCCGTACCATACTCATCCACGGCCCTGATCACTTTTTTCTTAACCGTTTCATTATTTGAAATCCCCAAGTAGCTGTTGGATGAAAAGAGTAACACTTGCTTATCATTGATAATAGTCTGTTTTTCTTGTGGTGCTGAAATTGTATTGAATGTTCTATATAAATTGTTCTCTTTCAATTCAGTCAGATTTTTATTAAAGTCCATGATTCGATGTCCACTCCTTGCACGGTTTCACTTTACAAAAACAGGATGATTTTCGATATAATCGATACATTCCTTCACATTTTCCTGTTCACCACTGAATAAAAATATTCTGCCTCCCCTTACATCGCCTTTCTGCTTGATGTTGGGAATCCTTATGTATCCACGCTTAGATGATGCAAAATACCCTGTTGTATATTCTGCATCATCTGATGCACATAATTCACCTATAATATAAGGGCAGCTTGCTACCTTGCTGGCAAGGCACAGCGCTTCTTTGAAATGGTTTTTTGCACTGCCGGCATTTCCTTCATAGTCCATACAGGTGGCGCGAATGCCTCTTTCCTGTTTTGGTTCGAGGCGTTTTAATGTTTTGGTATCAAGCAGCACTGCTCCACGCATACTTTTTAGTGAATAAAATAAATTCAAAATTTCTTTGCTTGACAGCCCCAGGTTCTCAAGCTCTTTGCTGAGCAGTGCCTTGGCCTCTTCCGGACTGCGAATTTGTGATTCGGTGATGTTCAATGGGGGAATTGTTATGATTTCCCGCTTGATTTTATAAATTTTAACGGTAATATTCTCTGCTTCCCCATTTGGATGTTCTTTAGCCCTTTTCACAAGGTCATGCAGGGCACTTTCAATTTCATTTTCACCCACAATACGTTCCGCACCTGAAATATGCCGTCCATCTTTTTCCGCCCGCATTTTAACGTTATACTTCATTTTAACCTCACCTTAAGAAAATTTTACATTGTTCTGCATAACTTCTTCTATACATTCTGCACACACACGAACCGCAAGCTCCATTTCTTCTTTGTTTATAATAAGTGGCGGATTAAAATACAATACATCACCAAGAGGGCGCAGTAATACTCCTTTTTTGAGAGCCTTTTTGTAAATCTGGTAGCCATATCGATGATTACTGTCAAATGCTTCTTTTGTTTCTTTATTCTTCACAAGCTCAATGGCATTAATCAGTCCTATTTGTCTTATGTCACCAACCCACCTGCCGGCCATCATACGCTCCTTGACCAAAGTATTAAAGTATTCAGCTTTTTTATTTGCTGCGTCCAGTATGTTCTCATCTTTTAAGATGTTCAGTACTTCAATTGCGGCAGAACAGGCAAGGGGATTACCGCAGTATGTATGACTGTGCATAAAGGCTTTCCCTTCGGCATAATCGGCATAAAAGGCATCGTAAATTTTGTCAGTTGTAACAACAAGAGCCATCGGCATGTATCCGCCTGTTAAGCCTTTGGACAAGCACATCATGTCCGGAGCAATATCTGCATGATCACACGCAAAAAGCTTACCTGTCCTGCCAAATCCAGTAGCAATTTCATCAGCAATCAAGTGCACATTGTATGCATCACAAAGCTTCCTTAGCTTTTTGAGATATACAGGAGGATAAATTTTCATTCCCGCCGCTGCCTGCACAAGGGGTTCCACTACAACTGCGCAAACTTCGTTTGCATATTCTTCAAAGGCGTTTTCCGCACGCACAAAGCACTCGGCGCCGCAAGTTTCCCGGCATTTTCCATATTTACAGCGGTAGCAATCAGGGCTTTCTATCCGAATCACATCAAGAAGCATGGGATTGTATAGCGCAGAATACAGATCAACACCACCAACCGATAACGCGCCTATGGTTTCCCCGTGGTAGGCATCGCTGAGCGCCATAAACCGTTTTTTCTGAGGGTTTCCGGTTTGAAAGTGGTATTGGAAGCTCATCTTCATCGCTGCCTCAACAGCAGAAGAACCATTATCTGTAAAGAAAAACCTGACTAGTCCCTCCGGCATGAGTTTGCTTAGTCTATCACATAAAGTAATTGCCGGTGTGTGTGAAAAATTGGCGAAAATAACATGCTCAAGCTTTTCCGCCTGTGCTTTCACCGCTGTGCTGATTCGTTCATTGCAATGCCCCAAAAGATTGCACCACCACGAACTGATTACATCAATATAGCGGTTGCCTTGGATATCATAAAGATATACTCCCTTTGCATGGTCAATCACAATGGGCGCAAGCTCTTCATAGTCTTTCATTTGCGAGCATGGATGCCAAATATGCTCCAAATCCTTTTTAACAAAGTTCATTTTCATATCTCCTCGTATAGGCCTGCAAGTATTTGCACATCCAGTGCCAAATCCTCAGCATTTGGGGGTACGCAGGCGAGCACCGGTACACCGGTTAAAAATGTAATCTGCTCTTTATTATCCATATGCAAAAAATTGTCGGATTCATATTCGTTTAATATAATACCCTTTACATCGACACGGTGTCTCTTTGCGTATTCTACTGTTAAAACGGTGCTGTTGATTGTGCCAAGTCCTGCCAAAGCAACGATGATAATATCGAGATTAAGCGCCTTTATCACATCAGTCAGCATTATTATTTTTTTATCCAACCGGAGTGGACAGACAATTCCGCCGCTGCCTTCCACTGTGATGAAATCAAACTGTGTTTTTATCTTATGAAAGTCAGCGATTAGCTTGTCCATTTCGATAGGGCAATTCTCCATTTGCGCTGCCAAATGCGGAGACACCGCGGCTTCATAGACATAGCTTACCAAATTGTTTGCCTCCACTTGTAATCCTGCTATTCGGCAAACATATTCGGCATCCCCGGCGGTCAGGGTTCCGTTCATAGCTTCAGCTCCACTAAGAGCGGCTTTGTAATATCCTGCATTTAGTGCCACCCCCCGGAGCTTTTTTACAATTAAAGCGGTCACAAAAGTTTTACCGATATCCGTACCGGTGCCAGTTATAAAAAGCCCTTTGCTCACAGTAATTTCACCTCAAACCCAAGTTCTTTTATCATAGCCATATCCTCATCTATACTGATTCCTGAGGTGGTCAGCATATCACCGGAAATAGCTGAATTCACACCAGACATTAACGCTGACCTTCCCTTATCTTTCAAAAGCCCACGCCCTCCAGCTAACCTGATTGCTGCGGCAGGAAGAATAAAACGAAGAATAGCAGCGATATGCCGCACTTCGTCGTTTGTAAGCAAGGGCAAGTGCTCAAAGGGTGTTCCGGAAATGGGATTCAGGATATTTACCGGGATTGATGTAATACCCAAATCGCGAATATCGAGCACCATATCAATTCGGTCCTCCATCGTTTCCCCAAGGCCCATGATGCCGCCGCTGCACACTTCAAGCCCTGCCCGCTGCGCATTTTTGATTGCGGCTATCTTGTCGTTGTAAGTATGGGTCGTACAAATATTAGGGAAGTTCCTGCGCGAAGTTTCGAGGTTATTGTGGTAGCGTGTTACCCCTGCATTTTTTAGTTTTTTAAAGTGCTCATAGCTCAGCAGCCCGTGGGATGCACACAGAGAGATGTCGCAAGAAGGTTTTATTCTCCTGTAACTGTTACAAACGGCACTGACTTCTTCATCAGTGAGCTGTTTACCCGATGTAACAACAGAATAGCGCAAAATCCCTTTTCGCCGATTGTATAGTGCTCCCTCCAACAGGGCAGCACCGTCAAGCAAGGGGGATTTTTCCACAATGGTTTTATAGTGTGCTGATTGCGTGCAGTACTTACAATCTTCCGTACAGTTTCCACTTTTACCATTGATAATGGTGCATATGTCAAAACTGTCTCCGCAAAAATGCTTACGAAGCTCGTTGGCACAGCTGCACAATTCTTCCAGGTCAGCGTCTATTAAGGACATCGCTTGTTTTTTCGTTATTTCATGGCCATGTAAAATTTTATTTTTCAGTTCACTTACGATATTCATATTATTTAACCTCTTTTCATAATAGGGTTTAGCCGTTGAGATAGTGATGCACTTGTAATGCATAAGATAATCCTTCCTGGCAGCGGTAAAATAAAGCAATGAAGTATTATCGCCCAAACCCCAATGGAGGAATTCAAATAATAATTTGCAATAAAGTAGTAATAGCCCATGCCCAAAGCATAAACAATGGCAAAATTTGCAAAGCTTGCTATCAGCCGTATTCTATAAGTTTTGGGATGTGATTTTTCCATAATATAACCTGCCGCATACGTACCAGGTAAATACCCCAGGACATATCCAAAGGTTGGCTGGAAAATATAAGCAGGACCGCCTCCGGCTGCAAATATGGGAAGCCCGGCTAAGCCTACGGCAATATATACCGCAACTGAAATGCTGCCAAGCCTTTTACCAAGCAATAATCCTGCAAGATTG
>Ga0153928_1001095_pt1 | contig 12464 bp, 10 predicted proteins | sample TSNJ012MetaG_FD_106656 | JGI IMG/M metagenome (GOLD analysis project Ga0153928, IMG submission 106656) | Attine ant fungus gardens microbial communities from New Jersey, USA - TSNJ012 MetaG | ecosystem: Host-associated > Fungi > Mycelium > Unclassified | place: USA: New Jersey, Wharton State... | reverse complement strand
CGCCGGCCGCGACCGCCTGCATGCCGTCGAACACCTGGAACAACGCCGCGATCGCGAACAGCCTCACCGCAATCGGGACGACCGGCGCGTTCTCCGGCGCGCGCACGTCGATATAGACCGCGATGATGGCGCGCGGCGCGACCCACAGAACGATCGCCGCTGCGAACATGAAACAAATAGCGAGGGTGAGCGCGACGACCCCGGCGCGCCAGGCGGCGTCGCGCCGGGCGGAGCCGCACTCGTAAGCGATGCGCACGGTGGCCGCCTGGGCCAGGCCGAATGACACCATGAAGGTGAAACCGGTGCAATTGCCGACGATCTGGTGGGCGGCGAGCGCGTCCGCGCCGATCAGCCCCATCAGCACGCCGGTGCCGACGTAAGAGCCGATTTCGAGCAGAAAAATGCCGCCGATGGGCATGCCGAGCCGCAGGATCGCCGCGATGTCGCTCCAGCGCCAAGCGAACATGCCGCGGAGCACGCGTGACGCCGATAGCGCGGGCGTCGCCGCGAGGTAGCAGGCCAGCGTCGTGAGCATGATCCATTGGTTGGCGGCGCTGGAATAACCGGCGCCGGCGATCCCGAGCGCCGGCGCGCCGAGATGGCCGTAGATGAACACCCAATTGAGCACCGCGTTGACGGCGACGCCGGCGAACAGCACCAGCATCACCGGGCGCGTGCGAGCTTGTGCGGCGAGGAAGCTGCGCAACGCGGCGAACGCCAGCAACGCCGGCGCGCCCCAGACGATCGCGTGCTGATAGCGGCGGATTTCAGCGGCGAGTGCCGGGTCGTAGCCGAAGCGCAGCAGCAGGCCGTCGAATGTCATGATGATCGCGACGAAGGGCAGCGCGAATGTGAGTGCCAGCGCCAGCCCTTGGCCGGCAATGCGCGCGGCGCCGTCGCGGTCGCCGGCCCCGAGCGCATGGGCGGCGAGCGGCGCGAGCGCAGAAACGATGCCCTGCAGCGCGATGCCGATCGTCACATAAAGGCTCGCGCCGAGCCCGGCGGCGGCGAGCGGCACGCCGCCCAGGCGCCCCACCATGACGGTGTTGGTGAAGCCGATCGCCATCTGCGCAAGATTGGCGGCCGCGAGGGGCGCCGCGATCGCCAAGGTCGCGCGCAGCTCGCGCGTAATGGCCGTGGGGTTCCCCTCCCCCCGCGCGGAGCGCGGTAGGGAGGGGTCAGGGGTGGGGGACTTTTTCAGATTCCGGAGCAAATAGACCCCCCACGCGGCTCGCTTCGCTCGCCACCCTCCCCACCGCTCGCTGCGCTCGCGGGGGGAGGGAAAGGCGTCACGCCTTTACGAACGTCTTCCCGGTGATCCGTTCGAGGTTCTTGTAATAAATCTTGTCGCGCGCTTCCTTCGACAGATCGAGCCCGTCGAGGATTTTGAGCGTCTCGCGGATGTAGCCGGTCCCTTTTTCCGGATCGAACGGGCAATCGGATGCGAACACCACCTTGTCGAGCGGGAAGAACGCGAGCCCGCATACCGTCGCCGCGTGCGAACCGAACACGGCGGTGTCGCAATAGAAGTCCTGTTTGAAATAATCGAGCGGCCGCTTCTTCAGGCTGCGGCGCAACGCGCCCAAGTCCTCGTCCGACGTGCGCGCGCCGAGCTGATCCTGGCCGGGCCCGATGCGCCCTTCGAGCATGGGCACGATGCCGCCGAAGTGGTGCGTGATCAGCTTCAGGTCCGGATATTTGTCCAGCGTCTTCGAGAACACCATGCGGGCCATGAACGCCGCGGTCTCGTACGACCAGCCGAAGGTCCACCAGATTTCGTAGCGCGAGCTCTTTTCTTCCAGATAGTCGGGATGGTTGGCGCCTCGCGCCGGATGCACCCACACCGGCTTGCCGAGCTTCGCCATGGCCGCGAAGAACGGTTCGAACTCCGGCCGGTCGAGCGGCATGCCGTTGACGTTGGTGTTGATCTGCACGCCGGCGGCGCCGAGCTCCTTCACCGCGCGTTCCGCCTCGCGCACGCCGCCGTCGGGCGCGAGCAACGCCGCCTGGGCAACGAAGCCGGGGAAGCGGTCGGGATGCCGGGCGACGATCTCGGCGAAGCCGTCGTTCATCAAACGGATCATGTCCTCGAGCTGCTCGGGCTTGTACATGCGCTCGGGCGGCGGCATCGGGTAGGCGAGGATCTGCGCGTAATCGTCGAACATGTCGACGATCCTGCGGCGCTCGTCGAGATCGTGGATGCACGGAATCTCGCGCACCCGCTTGCCGATGTCCTTATGGTTACCCTCCAGCATCTTGGCGAAATATTTCTCCGGGATGAAATGCGTGTAGGCGTCGATGCGCATGAAAGCACTCCGGTTGCGACTGCGGGGGGCATTGGACAAGGCGGCGGCAGCGCTATATGCCCGTAACAAAGTCCGTCGTGCAAGGCGGGCAAAACGGGAGAAAACGCACCATGCCGGAAGGGTCGGCGCGTCCCAGTTGGGGGCGCTGGTATGTCTTGCTGTTGATCAGCCTGATGTACCTGATCACCTATCTCGATCGGGTGAACATCTCGGCTGCGGCGCCGGTGATCAGCAAGGAGTTCGGGTTCGACAAAATAACGATGGGTGCGATCTTCAGCGCCTTCGTGTGGGCCTATGCCCTGTTTCAGGTGCCGGGCGGATGGCTGGGCGACCGCTTCGGCCCGCGTTCGATGCTCACGATCATTGTCGGCTATTGGTCGGTGATGACGGCCGCGACCGCCGCCGCGACCGGCGCGGTCTCGTTCATCGTCGTCCGCTTCCTGTTCGGGATCGGCGAAGCCGGCGCGTTTCCGGTCGCGACCCGCGCCATGCAGTTGTGGTACCCGCGGCGCGAGCGCGGATTCGTCCAGGGCATTACCCACAGCGCGAGCCGCCTGGGTGCCGCGATCGCGCCGCCCATCGTCGTCGGCATCATCACCGCGTTCGGGTGGCGGGAGGCGTTTTACGTCTGCGGCGCGGTCGGCATTGTTTGGACGCTGTGGTGGTACTTGACCTACCGCAATCTTCCCGAAGAGCACCGGCTGGTGAACCGGGAGGAACTCGCCCGCATCCGCGGGGCCGACGCGCAGGGCAATATCAACCCGCCGGCAATCGAGGCGCGCGCCAACGTGCCGTGGGCCACGCTGCTACGCTCGCCCAACATGTGGGCGATCATGTGCGCCTACTTCACCTACGTCTATTGCCTGTGGATTTTCCTGAGCTGGCTGCCGTCCTATCTGGTCGATTATCGCCACTTCACCCTCATCAAAGTCGGCTATCTCGCGTCGCTGCCGCTACTTGCCGGCGTCGTCGGCGACACGGTCGGTGGCCTCGCCACCGACTGGCTGTTGCGCAAGACCGGCAACGCCAAGCTCGCGCGCCGCGCGGTCGCAATCACCGGGCTGCTCGGGTGTTGCGCCTGCATCGTGCCGGCCTCGCTCGTCCAGGACCCCTACGCGGCAATCTATCTGCTGACCGCGTCCGGATTCTTCCTCGAGTGCACCATCGGGCCGTCCTGGGCGGTGCCGATGGACACCGGCGGCAAATATTCCGGCACCGTGTCCGGAATGATGAACATGGCCGGCAACTTCGGCGGCGCGCTCTCGCCGTTGGTGTTCGGCGTCCTGGCGCAATACGGCTCGTGGCAGGCGCCGTTCATCGTCGCCGCGGCGCTGCTCGTGATCGGCGCCGGCATCTGGGCGTTCTGGCTCGACCCCGATGTCTCGGTGATCGAGTGAATTAAACTGAAGCGTCATCCTGAGGAGCGCGCCGAAGGCGCGCGTCTCGAAGGATGGCAACAAGCGCCGGGCGTGCTTCCATCCTTCGAGACGGCCGTTCGCCTTCGCGAACGGCCTCCTCAGGATGACGTATTTATCTGGTCAAGCCCTCGCATGATCTCGCCCGCACCGATCTTCCGCATCCACGCCGAGCTTGCCTATCCTGCATCTCGGCGCGACGCCCTATGGCGACCGGCGCGTCATCAATATTCTGGGCGGCCGCGTCGAGGGCGCGCGGCTCTCCGGCCGCATTCTGCCGGGCGGGGCCGACTGGCAGATCGTGCGGCCGGACGGCGTTGCCGACCTGCGCGCGCGCTACACCATCGAGAGCGACGGCGGCGCCCGCATCCTGGTCGCGAGCGACGGCCTGCGCCATGGCCCGCCTGACGTGATCGCGCGCCTTGCGCGCGGCGAGGCGGTCGATCCGACGCTTTATTACTTCCGCACGGCGATGCGCTTCGAGACCTCCGATCCTTCGGCCGCGTGGCTCAACCGCATCATCGCGCTGGCGCGCGGCGCGCGCGAAGCGCGCGCGGTGCGGCTCGAGGTGTTTGAAGTGCTCTGACCGCGCGCGGCCGTTGACCGTGTGGCGCCGGGATGCGATCAACCGACAAACAAGATCAGTATGACGGCGGCCGGAGGCCCCCTTTTGGGAGTGGATCATGGATGTGAGCGGACAGGCCGCCCTGGTCACCGGCGGCGGCTCGGGGCTCGGCGCGGCAACCGCGGAAGAACTTGCCAAAGCGGGCGCCAAGGTCGCGCTGCTCGACGTCAATCTCGACGCGGCGCGCGCGGTCGCCGGGCGGATCGGCGGCATTGCCGTGCAGTGCGACGTCGCCGACGCGGACAGCGGGGCGGCGGCGGTCGCGCAGGCGCGCGAGCGCCACGGCGCCGCGCGCATTCTCGTCAACTGCGCCGGTATCGGCCCGGCCAAGCGCATCGTCGGCCGCGACGGCCCGATGCCGCTCGGCGACTACGACCGCGTCATCCGCGTCAACCTCATCGGCACGTTCAACATGATGCGGCTTGCCGCCGCCGACATGGCGAAGCTCGAGCCGCTCGCCGACACCGAGCGCGGCGTTATCGTCTCGACCGCCTCGGTCGCGGCCTACGAGGGGCAGATCGGCCAAGCCGCGTATTCCTCCTCGAAGGGCGGGGTCGTGGCGCTCACCTTGCCGGCCGCGCGCGAACTCGCGCAATTCGGCGTCCGCGTGCTGACCATCGCGCCCGGCCTGTTCCTTACGCCGCTGCTGCGCAGCCTGCCGGAGGACGTGCAGGCGAGCCTCTCCGCCTCCGTGCCGTTCCCCAAGCGCCTGGGCGACCCGCGCGAATATGCCGACATGGTGCTGCACATCGTGCGCAGCCCCTACCTCAACGGCGAGGTGATCCGGCTCGACGGCGCGCTCCGCATGGCGCCGCGCTAGGCGCATGATCCGGAAAAGTGGGAACCGGTTTTCCGAAAAGATCATGCTCAAACAAGATCTTTTACGATGGCCATGGCGGCGCTGACCAACACGCGCCGGGTGCGCATCGAGTGGGGCGACTGCGATCCCATGGGGATCGTGTTCTTTCCGCGCTATCTCGCCATGTTCGACGACAGCACGCATTATCTGTTCGAGCGTGCGCTCGGATACACCAAATACCGGATGATGCAGGCCTACGACTTCGCCGGCATGCCGCTGGTGGACGTGCGCGCGCGCTTCCTCATTCCGTCGCGCTTCGGCGACGACGTCGATATCGAATCGCAAGTCGGCGAGTTCCGCCGCTCGAGCTTCGTGGTGGAGCATCGCTTGCGCAAGGGCGACGCACTGGCGGTCGAATGCTTCGAGACGCGCGTGTGGATCCGCCGCCACCCCGACGATCCCGACGCCATGCAGTCTCAGCCGGTCCCGGAGGACGTGAAGGCGCGGTTTGCGGTGTAATCCTTCAGTCGTCCTCGCCCGCGCAACAAACTCGGCGTCATCCTGAGGAGATCGGCGCGAAGCACCGATCGTCTCGAAGGATGGAAACAAACACCGTGCCGCTTCCATCCTTCGAGACGGCCGCTCGCTTAGGCGAGCGGCCCCTCAGGATGACGCCGTTGTTTGTTGCTCGAGCTCCGGTCACAATATCTTAACCCGCTTTCGCGGGGCATGACGAGGGGTGATGTGTTTATCACCCTCCGCCAGCCGGCGCAGCAATTCGAGCAGCACGGCGCGGCGCTCCCGCCCGACACGCCGGATCATGCCGGCCTCGAGCTGGTCGACCATCGCATCGAGCCGCCGCACGATGGCCTTCCCGGCGCCGGTGAGATGGAGCGCGTGGGAACGGCGATCGTCCGGTGCCGGCCGGCGCTCGGCAAGCCCGCGCCGCTCCAGGCTGTCGAGCAACGGCACGAAATTCGTGCGCTTGATGCCAAGCGCGGCTGCGATCTGCGACTGCGTGCGGCCGGGGTTATGGGCGATCACCGTGAGGACGGAGAATTGCGCCGGGCGGATGCCGAGTTGCGAGAACGTGCGGAAGATGTCCTGGAATACCGCGATCTGCGCGCGCCGCAGCATGTAGCCGATCAGGCCCGTGAGCGCGCCGATGTCGACGTCGGCGGGCGCGGCCGCGCCGGGCTTGCTCCGCCGTGATCGTGCGCCGCGCATGAAACAATCCCCTCGCGTTGACAATAGCACGATCGTTATGCAGCATCACAAGTAATCGTTTTCTTGAACATCGGCGTGGTCCGGGAGGAATTCATGAAAATCGGGAGAGCCGCGCTCGCGGCGGTCGTGGTCGCCTTCGCGTCGGCCGCATCGGCGCAGGACAAGACCATCGAGCTTAAACTGTCGCACTGGGTGCCGCCCAGCCATCCGCTGCAGAAGGCGATGGAGGATTGGGGCTCGTCGATCGAAAAGGCCTCCGGCGGCACGATCAAATACAAGGTGTTTCCCGCGCAGCAGCTCGGCAAGGCGTTCGACCACTACGACATGGCGCGCGACGGCATCGCCGACGTGACCTACGTCAATCCGGGGTATCAGCCCGGGCGCTTCCCGGTCATCGCCGCGGGCGAGCTGCCGTTCACATTCGCCGACGCCAAGGGCGGCTCGGCGGCGCTCGACGTGTGGTACCGCAAGTACGCGACGCAGGAAATGAAGGACGTGAAGTTCTGCCTCGGCTTCACCCACGACCCGGGCTCGTTCCACGCCAACAAGAAAATCGTCGTGCCGGGCGACATCAAAGGCATGAAGATCCGCCCTGCCGACGCCACCATTGCCGAGTTCGTCACGCTGCTGGGCGGCACCAATGTGCAGGCCGCGGCCCCGGAGGTGCGCGACATTCTCGAGAAGGGCGTCGCCGACGCGGTCACCTTCCCGTGGGGCTCGATCCCGCTGTTCGGCATCGACAAGGTGGTCAAGTATCACATGGACGTGGCGCTCTATACGACCACTTTCGCCTGGGTGATCAACAAAGCCAAATACGACGGCATGTCGCCGGCCCAGAAAAAGGTGATCGACGATCACTGCACCACCGAGTGGGCGCTGCGGATCGCAAGCCCCTGGGCCGATTTCGAATACGGCGGCCACGCCAAGCTCAAGGCCGAAGCGGGCCACGAGATTTACACGATTACCCCGGCGCAGCTCGAGGAATGGCGCAAGGCCGCCGAGCCGTTGCACGCGAGCTGGGCCGCCAAGGTGCGCAAGGTCGGGCTCGATCCCGACACGGTCCTCAACGAGCTCAAGGCGAGTCTCGCGCAATACAAGGCGGCGTATTGAATTTGTAGGGCGGGTTACGGCGCTGCGCGCCTAACCCGCCGCTTTGTTTGTTTTATTCGGTGGGTTACGCGGCGCTCGCTTCGCGGCGCCGCTAACCCACCCTACGCACCAAACGCAAAATTCCGTCCCGGCGCGGCGTCGAACAAGGCGCGCGTGTAGGGATGCGCCGGCGCGCCGAACACCTGCGGGGTCGGCCCCTCTTCCACGACCTCGCCCCGGTGCATCACCGCGATGCGATGGCAGATCTGGGCGGCGACGCGCAGGTCGTGCGTGATGAACAGCACCGCAAGCTCGAAGCGCCGGCGCACGTCGTCGATCAGCTCGAGCACCTGCGCCTGCACCGACACGTCGAGCGCGGACACGGCCTCGTCGGCGATCAGGATTTCCGGTTGCATGGCGAGCGCGCGGGCGATGCAAATGCGTTGCCGCTGGCCGCCGGAGAACTGGTGGGGAAAGCGTCCCAGCGCCTCGGGCGCAAGGCCGACGAGGCGCATCAGCTCGCGGGCGCGGGCGAAGGCCGCCGCGCGCGGGGTGCCGAAGTTGACCGGCCCCTCGACGATCGATTCGCCGACGGTGCGGCGCGGGTTGAGCGAGCGGTAGGGGTCCTGGAATACGACTTGCACCCGCCTGCGGTGCGGGCGCAGTGCGCGGGTGCCGAGCTTCGCCACGTCGGCGTCCTCGACCAGGATCGCGCCTTCGCTCGGCGCGATCAGCCGCGCAATGCAGCGGGCGACCGTGGTCTTCCCGGAGCCGGACTCGCCGACCACTCCCAAGGTCTCGCCGCGACGCACGTAAAGATCGACCGCCTTGACGGCGGCGACGTCGTGCCGGCCGGTGAACCAGCCGCCGACCGTGAAGGTCTTGCTCATGCCCTTGGTCGCGAGCACAACCGGCGCCGTGCTCACCGGCTCGCGCGCGGGCGGCGTAAGGCTCGGCACGGCGCGAATCAGCATGCGCGTGTAATCGTCGCGCGGGTCGCGCAGCAGGGCCGCGGCGGCGCCCTCTTCGACCACGCGCCCCTCCTGCATCACCACCACGCGGTCGGCGATCTCGGCGACGACGCCGAAATCATGGGTGATGAACAGCACGCCGGTGTTGCGGCGCAGCTGCAGCTCGCGGATGAGGCGGAGGATCTGCGCCTGAGTGGTCACGTCGAGCGCGGTCGTCGGCTCGTCCGCGATCAGCAAATCGGGATCGAGCACCAAGGCGGCGGCGATCATGATGCGCTGGCGCTGCCCGCCGGAGAGCTGGTGCGGGTAAAGGTCGATCAGGCGCTTCGGTTCGGGCAGATGCACCGCCGCGATGATATCGAGCACGCGGGCACGCCGCGCCTTCTCGTCGAGGTCGGCGTGGATGGCAAGCACCTCGGCGATCTGCTCGCCCACCCGCATCACCGGATTGAGCGCGGTCATCGGCTCCTGGAAGATCATCGCCATGCGGTCGCCGCGCAGGCGGCGCAGCTCGGCAGGCGATTTCTTCAACAGGTCCTCGCCGTCGAGCAGGATGCGGCCGGCACTGGCGGTCACCTCGCGTGGCAACAGGCCCATGACGGCGTGCGCGGTCACCGATTTGCCGGAGCCCGATTCCCCGACCATGCACACGATCTCGCCGGGCGCGACCGCGAAAGAAATATTTTCCACCGCGTGCCGGCGGTCGGCGCCGCCGGGAAGCCGTACGGTGAGGCCGTGCACGTCGAGGACGGGCGCGGGCGTATTCATCATTACACCCTCTTAGCCAACTTTGGATCGAGGCGGTCGCGCAGCCCGTCGCCCAGCATGTTCACGGCGAGCACGGTGAGCGCGAGGCACACGCCGGGGAAGAAAATGTTGTGCGGATAGACACGGAACAGGCCGCGGCCCTCGGCGATGATGTTTCCCCAAGTCGGCGTGTCGGGCGGAATGCCGACGCCGAGGAACGAGAGAATCGCTTCCAGCAGGATCGCCGACGCGCACACGAAAGTGCCCTGCACGATCAGCGGCGCGATCGTGTTGGGCAGAACGTGGCGGATGAGCAGCAGCGTCGTGGGCGTGCCGGTCATGATCGCCGCCTCGACGTAGGGCTCCTCGCGCACCGAGAGCACGATGGCGCGCACCAGGCGCACCACGAGCGGGATTGCCGGTATCACGATCGCGATGATGACGCTGAGAATGCCGGCGCGGAACAGCGACACCACGGCGAGCGCGAGCAGGATCGCCGGGATCGCCATCAAGCCGTCCATGAAGCGCATGATCACGCCGTCGAGCCAGCGCACGTAGCCGGCGATCAGTCCGATGACGAGCCCGATGGCGATGCTGATCGCGGCGGCGGTCGCGCCGACCAGGAGCGAGATGCGGGCGCCGTAGAGCACGCGGCTGTAGACGTCGCGACCCAGGCTGTCGGTGCCCATCCAGTGCCGATAGGTCGTGGTTGAGCCGTCGGCGCGGCGGATGACCTGCTCGGTACCGGGCACGCGATTGCGGAACGTCGGGTTGATCTCGGACGGATCGACCGTACCGAGGAGGGGCGCGCCGACGCCGATCGCGACCATGACCAGGATCACGACCGCGCCGAACACGACGCCCCAATCGCGTGCCAGCCCGGCAAACAAATTGGCGGGTCTCTGTGCCGAGACCGCGCCGTCGGCCAGCAGGGCGGGCTCGGTGCTCAATAGCGGATCCTCGGATCGAACACCCGATAGCTGATATCGACGATCAGGTTGATCAGCACGTAGACGAAGGAAAACAGCAGGATCACCGCCTGGATGGTGGGATAATCGCGCGCCAGCACCGCATCGACGGTGAGACGGCCGATGCCCGGAATGGTGAACACGCTCTCGGTGACCACCACCCCGCCGATCAGCAGCGCGAGCCCTAGCCCGATGACGGTGACGATCGGCACCGCGGCGTTGCCCAGCGCGTGCTTGAACAGCACCTTGCGTTCGAGTTGGCCCTTGGCCCGCGCGGTGCGGATGTAGTCTTCGCCCATGACGTCGAGCACGCTGGTGCGGGTCATGCGCGCGATCAGCGCGATGTAGATGACCGACAGCGTGAGCGAGGGAAGGATCAGCCGCGCCAGGAATCCACCGAAGCCGTCGGCGAGGCGTTGATACCCCTGCACCGGCAGCCAATTCAATTCGATCGCAAACAGATAGATCAGGCTGTAGCCGATCACGAACACCGGCACCGAGAAACCAAGCACCGAGAAGCCCATCACGATTTTGTCGACAAGCGTGCCCTGCTTATAGGCGGCGAGCACCCCGAGCGGCACTGCCACCACGACCGCGATCAGGAGGGTGGAGAGCGCGAGCGCGAGCGTCGGTTCGAGCCGGCTCGCGATCAGCTCGGCCACGCTTTTCTTGAAGAAGAACGACTCGCCGAAGTCACCGTGCAGGATCTGGCCGAACCAGATGAAGAACTGCACCACGATCGGCTGATCGAGGCCGAGGCGGGTGCGGATCAAGGCGATTTGCTCGGCGTTGGCGTTGTCGCCGGCGATGACCGCGGCGGGATCGCCGGGGGTGAGCCGGAGCATCAGGAACACGAGCACCGCCACGATCAGCATGACCGGAACGGTCGCGGCGATGCGGCGCAGGATGTAGCCGGCCATGAGTCCTTTGTGCCCCGCGACACGTGCGCGCTTATCCCCCCCGCTTCGCGGGGGGAGGGATCAGTGCACCTCGATGTTCCAATAGGCGATCGAAGGGCCGGTGAGGAGCCCGGTGACATTTTTCCGCATGGCCACCGGCTGGACGTACTGCCCGAGCGGAATGTGGGTCGGATACTCGGCCATGCGCAGCGCGACCTCCTCGGCGATCGCCTTCTGGCGGGCCGGGTCGGTCTCGCGGGCGAAGGCGTCGCGCAGCCGCTCCAGCTCGCCGTCGCACGGCCAGCCGAACATCGCTTTTTCGCAGCTTGCGTTGAGGAAGCCGGTCGCGACCGGATCGAGAATATCGACCGAGGCCCAGGAGGTGAGGAACGCATGCCAGCCGCCGGCGCCCGGCGGATCCTTCTTGGCGCGGCGTGTGACCAGGGTCTGCCAGTCCATCGCCTGCAGGTCGACCTTGAACCCCGCCTTCTCCATCAGCGATTTGGCCACCGGCGCGAGGTTGGAGAGCGCGACGATGTCGGTCGATTGCATCAGCACCACCGGGGTGCCGTCGTAGCCGGCCTCCTGCAACAGGCGGCGCGCGGTCGCGACGTCGGAACCGAGCTTGTCGCCCCAGCCTTTCTCCGACTCGAGCGGCGAGCCGCACGGGAACAGCGACTTGCACGCGCGATACCATTGCGGATCGCCGATGATCGACGCGAGGAAATCCTTCTGATTGAACGCGTAAGCGACGGCCTGGCGCGCCTTGGGGTTATCGAACGGCTTGTGCAGGACGTTGAAGCGGAAGTCGATCTGCCGGCCGGGCGCGTTGGTGACCTTGAGCACGATGTTCGGGTCGGCGGCGAGCAGCGGCAGCAAGTCGTGCGGCGGCTGCTCGATGAGATCGACCTCGCCCTTGAGCAGCGCGTCGACCTGGGTCTGGGGATCGGCGATCCACAGCCACTCGACGCGATCGACCTTGGCGAGCTTGCCGCCGGCAAGTCCGGAGGCGGGCTCGCTGCGCGGGCGATATTTCGGGTTTTTGACGTAGACGACCTTCTCGCCCGGGCGCCACTCGTCGCGTTTGAAAATGAACGGGCCGGACCCGGTAAAATCGGAAATCTGCGTGTTGGGATCGGTTTCCGCGACCCGCTTGGGCATCATGAACGGCACGTTGGCGCCCGGTTTCGCCAAGGTCTGCAGCACGAGTCCGTACGGCTCCTTGAGCGTCATGCGGATGGTCTTGGCGTCCGGCGCGGCGAGGTCCGCCACGTACGACATCAGCTTCTGGCCCATGCTGTCGCGCGCGGCCCAGCGCCTGATCGAGGCGATGCAATCGGCCGCCGTGACCGGCTGGCCGTCGTGCCATTCCAGGCCCTCGCGCAGCGTGAAGGTCCACGTGAGCTTGTCGGCGCTCG
>Ga0153928_1001093_pt1 | contig 12494 bp, 12 predicted proteins | sample TSNJ012MetaG_FD_106656 | JGI IMG/M metagenome (GOLD analysis project Ga0153928, IMG submission 106656) | Attine ant fungus gardens microbial communities from New Jersey, USA - TSNJ012 MetaG | ecosystem: Host-associated > Fungi > Mycelium > Unclassified | place: USA: New Jersey, Wharton State... | reverse complement strand
TTCCTTTTGATAGCAAACAGTTCCACACCCCTGTCACAACGAGGGAGAATAACTATAAACCAAATCGATCTCAGACAAAAATTCGATTAGAATTGCAGTTTTCTATAGAAAAGGCACACCTCGTGTACGATTATTTTAACCACGATTCTATTTTCATAGATAACGATGCTCGCTCTATTCGAGTGTCAACGGATTGGCTGCTTGATGAATCCACCTATACTTTGCTGATGTCTTTCGGAGAAAATGTTACTGTACTACACCCTTTGGAATTAAAGACCGAACTGATGGAGCGCCATAAAAAAGCGTTTCAGCATTTATTGGATAATCAATAGTTGGTTTTCGTAATATCACAATCTTACCTCGCTTTTTCAAGCCGCTATGGGTTTTCATTTTTGGCATATCAATATTCCCTCGCTATAATTCAGAACGTGTCTACTTTATTAAATTGGTATACATAAATCCATTACCACACATTCATTGTTTTTATCAATTTGCCTATATATGTTCAATCCATATCTTTGGTTCATTTCATAACCACTATCAGGCAGCCAGACACTAAATATTCCTTGAAGAGTGCGAAAAATATCCTGTATTTTTCCGTCATAGCGATATACTGCAAATTTTCCACTCTCTATCATCGCTGTATTATCTGTTTCTGTAATTCCATCCACTGTCATACATAATTCCCAATAAATCTTTCGTAAATAACAAAAAAATCATTTATATACTGTATTGTAATGCTCTTATCATAATCATAGAATGTCTTGAATTTTTCCAATTTTTGAGGAAAGAAAGGATTAAATACTCTGCAAAAATAGTACTTTGAATAGTGAAAATATTTTGCCACATCTTCAACAGAAATATTTTCATCAAGGTGCTGTATAATATAATCAATACTTTCGTTAATTATTTTCGTTTTATTCATATTTTTTATGTCCTTATTGTCGATGGTTGGTTCAATTGAAGCAAGCTATTAACTTCAAACGTAATATCTACGAACCTATTATAGCAAATTCAAGTGGATTTTTAAAGGTTGCTTAACAAACTATATTCAGCCCTAAAATGATTACATCGTATAAATCCATTTTTACCTCCTATTTATTCGGCCGCCGCCAGGCGACACTTACAATCAAAGATGGCGGTATGGTTTCCACCGCTTTACCTCCAAGTATGACAAAAGGACTGATTCGTCTCAGCCCTTTTGTTTTGATGATTCTTACAGAAGACCTACCAAATCAAGACTTGGCTTTAGTGTCTCCTGTCCGGGTATCCAATTAGCGGGGCAAACCTGGTCGCCATGCTCGGCAACAAACTGGGATGCCTGAACTCTTCTGAACAGCTCATCCGCATTGCGGCCCACATTTCCGGCAAGCACTTCATAGGCAACGATTTTCCCCTCCGGGTTCACAACAAATGTTCCTCGCTCCGCCATACCGTCGCTCTCAATCAGCACGTCAAAGTCCCTGGCTAGGGCAGCGGTGGGATCAGCCAGCATGGTGTAGCGGATTTTCTGAATCGTCTTAGATGCGTCATGCCAGGCCTTATGGACAAAGTGGCTGTCACAGGATACCGAATATACCTCGCAGCCGATTTTCTTAAAGTCCTCATACTTATTCGCAAGGTCTTCAAGCTCTGTTGGGCACACAAAGGTGAAATCGGCAGGATAAAAGAAAAATACCGCTACGTCAGCTTTTGTCAAGAGTCTATTTGCTATAGCAACATTAAGTGTCCTGCTCTCCCTATTTATATGTGAAGGAAACATTTTTCAATTCAATCATAAAGTTCCTCCCCACAACAAAAAGTAGAAGACTATTCCTTGCTAAGGTTGTCACCGATAATTCGTCACCAATTTCTACGACGGACATCATAAGCGGAACCATACGGTATTCCAGGACAGCAGCAGGGTTGCCAGACAATCATCCTTTCCATTGAGAAGGTCAGCAACCCAAGAATTGTCCCCATAATTGTGACCATTCCGAATTTAGAAGTCTTTGTTAAAAAGAGATAAACGGAATACCCACTAAGATGGCCGTATTAAAGGGTAATATGAATGTGAAGATTGGTATGTAATAAAGCATCTCCGCAATAAAGAACATGACAAAGTAAAGTGCTGTGGAAATCCCTACATTGACAATGTACAAGTATCTAGTCCTCATTTTCCAGGTCGCCATTTGCGGTAGCTTCGTCCAGAATAATGATGTATAAACAACGGATTCCCATTGCGCACTGCATAAACCTTGCTTGTAATGGCGCATCGTTTGATAAATGATTGCCGTATAGGATGAAAGATGAGGTTATAAAAATACGAAAATGGAGGGTAGTTTTTGTATTAAATATGCAACTAAACAGAATAACTAAACAATGACAAGACATTGAAATATTTGTTAAGTTTTTCACATAACACTAAATGTAAAAAATGCATAAAAAATAGTATATAATAACGTATATATTAAACAAAAATAAAATATCATTAAAAAAAATAAATTATTTCTGGGAAAATTAATAATAATATATTGACTAATAACTAAAATAATGTTATATTTTTATAAACAAAAAAATAAAACATTAGAAGAATTGTAAAGTGGATCGATATTTTTTTGCGAATAAAGTAGAACGCTGTTCTGTAATAAGGAACACATATTTTCTAAAACTAAGAATATGAAATTGCTTTTAGCAATTATCATAGAAACTGAAAATGCTCATAAAAGAAGAGGAGAGGTATTTATGAAGAAAAGAATGTTTAGTGCTATTTTATGTGTGATCATGGTCGTTACCATGATGTCAGGCTGCGGTTCAAGCGGCGGGACGGAGACAACTAAGGGGACAGAAGGAACAACAACAGGCGGCGATACGACGCAGGGTTCATCTGATGATAAACCATATGCGGGAACTACAGTCAGTGTACTTTGTGCATCCACGCCGTATATTGAGACCCTCAGAGCTAACATATCTGAGTTTGAAGAAGCCACTGGCATTACTGTAGAATTTGATCAGTATGAGAATGAACAGTTGAGTAATCAGATAGCCGTTAATGCTGCAGCAGGCGGTACAGAACTGGATGTTGTTTTATATCGTCCAATCCAGGAGAATTTATCATTTATTTCTAAAGGCTGGCTTGAGAATCTCGATTCTTATATCGAAGCGGCGGGTGATGAATACGACTATATGGATTACACAGATTCAGCAAGAGAAATCACCAGTAAAGACGGCAGTGCCTATGGTATTCCCCTTGTAACCGAGCGCGGCATCATTCAGTACAATACGGAAATGTTGGCGGAAGTTGGATATGACAGTATACCGGAAACTTATGATGAATTTGTTGAATTATGTGAAAAGTTAAAAGAAGCAGGTTATACCCCGATAGGCCTTCGCGGTGAAGGCAATGCGGCAGTAACACAGTTTTCAAGCTTTTTGTATGGCTTTGGCGGAGATTTTATTGATTTAGAAACAGGCAAAGCATTAATTAATACGGATGAATTTGTTGAAGCTTTACAGTTTTACGGAATGTTATGTGCTGAATATAGTCCTGATGGTGTTTTGAATGCAGGTTGGGAAGAAACCTCTAACTGGTTTACCCAGGAGCAAGTTGCTATGCGTGCCGATTGTGACAGTCAGTATTCCTATGCTTTAGATGAGAACAATTCTTTGGTATATGATAAAGTGGGTTATGGTGTAATTCCCGGAGAAACAGCCGATAGCCGTTCCCCGTTTAGTATCGTTGCCTGGTCCATGGGTATCAGTTCCGGTTCCGAAAACAAAGAAGCTTCATGGGAATTTATCAAATGGGCAACTTCAAAAGAGATGGACTTACTTGCCCAACAAGAAGGTAATTTCAGTGCCCGTAATTCAACATGGGCTGATGAATCATCAACTGAGAATGTCCCTGCAGGTTTAATTGAAGTTATTGAAACAAGTAATGCTATTGCAGTACCTTATGACAGACCCTATATGCAGAATAGTGCAGAAGCAAGAACTGCTATTGGAGAGTTAATTACAAAGGCTATCGAAGGTGCTGCGGAGGATGAATTAAGGGCTGCATGTGAGGATGTTAATACGACCGTACAAACTCTGTTAGACTCAGAAAATGCCCAATAACCAGAAGCAGATTTTTTCTGGAGGAAATGGAGTGAGAGGATGAAAAGATGGGTTAATAAGCATATACAGCATATTTTTATGGCTCCTACGATAATATTTGTATTGGCATTAGTTACATTTCCAATTGTTTACACCATTCGGATCAGTATGAGTACCTGGACGATGGGAACAGCAGAAGCTATTGATTTTGTGGGACTGCGTAATTATCTGGAATTCTTAAAGGATGAGCGCTTTTGGAATGCCTTCGGCAGAACTATTTCGTATACTTTAATCGCGGTAGGTGTTGAAATGGTGCTTGGTGTAGCGATTGCTTTACTTATTAGTAAAATAAAAAAAAGAACGAATATTGTACGTACGGTTTTTCTTTTGCCAATGGTTGCAACGCCTGTAGCGGTAGGTATTCTCTGGAAATTGATGTATGACCCAACAATTGGTGTTTTTAATATGATACTAAATGCACTGGGGTTGCCGACCAGTTCATGGTTAAGTAGTTCAGACTCTGTCTTTAGTTCTCTGATCATTATGGACATATGGGAATGGACACCAATGATTATGCTGATGGTTTTTGCGGGAATAAGCGGACTTGGCGATGACATGTTCGAGTCGGCTAAAGTCGATGGTGCCAATGAAAGACAAACCATTTTTAAAATAACGCTTCCATTGTTGGCACCTACGATTCTGATGGCAGTTTTACTAAGAATGATTGATGCCCTTAAAACCTTTGATCAGATTTATTCAACAACCTCTGGCGGACCGGGATATTCTTCGGAAAATTTAAATATACTGTCCTACCGCTATGCATTTGAATACTTTTATATGGGTAAAGCATGTGCCCTGCTGATGATTTTCTTTCTTGTAGTGTTGGCTTTCGCCTTGCTTTATCTGGTGGCTAAGAAATGGATAGAGAGGAGGTACCAATAATGAAGAAGACACCTAAAAAGATAAGTTTAAGAATAATCTATTGGATTGTCGTGGCCGTTATTTTACTGGTGACATTATTTCCGATATTATACATGGTCACCTCCTCTTTTAAAAAGATTGTTGATTTAATGAATCCGGACAAATTATTATTTTTCACACCGATCTTACAAAACTATATTGATGTATTTACAAAATATAGTTTTATAAAACCCATAATGAACAGCCTGATTGTGGCCGTTGCGGCCACAGGCATTGCTTGCTTGATGGGCTTACCGGCGGCATACGCAATCGCAAGATATAAGATGAATAAGATGTCATTGATTATTTTGGCAGTCCGTATTATTCCGGCCATTACATTTTTGATTCCCTGGTATATGATTTTCAGTAAATTAGGACTGAACGGAACGTTTACTGCATTAATACTGGCACATTTGCTGATTTCTTTGCCGCTCATTATCTGGATTGTGACGCCGTATTTTGAATCGATTCCAAAGGAATTGGAAGAGGCCGCATTTATAGACGGTTCATCAGTGTTTCGATCCTTTATACAGATTATGGTGCCATTATCAGGACCGGGAATTTTTACCGCAGCAATTTTAGCATTTATCTATTCGTGGAACAACTTTATATTTGCCCTTGTATTAAGTGGCAAGAATACAAAGACATTGCCGATGGCCATATTTAACTTTATATCCTATACAGAAGTTAATTGGAGCGGCTTGATGGCGGCGGCCGTCGTTATCACGGGGCCGGTTATCTTAATATCAATTGCTTTGCAAAAATATGTAGTCAGCGGTTTGACTGCAGGTGCGGTTAAAGGTTAGGCGCGTCTGGAAAAGGTTAGGTAACATAGAATGAAAAAATTAATGAATCAACCAGAAAATTATGTAAGTGAGATGCTTCAGGGGATTTACAAATCACATGGCAAGGATTTAACCTATGTGAACGAGGACTTAAAATGCCTTGTGACAACCCACAAACATCCGGGGAAAGTGGCCGTCGCTACCGGCGGTGGCAGCGGCCACCTTCCGCTGTTTTTAGGATATGTAGGCGAGGGGATGCTAGATGGCTGTTCAATCGGAGAAGTATTTCAGTCACCCAGTCCCCAACAGATGCTTGAAGTAACGAAGGCGATAGATAATGGCGCAGGTGTTCTCTACATATATGGGAATTATAATGGAGATATATTTAACTTTGACATGGCCGCAGAGATGGCAGACATGGAGGAGGATATACGGGTAGAAAGTGTTGTTGCCGGCGATGATATTTCCGGAACGACAGATATAAGCAAGCGGCGTGGTGTAGCAGGCATATTTTTTGTCTATAAATGTGCCGGTGCCGCCGCCGCATCCGGTAAAGATCTTGATGAAGTTGAACGAATTGCCCGGAAAGTATGTGACAACACCCGTACAATGGGAATAGCCCTTTCGGCGTGTATTGTTCCCAGAGTTGGGAAAGCCGGATTTAACATTGCCGATGATGAAATTGAAATGGGTATGGGTATTCATGGTGAAACCGGAATCCGTGTTGAAAAATTAAAACCGGTAGATGAAATTGTGGCGGAGATGATGGAGGCGATTATAGCAGACCTGCCTTATAGTGGTGGAGATGAAGTCGCTGTTTTGGTGAATGGACTTGGGGCTACACCTCTGGATGAATTGTATATTATCATGAACCATGTCCATGATATACTAGGGAAAAAAGGAATTGGGATATTTCATTCCTATGCCGGTGAATTTGCCACTTCCATGGAGATGGCAGGAGCATCTATTACCCTTTGTAAAGTGGATGATGAACTGAAAGAATATATTGGCGCGGCGGCTAACACACCATTTTTTAAACAGTTTTCGTTTGAATAGGAAGGAACCTGCCATGAAATGGAATGATTTTTATATTAAGAAATTTATATCGGAAACGGCCGATATGATGGAAGATAACAAAACCTATTTAATTGAACTAGATAGCGTAGTAGGTGACGGAGACTTAGGCTTGACAATGAGCGACGGTTTTAAGGCGGCCAGTGAAGCGATTGAAAACCTTCCTGAAAAAGACTGCGGTAAGCTGCTTTATGCTGCCGGGAAGGCCATGGCTGCTGCCGTACCCTCGACAATGGGAACGTTAATGGCCAATGGTATGATGAGTGCCGGAAAGGCAGTGAAAGGTCATCTTGAGCTTGATGAATCGGGAACTTATGATATTTTAAATGGATGGCTTTTAGGTGTTGAGAAATTAGGCAAAGCTAAGCGGGGAGAGAAAACGTTTATTGATGGCTTGGCACCGGTTGTTGATTTGTTGGAAAAAGATAACCATGCCACCGGCAGAGAAATGACAGAGGCGGCACAGGCAGGCGCTAAGAGCACGGTGGGTATGCCGGCGGTTCACGGAAGAGCCGCTATTCGCGGGGCAGCTTCCAAAGAATTGACGGATCCGGGAGCTGTCGTTGCCGCCCTGATTGTGGAGTCACTGGCAAGGTCGTTGCCAGGGCAAGGTTTTCGCTAGGGCAAGTCGTTGCCAGTGTAAATGGGGATAGATATGGAGCAAAAATTAAATAGTCAAACTTATCTTGAACGCCCTGTGTGGTCCAGTATCAGAGCACTTTATAAAGGTATGGGATATAGTGACTATGATTTGGCGAGACCAATGATAGGGGTGGCTAATTCATGGAACTTAGCCAATCCCGGACATGCTAATTTAAAGCAGATTTCAGACTATGTAAAACAAGGCATTTATCAGGCCGGCGGCACACCTGTAGAGTTTGGAATTATTGGTCCTTGTGACGGCATGGGATGTGGAAATGAAGGTATGCATTATATATTGCCCTCAAGAGAGATTATTACCAATGAAATCGAAACAATGGTAAAGATCAATCATCTGGATGCCATTGTGCTGCTGGGATCATGTGATAAGGTGGTGCCGGCACTGCTAATGGCGGCGGCAAGACTTGATATTCCTGCTATGATAGTCAATGGCGGCCCGTCCCTTGGCGGTATGGAATTTGCGGGGCGGTCATCGGATAATTCAAGTATCGTAGAAGCATTGGGAATGTTGACGAAGAATAGACTTTCTGAAGATACATATCTTCAATTAGAAAATGAATCCAGCCCCACCTGCGGTGCCTGTTCTTTCTTAGGAACCGCAAGTACCATGTGTGCGGTGGCTGAAGCAATGGGTATGATTTTGCCGGGCGGTTCCATGATACCTGCAGTGATGGCAGAACGTTTAAGGATTGCCCAGGCGTCAGGGCGGCGAATTGTTAAGATGGTGTCGGAAAATCTTAATGCCCGGAAGATGATTAATAAAGCAGGACTTTTAAATGCACTGCGTTTAGGCATGGCTATTGGTGGGTCAACCAATATGGCGCTTCATTTTCCGGCCATAGCATACGAAGCTGAATGTGATTTGACGGTGGCTGAAATAGATGAGATAGCCAGGTCGACACCACATCTGGCTCGCATTTATCCTAATGGCCCATTGAATGTACCCGATTTTTATCAGGCCGGCGGTGTGTTGGCAGTTATGAAGCATTTGGTTTCGCTGCTTGATGAGACGGCAATGACTTGTATGGGACAGAGCTGGAGAGATATTTTAAAAGATGTTCCCGAGGTTGAAAATGAAGTAATTCATTCGCCGGCACATGCCTGGCATCAATGGGGAAGTCTGGCTGTACTTCGGGGCAATCTGGCACCGGATTCGGCAATCACCAAACCTACGGCCATTGACGCATCGATGCTAAAGTTTACAGGCAGAGCAATATGCTTTGATTCAGAGGATGAGGCAGTAGATGCTGTAATGGCGGAGAAAATATTACCGGGCATGGTCGTAGTCATTCGCTACGAAGGACCTAAAGGCGGTCCGGGGATGCGTGAAATGGTTAGAATTATGAAAATGCTCCATGGACAAGAATTATCGCTTTGTGTGGCAGTGATTACTGATGGCCGGTTTTCAGGGACAAATAATGGCTGCTTTGTAGGACATATATCGCCGGAAGCCGCCGAAGGAGGACCAATCGCTGTTGTCAGAGATGGTGACTTAATAACCATTGATATTGAAGAAGGAACGATTAACTTAAATATTCCCAAAGAAGCATTAGAAGAAAGGCTTGTCGAATTTGTACCTAAAAAACAGAAAAAGCAGCGTGGATATCTAAACGTATATGCAAGACTGGCAGAATCTGCTGCCCATGGAGCAATCATTAAAAACAGATAAAAATTCAGGAGGACGATTATGAAAGAATTATATGGCGTTACAGTTGCAATGACGACACCGTTTACAAAGGATAATCAAGTTGATTATGGAGCGGTCAAAAAACTGACGAAAATGCTGATTGATAAAGGCGCCAATTGCCTGTATCCATGCGGAACAACAGGAGAGATGATGCGCTTAAGTGTTCAGGAACGTAAAAAAGTTGCCGAAGCCGTCATTGATGCCGTGGCAGGGAAAATACCTGTCTTTATTCATTGTGGCTGTATGAATCAGGAGGATACCATTACTTTAGTTCAGCATGCGAAGGAAGCCGGTGCCGATGGTGCAGGCGTTGTAACACCTATTTTCTTTGGCGCAAATGAAAAAGAATTGGAAGAATATTTCGTGGCTGTGGCAAACAGCGTCACAGATTTCCCTATTTATTTATATAATATTCCTCAGTGCGCAGCCAATGATTTGCCGGTAGCAGTTGTACAAAGAGTGAAAGAACGGTGCGCTAATGTGGTAGGCCTTAAATATAGTTGGGCAGATATTAACAGAACCATTGATTATATCAATGTTAATGATGGTGATTTTTCTGTGCTTCATGGCTGTGACCGAGCGATGGTAGCGCTGCTTGCCGCAGGGTGTAAAGGCACCGTATCAGGTATCGCCGGTGTATTCCCCGAACCTTTTGTGGCGGCATATAAAGCCTACATGGAAAGGGATTTAGAAAAAGCTCAGAAAATGCAGAAAATCTGCGTGAAATTTTGTGATGCCTTAAAAGGCGGAAGCAATATGTCATATTTTAAAGAAGCGTTAAAAATGCGGGGAATTCCGGCCGGATATATGCGAAAACCGCAATTGGATATTGGGACTGATGAAATTGCCGACTTGAAAACAAAACTTGAAGTTATTTGTGATGAAGCGGGAATATCTTTAAGGATTTAAGGAGGTAATGAGTAATGGGTAAAGTACTGGTTTCTGCTTCGCACTTTGATACCCTTTGTAAAAATGCATGGGATCTCTTAGAGTCCAACGGGCATGAGGTTGTATATGATCCTGACAAAGCATTTCCTGCCTATTCATATGAAGAACTGAAAGTCATTATTGGTGACATAGATGCGGCGCTCATTGGTATGGATCATTATAATGAAGATGTTTTTAAAATTGCGCCTAAGCTAAAAGCGGTTGCAAAGTTTGGCGTCGGCGTAGATAATATAGATGGGGAAGCAGCTAAAAAATATGGTGTTAAAGTTCTTAATGCGCCGGGACAAAATTCAAATGCGGTTGCTGAGTTGACGATAGGTATGATGATTGATGTTTTGCGGAAGGTTGTACCCTTGCATAATCAGGTAACTTTAGGGCGGTGGCCCAGACATATTGGTTCAGAAATAAAGGGGAAGACAGTAGGTCTTCTGGGATTTGGTGCCATTGCCAGATTGGTGGCAAAAAAATTAAATGCATTTGATGTTAATGTGATGGCATACGATTTATATCCCGACATAAAATCGGCAGAGGATTTAGGCGTCAAAATGACCACGAAGGAAGAAGTCATCGAAGATTCGGATATTTTAAGTCTTCACATTCCGGCAACAGCCGAGACATATCATATGTTCAATGACGATATGTTTAGTAAAATGAAAAAAGGCTCATATATCATTAATGCTGCAAGAGGCGCTTTAATTGATACTGAAGCATTAAGCAGGGCGCTGAAATCAGGTCAGATTGCAGGCGCCGGATTAGATGCCTTTGAACCGGAGCCATTGCCAAAGGATTCATCTATTTTACAATGTGAGAATATTGTATTAACGCCTCATACGGGTTCAGAAACAGTGGAGTCTTATGAAAATGTAAGTATCTGTACGGTCAAAGATATTATTGCAGTTTTGGCGGGCAAGGAACCGGTTCATTGGACAAATAAATAGCTCTTTAAAGGAAAGGGAGAAGAATGTTACTGGAAGGAAAACTGGCGGTAGTAACTGGAGCGGGGCGGGGACTTGGTAAGTCCATAGCTAAGACATTGGCAAAGGAAGGCGCCGAACTATTTCTCATTGGGCGCAGCAAGGAAAGATTAAACGACGTCAAAGCCCAAATCGAATCAGACGGCGGTTGTGTGGATATTTATGCGGCCGATATTTCAGATGAACGTCAGGTAGAGGAGATAGGCAGCATACTCAGAGAAAAGTTGCAAACCGTTGATATACTCATTAATAATGCGGGAATATCTAAGGAAATGCCCTTTGCTGATATGCCGATGAAAGTCTGGGATGAGATCTATAATGTCAATCTCAGGTCGGCGGTACTAATGATGAAAGCGATTCTCCCGATGATGATCCGGCAAAAAAGCGGCAATATTGTCAACGTAGGTTCGGGGGCGGCCGTTCGGGGTCTGCCCGGAAGTGCGGCATATTCCGCCGCAAAAGCAGGTTTAGTTTGCTTAACCCAGGCTCTTGGCGATGAAGTTCGCACTGATGGGATTAGAGTTAATGCTATATGCCCCGGTCCGATAGACACGGAAATGTTTAAAGAATCTGCCAGGCGGGATTATATTTTATCTGCCGGGGGAGATGTATTTGAACCGGAGACAATAGCCAATGGCGTGTTGTATCTGGTTTCTGATATGTCAAAAGGAATGAATAGCCAGATTCTGACAATCAGAGGCTTTAATCGATGGTGAAAGGTGAATGGAGGTTGCTATGAAAATATTAAATTTTGGATCATTGAATTATGATTCCACTTATCAGGTGGATCATATGACAATGCCGGGAGAGACCCAGACGGCTTTCCAAATGGAAACCTTTTGCGGCGGGAAAGGTTTAAATCAATCAATTGCACTGGCAAAGGCAGGCGCAAAGGTATATCTCGCCGGTGCCATCGGAAAAGACGGTCAGTTATTATTAGATACATGTATCGAACATGGCGTGGATACCTCCTATATTCGTACGACATCTGAAAAGAGTGGGCATACAATTATTCAGATTGACCGGAATGCGCAAAACAGCATATTGCTTTATGCCGGTGCCAACAGAGCTCAACAAAAGTCGCATATAGATGAAGTGCTTTCTGATTTTGAAGCAGGAGATATTATATTGCTGCAGAATGAAATTAATTGTTTGGATTATATTATTGAGGAAACCTATAAAAAAGGGATGTTTATTGTGTTGAACCCATCGCCCTTTGATTCCCACTTGAAAGCTTGTGATTTGGCAAAAGTTTCACTCTTTCTCTTAAATGAGATAGAAGGTGAGCAGATTACGGGGGAGAAAGAGCCGGAAAAAATCTTGGATGCGATG
>Ga0153928_1001092_pt1 | contig 12495 bp, 9 predicted proteins | sample TSNJ012MetaG_FD_106656 | JGI IMG/M metagenome (GOLD analysis project Ga0153928, IMG submission 106656) | Attine ant fungus gardens microbial communities from New Jersey, USA - TSNJ012 MetaG | ecosystem: Host-associated > Fungi > Mycelium > Unclassified | place: USA: New Jersey, Wharton State... | reverse complement strand
TGTTGACCAGGGCAATATTCTTCCCAATACTTTCATCCAGCACAAGTCCCTGATTCTTACGGTCTTCGGTTAAGAAGGCAAGCTTCTTTGATATCGCCTGCATCGGATCTTTGATGCTGCACTGCTTGCCATCGATCAGCACTTCACCACTGTCAACCTCATCGGCACCAAAAACCCCTCGGAAGACTTCCGTTCTGCCGGCACCAACCAAACCGGAAAAACCTAGTATTTCGCCCCTTCTGGCCTGGAAGCTAATATTATTATAGACCCCTTTACGGCTCAGGTCTTTCACCTCTAATACGGTGTCTTTAATAACTGCATCCTGTTTTGGATACAGATTGTCAAGACTTCTTCCAACCATGTAAGTAATCAGATCGTCCTTGGTCAACTCTGTAGTCTTTTTCGTAACAATGTGTTTTCCGTCACGCATGACCGTAACAACATCACATAAATCAAAGATTTCCTCCAGCTTATGGGATACAAACACAATCGCCAGTCCTTTTTCTTTCAGCAGTCTTACCGTATTAAATAATTCTTCCGAATCCTTCTCACCCAAACTGGAAGTCGGCTCATCCAGAATCAATACTTTTGCATCCTGCATAATTGATTTTCCGATTTCAATCATCTGCAGTTGTCCCATTCCCATATTTCCGCAAATTTTATTTGGGTCAATCTGCTGCTTCATGGAGGCCATAATTTCTACCGTCCTTTGATTCATATAGGAATAGTCCAGGAACAGCGAACCGGCTTTTTTCTTCATATTGCCCAGGAACATATTATCGGTGACACTTAGTTCCGGAACAATATTTAATTCCTGGTATACACAGGCAATCCCTGCCTGCTTCGCTTCCAAAGGACCGGAAAACTGAACTTCGTTTCCTTCGAAAATAATGGTCCCGGAATCCGGTTTATTTACCCCTGTCAGGGTCTTGATAAGGGTTGATTTTCCTGCTCCGTTTTCACCGATCAGACCATGTATCTCACCCTTTTTTAAGGTTAGTGATACCTGATCCAGGGCACGGACACCTGGGAAATTCTTTACAATATCTTTTAATTCAACAGCATTTTCTTTCAATGTTATTCACCTACAATCCCCAAAAATAAGGGTTCTTCAAATAAATTGAAGAACCCACATGCTACCTGCTGCATTCTCTAATTTATTTCAGATGTAACTATTCAGTACTTTCACATACCTATTGAATAGTTAACTTAAATATTCATCGCAGTTGCTGCTGTCAATTATCTCAACATCTACAGGAATTTGTCTGTCATAGGTTTCCCCTTTAATGGCACCGAGACCACACATTACACTTTCGTAACCCATCTCATATGGCTGCTGAGCAATAGTCATCTCGACGCTGCCTTCTTTGATCATCTTAATTGCTACCTGGAAGCCATTAAAACTACAAACTTTCACCTCGCCGACCAGACCATTCTGCTTTAATGCCTGAACCGCACCGGCACCGGCATCATCATCGGTTACCATCACTGCGTCAATACCGTCTTTTCCGTATTTCTGGATCCAGTCTTCTACCTGAGCTCCGGTTAAGTCAGCAGAGTTATCACAATACTGGAGATCCAGTACCGTACATCCGGCTGCTTCCATTGCATCTTTATAACCCGAAGATCTCTTTTCGTGATTATCATCACCCTGCATACCGGTAGCAATTACTACGTTTGCACCTTCCGGCAGACGGGAAGCAAATTCAGTTGCGCCTTCATATGCTGCATCATAGTTTGCCGTACCCACATATGTTACCGGATTCTCAAAGTTAGGGCTGTCTGTATCCACAAGAACCACCTTGATTCCTTTATCGGTAGCGTCTTTCAACACATTCAACACAGAATCTGCAATGTTAGGATCTACTAATAAAATGTCTACTCCCTGAGAAATAAAGTTTTCAATCATTTGTACCTGCTGTGCCGCATCTGTAATATCATCTGGTGCAACACAGTCAATTTTTGCACCGATTTCTTCAGCTGCCGCCTTCGCTCCATCGATAACCTGATTCTGGAATTCATCATATAGTTTCATAACAACACCGATACTTAACTTCGATGTATCTACTTCTGCATCGCTCTGATCATCGGATACATCTTCCGTTGCCGCAGCTTCTGCCGTACCCTCATCTGAGTCGGTGCTGTCTGTGCTGCTTGTGCTTGTGCTATTGTCCTGACCACATGCTACCATGGTAAACATCATTACCAGTGCCAAAAAAATTGCTGTCATTTTCTTGATTTGCTTCATACTTCTTCCTCCTTGTTTAAAACATTAACCTTCAAATGCCTTCAAATTGGCCTTCCCTGGTTTTGTTTGTTTTTGACAAATACCAGGTTTGTTTTTGCAAAATAATGTGCACATTTACTTTGTAGCCCCAGAATAACATAAGTTCATATTGACGCGTTAGGACGAACTAAAACATTAGTTGTATAATTTGGAACACATTTATGCAATTTTCAAGGTTCGCTTTATACAAGACATCAAAAAAGTCTGTATACTGCCAACAATTCATTAGCTTTCAAAGCGGAGTAAGTCCCCCGCCTAAGAGGCGGAGGACTTACTTAAGAGGTTAAATAGCTGTTCTCCGAAAGGTTCTTGGGGAATCCCCCATAAACTTTTTAAACAGCCGATTATAGTAACTGGCATCATAAATCCCTACCCGGGCAGCAGCTTCGGCAAAGTTCAAGCCTTCCTGCTCACGGAATTCCAGCGATTTCACAATACGCATCCGATTAAAATATTCAATCGGGCTCATGCCCATGATATCTTTAAATACCCTGCGGAAATATCCTTCACTCCAATATGCCTTTTTCGCCAGTTTCTGAAGGTCAATCTTTTCCGAAAGATGTTCTTCCATATATTCAACAACTTCATATATATAGTCCCGCTTAACGTTTCGGTAATTATTGATCAGATCCAGCCGCTTTTTCTGAATCCGCTGAAAGGTAACCAAAATCTGCTGCAGATAGGCTGATTTCATAAATTCCAGGCCAACATCCTGGTCCTCCTGCTCCTTCATCATCCGCTGAAGCAGATACTCAATCTCTTTACGCTCATCCATATCAAGGTGAATTACCCCCTGTTTAAACAGGTTTGCTTCCCGGCTGTGACGCTCATTATCCAATAATGAACTTTGCAGCGATACATATTTCACAACATCGTTCCATCGTTTTTTCCATATCCCATCACCATCTGTCTTTTCTTGTGAACCCAGGTAGGTTTCCTGGAATTCCCCGGAAAAAAATTGACAATTAATGAGTTGCACCGGCGACTGTATATCATATCCATGCATTTCTTCCGGCTCAATCATATAGACATCTCCCGGAATTAAAGGAATCTGGATCCCACGGTATTCATGCACACAGCACCCATTGGTAATCAAAGCAAACTCATAGTATTTGTGGCAATGCATATCTACTGGAATCACATGATTCCAAACCTTCACCGCAATCTGAGTCCTGTCTTGCTGAGGAAATTCCAGATAACCATCCTCCATACATTGCAGTCCACACCATCCATGATCTTCATGGGGTTTTACTTTCTTCATTTTTTCACCCACTTTCCTTATTATATCATGATTAATAGAATTCTTATTTTCTCTGATCATATTATAAGTGCATAACTCAATCTGGGACAATCCGAAACATTAGTTGGACATTTCGGCACTGGATCACAATTCAATTTTCACTACTCATAAAGGGGCTGTCATAAACCTATCCTCTCCAGTTCTGAACCACCGCTATTATCTCTATTATAAATGATTATTCCACTTTGGTAAACAGGTCAAAAGTAACAGAATCACCGAAAAATTTTTGTATTATTTTGGCTATGAAGTCACGGAGCAAATTTATCGGGGAGGTATAACTCATATGAGTTATACCTCCCCGATTCTCAGACAATCCTATTTCCCGATTGCCCTTTTTTATCTATAGCTGCAGTATTCTGTTCACTCTGTAACAAGCAACTCGCTTCACGATACACAGAAATTAAGCTGTTTCCAAACTCTTCGCAATTGCAAGACGTTTTGCTTTTGCATCCATCTGGCCACGAAGCACGTCAATATATACCGCAACGATGATTACCGCACCGATTACGATCTGCTGCAGGTCGGAAGATACACCCAGAAGGTCACACCCATTACGAATGACCGCAATCATAAATGCGCCAACCAGAGTCCCCCAAACATTACCTTTACCACCGGCAAACGAAGCCCCGCCAATGATACAGGAAGCGATCGCATCCAGATCACCTTCCAAAGATGCCAGCGGCACTGCCGAATTCAAACGTCCGATATAGACAATACCGGCAACCGCACAGAAAAATCCCGATGCCGCATAACAGAAGATCTGGACATTATCCGTATTAATACCCGCCAGCCTGGCCGCTTCCTTATTACCGCCGAAAGAATAGATCTTCCTTCCAAGGCCGGTATAAGTCAGGAAGATATGCATCACCACAAAAAGCAGTACCGTCAATACAAAGGAGATCGGAAACTTCCCGCCAATATTAGTCGTACCAACAAATGTCATTCCTTTGGGAAATCCTGCAATAGCAGTTGCGCCGGTGATCAACAGGGCAAGGCCACGGCAGATATTCTTCATACCAAGCGTTGCAATAAATGGATGCGGCAGTTTCAGTTTTGTTAAAAGGATCCCATTGACCGCGCCTGCCAGCGTTCCAATCCCAATACAAACGATAAACAGTACAAATGAATTATTAATCCCAAACTTCTTCATCACAACACCAGTGCAGCAGATTGCGATCGCCAGGAGCGAACCGGCCGAAAGGTCGATCCCGCCTAGCAGGATCACGCAAAGCATACCGACCGCCATCAAAGCGATGATCGGTGTCTGACGCAGAATATTCATAAGGTTATTGACAGCAACAAATTTTCCTCCGGTCGCGATAGCCAGACCGATAACTACAACGATCAAAGCTACCAACGGACCCATTTTACCAATGATTGATTTTATTCCATTTTTTTCTTTCATGCTAATTTCCCTCCCCACGCAGCTTTCATGATATCTTCCTGGTTAAAGTGTTCCGAATCACGGTCGATCTCTCCCATGATCTTTCCTTCACGCATGACAATCACACGGTCGCTCATGCCAAGGACCTCCGGGAGCTCAGAAGAGACCATAATCACACATTTGCCCTCTTTGCAGAGTTTGTTCATAACGTTGTATACTTCGATCTTTGCACCCACATCGATACCACGTGTCGGTTCATCAAAAATATAGATCTCGGCCTCCGTATTGACCCACTTTGCGATGACCACTTTCTGCTGGTTCCCTCCGGAAAGAGTACCCGCCGGGGTTTCCAGCGTGGGCGTTTTGATCTTATATGTAGCAACATTCTCTTTTCCCTGGGCTTCATACTTCTTCTGATCCAGAAATCCATAATTGGAATCCTTATCGATCGTGGCAAGGAAAAGATTGTTTTTAACGGAAGCATCCAGGATCAGACCTTCGCCTTTTCGGTCTTCGGTCAGGAATGCAACTTTGTTGTGGATGGCATCCCGGGGCTGTTTCACATCGACTTTTTTGCCTTTGATATAGAGATCCCCGCCGTCGATCTCATCCGCGCCAAAGATCGCCCGCATAGTTTCAGTCCTGCCGGCTCCTACCAGTCCGGCAAAGCCAAGCACTTGCCCGCCATATGCCTTGAAGCTGACATCCTTTAATACCCCGATACTGTTCAAATGTTCTACCCGCAAAAACTCTTCCCTTTTTGCAGATACCTGTTTCGGGAACAGGTCATCCAGGCTCCGGCCTACCATGTCGGCGATCAGACTGTCATGGGTCACCTGCTCCACCGGCTTTGTACTGATATGCTGGCCATCACGCATTACAGTGATGCAGTCACAGATTTCAAATATTTCTTCTAATTTATGGGATACAAAGACAATTGCGATCCCTTTTTCTTTTAAAATTCTGATCGTCTTCATCAACTGAATGACTTCGTTGTTAGACAGCGAAGAAGTTGGCTCATCCATGATGATCAGTCTGGCTTCCGAAAGAATGGACTTTCCGATCTCAACCATCTGCTGGACACCAAGACCAAGTTTTCCGCACAGTGTTTTGGGATCAATATCCTGTCCTAACTGTGACATGATCTCGGCTGCCTTTTTGTGCATATAGCCATAATCCAGCAGTACACCTTTTTTCTTATAATAGTTTATAAAGAGATTGTCCGTGATACTTAAGTCCGGGACAATGTTTAATTCCTGATAAATACACCCTATCCCCGCCTGCTTGGCGATGTTGGGATTACCCAGTGTAACCGGCTTTCCGTCAACAAAAATCTCACCTTTTTCCGGTTGATTAACACCTGTGAAAACTTTGATCAGCGTGGATTTTCCCGCTCCGTTTTCCCCGATCAGTCCATGAACCTCGCCGGCTCTGACCTGAAAAGACATATCGTTCAAAGCTACAACACCAGGAAAGTATTTGGTGACATTTTTTAATTCCATCATCAATTTGCCCAATTTGATACCCACCTTTCCTACCTCTTGACCGCATGGCCATAATGGTATACCCTTGTGGTATTTCCTGCCTTTCCGGTCCCCCTGACCGGCAAAGACCCCGAAAGGGTATCCCTTTTCCTGACAAAATTACGTCCTTTAAGCAAAGCTCAAAGGACGTAACATCGTCAATTTAAACTATTGCAAAAGTATCTATCCAAAATTTTCGGCTAAATCTTTTTCAAATTATTCTGCACTTGATGCTTTGGATTCCAGATCAGCTTTGAATTCTTCCGCATTGCTCTGTTCGATAACTTTCTGTCCCGAATCGATAACGGACTCTACTTCTTCACCATTCATGATCTTGATTGCCGTTTCAATGCCCATGACTCCCATATCATATGGGGACTGAGCGGTTGTTCCAAGTATTTCGCCGGCAGCGACTTTTTCACAAACCGGAATCGTTCCGTCAAATCCATAAACCAAAGTCTCAGTTCCGGCTGCCTGGATTGCATTGTAAGCACCAACTGCCATAGAGTCTGCAGTTGTGATGATCAAGTCTACTTCCGGGTATTTCTGTAACAGGTTCTCTGCTACGCTCATGCCTTTTTCTTCAGTCGAGTCAGCTGCCTGAGATTCCAGGATATCGATACCTTTTTCTTCTAAACCAGCTTTCAGACCGGCTTCTCTGGCATCATGTGTAGCATCTCCCAATCTTCCGCGAAGAATGATCGCTTTCTTGCCTTCACCAAGCTGTTCGCCTGCCCATAAAGCACCTTCTTTTGCCGCACTTTCATTACCTGTGCCGATAAAGCAAACTTTATCCGGTAATGAAGAATCTGTATCAATAGCGATAACTTTAATGCCGGCATCTACCGCATTCTGAAGTGTCGGTAAAACAGTTTCATCATTGGATGGCGCAACACAAAGAACATCCACGCCAGACGCGATCAATGTTTCAATGTTTTCTACCTGTTTTGCAACATCACTTTCAGAGTTCGGAGCGATGAATGTCAGATCAACATTATTTTCTGCTGCTGCTTTTTCAGCACCAGCTTTTACCAGTATCCAGTACTGGTCAGCTAAAGATTTAACAACAAAACCAACTTTAATTCCTTCTGCACTGCCGGAATCTGCTGTATCTTCCGGTGTCGCCTCATCTTCTGTTGCATCATCCCCGGAATCATCACTTGCTTCTGGTGTTGTTTCCTCTGTTGTGCCTGCATCATCATTGGATGATCCACACGCTGCCATGGAGAATACCATTACCATCGCCAACAGGACTGCTAAAATCTTCTTTACTTGTTTCATAGTCTCTTCCTCCTTTTTTTTACAATAATCTCTCGAAGTCTTTAAGCCTTATTCTAAGAATTCTGAGAGATTATTAATATAATGTTAGTATAACGGTTATAAGAATCCAAAAAAACATTTACATTTACAAGAAAATTGTTAATTTTCGTGTTTTGTAAGAATTTCCCACACAAAAAAACACGTCCTCATTTATTTTGATATTAATACTTCGAAAATAAGGTGTGTTTTTTTATGATAGTTGTGTTTTTTTATGATTTGCTGGTACACTAGATATTTTTACGAAATGCGGCCGGGCTACATCCCACACGTTTCTTAAAGACCTTGCAAAAATGCTGATAATCGGTAAATCCGGCCCGTTGTGAGATATTTTTAATGGTATCATACTTTTCCCGCTTCAGCAGCCACTTGACATGGTTAATCCGCACGTCGGTCAGGTATTCTACAAAGCCAATGCCCATCTCCTGCTTGAATCTGGCACTAAGGTACGCCGGTGTCAGCCCAACCTGGTTGGCCGCCTCACCAAGGGAACAGCCGGTATGATAATTGCTTTTGACATAGTCACCAGCCTGTTTGACCACAGGGGAGATGTGTTCCGGTATGATCACCGACTGCAGCCGTCGCAAGTCCTGGATGTAAGTATCACCATATCCTCTGATATGCTCAATCGATTCCATTGCAATATAAGTAATCTGATCCCGCCTCCTGCCAATCGCCAGATCGCATCGGCGAATCCAGTCAACCACAACTTGCGGCACGACCCAGTTGCTTGTAAATGCATACATAACTTCCGCATACGCTTTCACAAACTTGACTTCATCGCCTAATTGAATCAGGTGCGGCAGCTGTATAACCAAATCTTCGGCCTGCTGCGGGCAGCTCTCACTTAGTTTAGCCGCATCCTCATACGTCCAGTTTCCCCGCTTATAAAATGACATTAGAAGAGCACGCTCGGCCTGCCTTACCGCTCTGGTCACTGCCTGGTCGCAACTTAGGATCTCACTTACTCCGGTTGAAAAATGTGTACCCAGATACTCCCACGCATAATTATGGATTATATTGGACAGGGCAGTTAAGAGCTCATGCTGCTTTTGTGATGATTTGACTTCGCTCAGGTCTACTAAGAATGCGCAGACCCGCTTACGCCTTTGGATCATCTCAGCATGATTACTCACGGCAATCTGCTGACAAAGCTCTAAAAATGTCTCTTTCTTATCTTTTTCCTCAATCGGCAAATAGACCAACACCACCGCACACTGCCGAAAGGAACCGCAGATGTGAGCGGTATCAAACAGCTTTTTTTGTTCTTCCCAAGAGATATGGTCACTTTCCAGCAGCTCTTGCAACACTTCTTTGCGGATTTCGACAATTCCTTTTTGCGCAAAAGCAACCAGTTCATCCTGCTGATCTCGCTCATGATCCCGCTTTTCCATCCGCTCTTCAACAGCCTTCAGTACTTCAAATAAAATCTTTTCATCCAAATGATTTTTTAAAATATATTCATCCGCACCCATTGACATCACCGTCTTGACATACTCAAAATCATCATGACAGCTCAGTATAATAATGCCGCCATGAAATTGCTGTTCTTTCACTGCTTTTAAAAAATCAATCCCATTCATAACCGGCATACTGACATCTACGATCACCAGATCCGGTTTGAATTCTTTAACCATCTGGATACCTTCTTCACCATCCCGGGCATCACCGACAATCCGATAGCCTTTCTTCTGCCACACACTCATCTGCCGCAGGAACATACGCACCAGGGCATCATCATCTATGATCAATACTTTTTTCATGACTGCTCCTCGCTTTTCTTAAGATATTTCATTGATATTGTTTCCCGTAAGAACTTCACAGGGAATATACACATTATCCAAAGAACCGCCCTCCAGATACTTTACCACAGTTTTAACAGCCATTTCCCCGACCTCGTATCCCGACTGCGTGATCAGGGCATCTACAGTACCTCTTTGGACTGCTTTTATCGCATCCGTCTGAGAATCGATGGTGACAATGCATAAGTCATCGTCCAGCCCTAACTCCTGCTCCGCAGCTACCGCGCCAAGCCCCATCACCGCACTGCAGCAGAATATTCCGCTGATGCCTTCACCCAACAGTTGTTTGGTCTCATGAAGTGCATCGGAGAATCCTTTGATTTCCTTAACAACAGTCACTTGCAGCTCTGATTCCAGAAACTCCAGTTCCGCTTTAAATGAAGCAATCCGATCAAGCGTCTGACCTTGCTTGTCAGCACCAGCCAATAATGCTATCCTGGCACCGGTGGGTAAGTGGGTGTGCAGATATCGGGCAGCCAGCCGACCGACCTCCTCATTATCAATTCCAATAAATGGAATGACCCGATCCAAAGAACGTGTATCGGCAGTAAACAGGGCAACATTCTTTTCCTGCGCCAAATCAACAAACCAACCCGTGTCGGTGGAATTACACGGAGAAACAATCAGAGCATCAATATCTGATTCCAGTAAGTCCTGGATCATTACCCGCTGCTCATCCTCCGCCCATTCATCTTGGGGATACAGCAGCGTCAGGGTAACATTTTGCTCCTTAGCCGCATTCTCCATACCGGAGCGAATACCCTGCCAATGTTCGCTGTCCGCTGCCTTTAATACAACCCCAATGCTAAAACGGGTATCTTCTTCAATCATCGTGTTCTGGGCACAACCACTGCCGCTGATCAATACCACCAGCAGCATCCCCATCAGAAGCGCGATTCTTTTCACTGCTCTTTTTTTCATCCCGCTCCCTCCGCTTCCTGGCTTGCCGGCAGTTCAATGATATACCTGGTTCCGATTCCCATCTCTGTCTGCATTTCAACGTGCATCTTTTTACCATAGAAAAGCCTTAATCTTTCCACGGTATTATATACACCAATTCCGTTAAACTGCCTGCTTGTATCGCCTTGCTGATGTAAAATCCGATTCTTCTGTTCCTCCGACATCCCCTTGCCATTGTCCTTGGCTTCAATATGAAGAATGCCTTCCTCGACATAAGCACTAATACTGATGACATTATCATTACGCTTGGTGTCCATACCATGCAGAATTGAATTTTCCACTAATGGCTGTAATAAGAAACGCGGAACATAACATGCATTGGCATCATCAGTAATGTCATACTCCATCATAAAACATCCCATATAGCGATACATCTGCAGCGATACATAGTCTTCAATCAAGCGTACTTCAAACTCCAGGGTACTAAAATCACTGCCTTTATTAAGACTGGCCTCCAATAGTTCAATAAAAGATGCCAGTTGCTTCCCGAGACTTTCATTTCCCTGCATAAATGCCATATACTTTATGGAATTCAATGTATTATACATGAAATGTGGTTTGATCTGATATTGCAGCGCATTCAGCTCAGCCTGCCTGGCATGTCTTTGTTCATCGATCACCTGGCTGATCAATCCGTCAATCTGCGTAACCATGCCATTGAATCGATTATTCAGCTGAAAAAATTCATCTTCCCGAACAGCCGCCGTACGGATTCCAAAATCTCCGCTGCCAACCCGATCCATGGCATACATCAGGTTTTTCAAGGGCTTGTTAAGGGTTCCTGAAATCTTATCGGCCAGAACCACAGCCAGAATGATCACTGCCAACAGTACCAGTGTATAAAGCCATTGCGTCTGCTTCAGATCCCTCACTAACTCCGCATGTTCAGAGATACACAGCAAGGTAAAACCCGAAAAAGAGGATTCAACCATCGCACAGACGCTCTTCTTGCCATTATATTGTCCGATTCCCACTGCTATCTGACTCGTATTCCAAGAGATATCAATCAGTTCAGATATCGGTGTCTCCAGTTCAACCCCTTGCCCGGCAGAACATATCTGCCCTGCTCCATCAAGGAGAAAATATTCTTCCGTGTTGCTTTTAGAATCCAGCAGTTTAAAATACATTGCTCTTTCACTGATACTAAGACCAATGGTACCAATATGTTCCCCAGTTTCAGAATAAACCGGCTTTGTATACAGGTAGATCATCCTCATCTCATTGCCGCTCATATCACTTAACACCCACGGCTGCAAGCCAATCCCACCACTGGTAGTAAAGGGCTGCTTACTGCTGTTTTGCAATTCAATAATATCCCGGTATTCCTGGGAGCAGATAACCTGTTCGGTCTTGGTGATGTAAAGAAACAGCGCATCCACCAAATCCGGAGAATCATTTTGCTGCCTTAAATACTCGGATATCCTGATCACATCATCGGCATTCCGGTCAGAATCTTCACTGTAGTCCTGGATCACTTGACTTAATTCCGGCTGAACGCTTAGAGCAACCGTCTTCTGGTATACTTCACGCATATCACCGTCAATCTGATCCATGCGGATCTGCATTGACCCTTTCAAGCTCTTCGCATAATTCACTCCGACCTGATCCGTGGCAACATAATATGTAAAGAAAAAGAATACACTCAATCCAGATATGGTAACCAGTAATATCGATAGCATAATTCGTAAACGAAATGTCATAATTTGCTCCCTAGTATGATCGTTTGATAATTCACTTTATGTATAATCGTTTGATAATTCACCTTAACAGTATTATAACAGGTTTTACAGCGAAACCAAAAGGGAATTTCTCTCATCGGTGGCAGCTTTTCTTTTGAAGTTACTGGTCACGGAGTGAACAGCAACGATTGTAGTTTGGTTATGTAATGTTTTAGGGATAGGAGGTGTTTAATGTATGGGTTG
>Ga0153928_1001090_pt1 | contig 12517 bp, 10 predicted proteins | sample TSNJ012MetaG_FD_106656 | JGI IMG/M metagenome (GOLD analysis project Ga0153928, IMG submission 106656) | Attine ant fungus gardens microbial communities from New Jersey, USA - TSNJ012 MetaG | ecosystem: Host-associated > Fungi > Mycelium > Unclassified | place: USA: New Jersey, Wharton State... | reverse complement strand
CATTTCCGGCATATGAATGTCCATCAGAATCAAGTTGTATTTGTCCGGATGTTCTTCAAACCGCTTTACTGCCTCCAGGCCATTTTCGGCAAAATCAATTACTATTTCCGTACTCTCCAGAATGGCTGACATAATTTCCCTGTTTACCGCCATATCCTCCGCAATCAGGATGGTATGATTTTTATAACTTCGCACACTTTGCAGAATTACGTTTTCCGTCTTCGTATGATAGGAAATGTCTAAGCATTCATTGATATTGTTAATTAACACCGACGGGAACAACGGCTTGGAAACAAAGCGGTTGACGCCGGCTGCCACTGCCTCAACTTCAATATCACTCCATTCGGCCACCGAAATCATAATGATGACGGCGTTATTTTTTGTGCTTTCCTTAATCTCTTTGGTCAGCTCAATACCGTTCATTCCCGGCATTTGCCAATCCACAAAAAAGATATTATAGGGTTTGTCCTTATTTTGGGCCACCATTTTAAGGGCCTCATAAGCGTCTTCCGCTACGTCACAGGAAAGGTCAAGTGCCGCCATAACATGATTAAAATAATTTCTGATATCTAAAGAATCGTCAACAGCAAGGATACGGATATCATTTTTATTTAAAGCAAGCTTGATCTGCGGTTTTTGTTTCCCCTTTTCCACCTCAATCGTAAATATAAATTTTGAACCATTGCCCAATTCCGATTGAATCTCGATCTGTCCGCCCATCAGCTCTACAATTCTTTTAGAAATGACAAGTCCCAGACCGGTACCGCCATACTTGCGGGCAATGCCCCCGTCAGCCTGCTCAAACGAATGGAACAATCGGTTCTGCTGCTCGGCGGAAATTCCAATCCCATTGTCGCTTACTTCAATTTGGAGGGCTACCTTTTCGTCGGAATTGGATAATATTTTTATGTTGAGATTGATCGTGCCGCCCTCAGGCGTAAATTTAACGGCATTGGTCAGCAGGTTTGTAAGTACCTGCGTCAAACGAAGCTCATCGCCGATTACCAAAAACGGAAGTCCCTTGCTTACATTAACAATAAAATTCTGCTTCTTTTCTTCAATCCGGAAATTGATGACATTCGTAACGTTCATCAGCATTTTTTCAAAATCAAATTCATCCAGGCTTAATTCGAATTTATTAGCTTCGATTTTAGACATATCCAAAATATCGTTAATAACCCCCAGCAAATGTTTGGAAGCACTTTCAATTTTATCAAGGCAGTATTCTTTCTTTTCCTGATCCCTGGACCCTTTTGCAATGTTGGTCATGCCGATGATAGCATTCATCGGGGTTCTCATTTCATGACTCATACGGGATAAAAAGTCGCCCTTGGCATGGCTGGCCTGTTCCGCAATTTCCCGTGCCTCAACCAACTCGGTTATATCATGCATAATTACCAATACGCCGGCAAATTTGCCATCATTTTTATTAAATGACAATATGTTAACTGCATATTTATTCATTGCCGAGGTGATTTCCAGCTTTTTTTCCAGCATATTCTCATTCTCGGTTATTTCCCTTACGGATGCAACCATTTCTTCCGTAAACGCAACCGGATGATATCGGTCGACAATTGATTCCAGCGTACGTCCATGCAAAAGAGATACATCATCAATATTGATAATATCGGTTATTGAATTAGTACCAAGCAGAAATTTCATATTTTCGTCAATAACAAAAATAATGTTCGGACACGACTCAAGAAGCAGCCGCACATATAGCTCCTGTCTCTTATTCTCATCCGTAATTGTTTTATTTAAGTTGGATTGGGTTACGGCATTCAGTTTAAAAATTGCATTGCGGTTTTCACTGGCTCGCAATAACCTGGCAAGCTTCGCTTTTTCCCGTTCACTTTCATTGAGCTTTTTCAGTAATTCAGCATAGCTTTCTTTTGCAACAAATGATGTCTCAACACTCGTATTCATAGGAATAAGTCCCCCATTTCGGCTGCCGTAATCAGATAATAAGTGTCACGAATGAATAATTATGGAATCGATTGACCGGAATACCTTCCCTGACCGACGTGGGACAAATCTCCCCGCCGGCATATCCCATCATAAATGGGGTTTGGCTATCCATGTTATCCTGAAATGTTTCTAACTCAAGGTAAGGATTGATTCCCAGCACCATCCGGCGAATAATGCAGGAAAACGACAATACACCATTCACATCCGGCAGACTGTTTACTTTCTCAACCTGCAAAAGCGTGGTTGAGATCACATCCCGATCCGAAAAGCTTGATAAATTGAAGATCGAATTCTCATCTACATTTCCCCGGAAAATAGCCGTTCCGTCTTCCGTAAACGAAGAAAGTCCGCGCAAAACCGGTATCCCATCATAATCATCACGCTTTCTTAAGTCAATCATAAACGGAACAAACAGAAAACTCTCGGTCGGAGCACCATCACTTGCGAAACCAAGTTCTGCAAAATATTGATATGCGTTTCGATTGTTAATCTCATGGACAAATGGACCGTTTGCCCTGGTGACTTCCGCTTTGTACGGCATGATATTGTCCTCCGGAAGTACTGTCACCGAGAAGCGGGGGTGGATATTGCCATAGCACAGGACAAATGACATTGCCGTTTTAGAGGTGAAACCATTATAAATTGTTTCACTTCCTTCAAAGGAAATGGTATCGTCAATAGCAAGTGTTCCGAAAAGAGGGGTATGGGGAATAAGTTCTTCCCAGATATCTACATAGTCATCGGCAGCATATTTTAAAATCAAGGGCGGAAATACAAGGGCCAGCCCAGGCAAATCCGCAGCTCCCTGTGCCGCCTGATGATAAGCGGTCCTCGTCGGACCGGCAATCCCTTCCTCCAGACACTCCGTGGCTCCGGCTTTAAACCGGACATCATCGGCTGTAATCACAAACATCGTCAGGATCAGTTCGCCGTGTTCGCTGTTAACTGCCTGTGAAGCAGTTGTTACTCCCACTACATCAAAGGGCAGGTTGTCGCACAGATACTTCAAAACTCCGGTATTGATAAACTCGGTATAGCACATAACGATGCCGACTGAATGCTCCAGCAATGTTATCTTTTCATCAAGTTGTGCTTTGATTTCAGCAAGAGCGATTTGATGGTTATCCATTTCATAGGTATAGACACTTGCACATTTAATCATAAGCGAGCCTCCATGCATTTTCATCATTGATGTAATTTAATTTATTATAAGTATATTTAGCAATAAAGTCAATGCAGAAGGTGGATTCTTTTCCAGCGATTGTGCCAACGTTGTCAACGCGATTATGTCAATGTAATTAAGAGGGGCATTTTGCATCATTTTGCAACATGCCCCATAGTTATAAACTAAATTTTAGCTGGGGAATCATTCTTCCTTTCACAATCAGTGATTCCACCTGGCCGATGATCTCGGCCCCCATCTTTTCATAAAACTGCACCGACTGCGGACTGGTAACAAGTTGAAATTCAACAATTCCCCGTTTATGACATTCCGCGATAAGGTTGTTCCACAGGTTACGCCCGTATCCTTTACCGATATATTCCGGCGAAATATAAAAGAACTCTAATTCCCAAATAGTTTCCGTTTCACAAAGTCCCCAGAAGCCCAGCATTTTCCCAGTTTCTTCCATGATGTATACCAGATGCTGCCTGACAAATGCTTCCGTTACATTGTAATAATCCGAAAACGTTCTCATATAATCCGGATCATAACCCAAATACTGCTCTGACTCAAATGCCAAATGGGAGAGATTCCTGGCATCACTCACAAGTGCTGATCGAAATAAAACCATTGTTACCACCTTCTAATCTTATCATGAAATAATTACTTTGCCACCACCATCGAAATCTGCTGCTTCTGCGCCTGCCGGATACACTCCGGTTCAATCCCGTCATCGGTAATAATCTTATGGATCTGGCTGAGCGGACAAATTACCGCCAGATATCCGCCATGAAATTTACTGGAATCGGCAAGGACAAAGGTTTTTTTCGTCGCATTCATGATCGCCCGTTTAATCTCCCGCTGCAGCGTTCCCACCGATGTCAGCCCCACGTCAAAATTAATCCCATGTACACCGATAAAAGCCTTATCTACCCGCATATGGGAAAACTCCTGGACTGCCCGTTCGCCAAAGGTGGCGGCCAGATGGCCGCCCACATTGCCGCCAACCATATAAAGTTCAACATGAGAAACCCCGGCCAGCTCCGTTGCTACCAGCAGCGAGTTGGTCACTACCACCACATGCTTTTCCGGATGCCGGATAATCTGCCTGGCCAGAAAATAACTGGTTGAGGCATCGTCCAAAATAATGGTGTCATGCTCTTCGATAAATTCATATGCATACTGAGCAATCTTGATTTTCTGCTGGGTGTTCCGGTTAATACTGCTGGCCGGAGATGATTGCCGATCTTCTTTATTAATTAAAACGGCGCCCCCATGGGTCCGCCTTAGCAAGCCCTGTTCCGCCATCTGACGGATGTCCCGCCGGATGGTCACTTCGGAACAGTCGAATTCCTTGCTTAAGTCTGCTGCTCTCACCGAACCATTTTGCTTTAAACGATCCAGAATTGTCTCTCTTCGCTCAATCATGGTTTCCTCCATCTTTGCCGCAGGCAATATCACTTCACTATCCGACAAACTGGCTATAGTATATCATATGATTCCATGATTCAACAAGCGAAAACTGATACGGCAATGCATTCTTATCTGATGTACACCTGCTCTCTGCTCATATTGGCCACAATCAGCTTCACAAAGGCCATAAAATCTGCCTGAAAGAACTCCTTGGGAAATACTAAAACCGTGGAACCTTCCATGTAAAATACGATGTTCTTCGGTGTTGCAACCGCCCGTTCTACCTGCGACCACTCATACCGCACTTCATTTCCCGATATCTGCTCCAGCACTCCTGCACAATCAAATTGATACGGAATCTCCTCCTGGTACTTTGGCTCTTTCATCATTTTATTCGCCTTTGCTTTCAAGCTGAACGGTGTATAGATCAGAACCGCCACCCCCATCAAAAGATATCCTGCTGCATGCACCGGTGTCAGCTTTCCCGATTTCAACCACATCCCCCCCATGATTAGCAGGGTTAAGCCGGTCATATTGATTAAAAAACCGGAAAGCTGGGAATACATGTGGTACAAAAGCATATCATATATGTACTCTGATTTCATTTTCACCCGGATACAGACATTCACGCCCTTGCCTCAGCCTGCGCGGCTGCCCAGCCTTCCGGAGAGTAAATACCCTGCTTCTGTTTTCTCATCATATTGTCAAAGAATGCCACAATAAACGGGCACAGGAAAAGCGTAATAATGGATGCTGTCGCACATTGGGCAGTCGCCATTTCTACATAAGGTGCCATGCTTGGATCTGCTTCCGCCACGGCGGCCGGCGTCATCGCTGAATTAAGCGCAGTGGTACCGATTGCCGCACCCATTGCATTTCGCTCTTTTTTCGGCAATAACAGATTAAAGACAAAGAAGAAAATAACTGCCGTTGCCGCTGATAATAAACCAAGGATAATACCGGATGCTCCGGCCGTAATCAAAGTTGTAATATCGGTTTTGGAGCCAATTGAAATGGTCATAAAAAATGTAATAATTGGCTGCGCAGTGGAACAGGCCTTTCTAAAATCACGATCCAGGTTGCCCCAGATAAAGCCAATTAAGATCGGTACCAGCGTTGCAATCAGTGATTTGACCGGAATGGATGCAAGCCCGGTTGCCCCTAAAGCAATCAAAGTAAAAAACGGTCCGTCATTCAAAGACAGGATGGAAATAGCTCCGGTATCGGTTGCATTGCCAAATTGTGAAGACAGCGAAATATACAGCGAACCGTTTGAGTTTGTAATTGCCGCAATCAATACAAACGGAGTTAATCCCAGGAATCCGCCAGGGCCAAACACCTTACCGACAATCAAACCAAAGACCACCCCCAGCGCAAACTTCATCGCCGTCAGGGTCACACCTTTATAAAGCGGCATGCCAACCTGTTTGATGTTTATGGAAGAACCGCAGATAATCAGGAACAATCCCATCATCGCTGCGTTTCCGTTATAAAACAAAGCAGTTACATAACCGCCGATCTGGAACACCTGCGGTACAAAGGTGGCCAGCACGACAGCTAATACCAGCGGTATAATTACCAGGCCGCCCGGCAGCTTTGACATTTTCTTTAATATCTCGAAATTTCTACCATTATCTTCCATTGTAAAACCTCCCATTTATATAGTTTTTAATTCATCTTTTCTCGCCGCCTCCCGAAACAGACGGTCAACGATATCTAAAGCAATGGTATCATATCCGGTTAAGCCACCCTTCCCAATGATCGGCATCCCCTGATACTTCCCCGTCATCCGCCCCACATCGGTTTGGGCGATCACATAATCCAGTACTTCCAGGCATTCGACCCCCAACTGGAAACAGACATTTACCATCGTATCCCCGCCGGTCGTATAAAGCCCTGCGATTCTTTCCCGACCCGCCTGATCAAGCACCTGCCCGACAATCGTACCAAGACATGAATTGATACGGTTAGCACTCATGCCGTCCGCATACCCACGTTTGGCATCTTCCTCATTCAGGTTTAAAACCACGCCTGACAACGCAGTTTCCAACAAAATCGCTCTGGGCTGGCCGGGGGCTTCCAGCAACTCCATGACTCTTGTCACGGCCCGGTTGATTTCCCCTTCAGCCGCTTCGCCACCGTCAATCAATGGCAGCGGATCAAGGCTGATGGCGACATGCCGCGGATCCTCACACAATAGTTCCATCTGCTTTTTGGTTACCGGAGTTGCACTTCCGGCAATCATCAGAACGGTCTTGCCTTTTCCGTCCAGCGTATCCGTCGGAATATTCGGCTCTTCCTCTTTTACCAGCCCTCTCACCAATGCCAGCTTTGCCGTAAATGCCCCCGGATCAACCGCCAGCACATTCCATTCCAGTTCAACACAGGCTTTGGCAATTTCTTCGATATCTTCCATCGTAATCGCATCAACCACGATGATTCTGGTGCCAGATGCTTTTTCCTGCTCTAAACCTGCCTTAATTGCCTCTTTGCCTTTCAGCACAACATCCAGTTTCACTAAACCGACTTTCTGCTTCGACTGCTCCGCCAACAGCCCTGGTATATAATTTTCCTTTACCGGGGTCCGGACATCCTGGGCAACCGGTGTTTTGATGAGGGCTACGCCGTCAATAATGGAAAAACCACCCACCAGGATCCTTCGCGACTGTGGCATTGCCGGCACAACGACAGCAACCACATCCTCCTTAATGACCTCCATCATGGCATTGATCTCAACGCCGATTCCCCCCCGCATCGTTGTATCTGTCCGCTTGGTAAAATAACGGACCCCCATCCGTTTTAGTGCCTGGGTTGCAGACCTTACTTTTGCATAGGCTTCCTCACTGGGAAGGGGCCGGCTGTTGCTGCTGATCAAAATTGCCTCCAGCGATTCCGCCCCATCTGCTTTTTCCGCTGCTTCTTCATTAAAAAATACTGCTGTTTTCGCCTTCGATCTGGCAAGTAGTACCCCTGTTGTTGTTGCCCCCGTAAGGTCATCTGCCACTGCTCCAATTAATGGCATACCTCTCCTCCTCTCTGTCTATTGTTGTTGATTCCTGCCTGTCATCATTGCTGCATATTCAGAAACCACCTTTGTCGACTCTGCCAGACTGATATAACTGGCTGTTCCTTTTCCGGCAACATCAAATGCCGTCCCATGGTCAACAGAGCTTCGGATAAACGGAAGCCCGAAGGTAAGTGTTACTGATTTTTCGAAATCCAGTGTCTTGCAGGCAATATGCCCCTGGTCATGGTAAAGAGATAAAATCGCATCAAATTTACCCGATTTACCGAGATGGAAAATAGAATCGCCCGGAATAGGTCCGGTTGCATTTATTCCCAGCTTCTTTGCATCTTCAACTGCCGGAATCAAATGATCGATTTCTTCCGTTCCAAACAAACCGTTGTCTCCGCCATGGGGATTCAGCGCCGCTACGGCGATGAGCGGATGTTCGATCCCGATATTTCGGAATTCCTTATCAATATTTACAATAACTTCCAACACACGTTCTCTGCTTGCATAGCGGCAGGCATCAATCACCGACATATGTCTGCTGACAAAAAAAACTTTCAGCTTATGACAGGAAAACATAGTCAAGGCATAGGGTGAATGAGTTACATCCTGATAAATCTCCGTATGCCCGGGATGCTTACATCCGGCCAGCTTAATTGCCTGTTTATGGATCGGGGCAGTTGATACCGCATCCACTTTACCCGCCATGCCAAGCTCAATTGACTTCATAATCCAGTCCAGTGACATCTGACCGGCAACCTGACCGACCTCGCCCCAGCGAACGGCATCCACATCATAATCTCCGGTTTCGATGATGTCAATGACACCCTTTTCGTATGTTGCTTCTGACGGATCGGAGATCAGATGATATTGCAACGTTTTACCCAGTACCCCGGCTGCCCGCTGCATAATCGCCTGACTGCCGATTACAAATGGTTTACAGCAGGCATGGATATCCGCATCCAGCATGGTGCCGACGACGATTTCCGGTCCGATACCAGCAGGGTCTCCCATGGTAATTGCGGTTATCGGCTTTCGTATCTCTTTCATTTACTTTCTTTCCTTTTCTGGTTATTTTGCTGCTTTGAGGTAAGACTGTTCCACCTCGGAAATCCGCTGCACCTTGGGCGCTGAACCGCCGCCGGCAAAGTCACAGCCCAGCCAGGTATCAATTAATGTCTTGGCCAATTCCACCCCGATGACCCGCTCCCCCATACACATAATCTGTGCATTATTGCTCTTTCTGGCACGCTCTGCTGAAAAGGGATCGTGGCAGACCGCAGCCCGAATGCCAGGTACCTTGTTGGCAGTAATACACATACCGATTCCGGTTCCGCATACCAGGATGCCCCGGTCGAACTCACCGACAGCAACCGCTTCCGCCACCGCCCTGGCCACATCTGGATAAAGCACGACTTCCCCTTGATCTGCACCGTAATCCTTGTATGTAATCTCTGGCTTTGTATCCAGATGCTGCATGATCGCAACTTTTAAAGCGTATGCTGCTTCATCACATCCAACTGCAATCTTCATTCTAAATAAAACCTCCGATCTGTTATTTTTTATTTCTTAGCTTGTGGATTCCTGCATTCTTGCTGCTTCTTGTAATTCGATCGCCTCCGTTTCTTTTGTTTTCGATTTTGTCGTTTTGTGTCTGTTTTTTACCAGTTACTTTCTTTTCATAATTTAATTATAATCCTGTTTTTACTGTTATTCAATCCCTTTTTGTATTTTCTCACAATATATACACTTTGAAATACAGTTATTTGTTTGATTTTTCCAATGATTTAGCAATAGCATTTTCGTTTTTGACCGCTTTTATGTTTTTTATCGTTTTTAAATTTCCATTCCATCTATTTTGTTGATTTGTTTTCGCTTTTGTTATATAATTCACAGTAAGAACCCATTTAACAATCCACCCTTATGAAAGGAGTCTGTTTCGATGTCAAAAAAGATTTATTTTGGTACTAACCTGAAGATGTACAAGAACATTCATGATACCACCGCTTACTTAACCGAACTGGCCGCACTTACTGCTGATTTAAGTCCGGCCGAGTTTCAACTGTTCGTGATTCCGTCCTACACCTCTCTTTCGGCTGCTTCGCAGAGCATAAATCAGGAACATTTGCTGCTTGGTGCGCAAAATATGTGCTGGGAAGAACAAGGACAGTTTACCGGCGAGATCTCGCCACTGATGCTGAGCGAGCTGGAGCTTGGCCTTGTTATGATCGGTCATTCCGAGCGCCGGCATATTTTCCGGGAAACAAATGTAGACGAAAACAAAAAGGTACTGGCCACTTTAGACCATGGGTTCACCGCCCTGTTATGCATCGGTGAAACTGCGGAAGAAAAATATTACGGCATCAGCGATGAAGTTTTACGCACCCAGCTAAAAGTTTGTTTTCATAATGTTTCTCCCGATCAGACGGCTCATCTGTGGGTTGCTTATGAACCAGTCTGGTCGATCGGGGTTAACGGTATCCCTGCATCCGCCGAATATGCCGACGAGAAACATCAGGTGATCCATCAGACTCTCCATGAAATCTTTGGCGAAGCAGGCGACTCCATTCCGGTTCTTTACGGCGGCAGCGTGAACCCCGGCAATGCCAATGAGCTGATCCGTCTGGCCTCTGTCGACGGACTCTTTGTCGGCAGAAGCGCGTGGAACGCAAGAGATTTCAACATATTGATCCGTAATGCCATCAACGCCCGAAATACATAAAGAATAAAGCAGACAGGATCTTACAAATTATTACACTTTTTTTACTTCCATTGATTTTTTCTGCCTGAACTGGTATATCTGGTATATCGTTTTATAAATTTCACGAGGTAACAGATTATGGAAGAATACAAATATCTCATCGGAGAGATTGCCGGCATGCTGGGTGTCAGCAGTGATACCCTGCGCCACTATGAAAAGAAAGGAATCCTGACCGCCCGCCGGGCCAGCAACGGATACCGCTATTATACGAAGGAAGATATTCCGCAGATGGTCAGTATTCTATATCATCGTAAAATGGATATCGGCCTGCAGGATATGGAGGCGATTTATTCGGAAAATGGTTCCGTTGAAAAGCTGACCGCTATCACAAAAGAACGCCTGGCCGCCGAAACACTTGCCGCCAGACAGCTCCAGCAGAATATCAAACGCCTGCAGCTGGCGCAGAATGATTACGAGGCCATTCATCATCATTTAGATGAAGTGATGATGAAGCCGTTTCCGGCTTCCTATATTATCATCCCGCAGACCGGCCGGGCTGAAGCGCAGAACCTTTGGTTTCAGTATGCCAAAAAATATTCCGGCTTAGATATGCTGTATCAGTTTGATGAGTACCGTTTGGATAACACCAGACATGATTTTTCACCGGAATATATCAATACACAATTGCTTCTGTTTCAGGAGCTGAAAGAATATGTGGAATGTCCTTTTCTCCAGGAGGAACCGCCGGTTACCGTACCGCGTCCTTGTGTGTCGGTTCTTCACACATCTTCCTCCCATTTCCCGGATGAAGAATCCATTCGCACCATGATCACATGGGCGGACCGGCAGAATATCAGGCTTTCCCATCAACTTTATTGCACCTGCACTTTCGAGACCCTTCACGATCGCAGACAGACAGCGTATTTACAATTATTTATCCCCATCCTTACGATGCCCCCTTCTGTTATCTAGCTGCTGCACAACGTGAAGCCCGCTCCAACGCAGACAGCACCGCAACAATTTTCTGTTGCGGTGCTGTTTTTCTATTTATCCCTGGTCCACTTTTCATTACCGGAATAAGTGATGATTCCCGCGCTGTCAGTACAGTAATAGCGGTCATCAGCATCCTTGACATTGGTCTTTTTCTTTTGGATCGCACCGGAGGTATTGACCAGATATTCATTGTCTTCAAAGGTTACAACAGCCAGCCTGGAATCCTTGTCGGCTTTCATCAACCGGCCCTTACTATAAATCGAACCGTCATTGATTCCCTCATATCCCATACCCACATCTGAGCCTGATTTGCGGAACTGGAATTTATATTCCTCACCGTCGATATCAACGGTTGCTGCACCGGTCTTCATGACTCCGTCTTTTGGTGCGTTGCCAAAGTAGAACACCGACCACTCATCTGTTTCATCCGGCATGTCGGACTCCGAAACAATCTCTTCATAAGAGATGATCTCACGGTTATCTACTGACAACTTATAAAGACCCTGCAGCATTTCGCCATACTCGTTAAAACCATAATAGCAGCCATTAATCTTCTTGATCTGACTCTTCACCAGTTCTCCCGATTTCTGGGCATAGAACCAATATTCCTCACCGTCATCATATCCTTCCGGATCCAGGTCCTTATCCGGAACGGAGTAGAACCATCCTTCGGCCCGCCAGCACTGGGTTGGCAGATTATAATACATGTTGCTATCCGAAGCTGCGGAATCGCTGGCTAAACTATACCAGTTAAACACAGCATTTCCGTTTTCCTCAAAGCGGTATTTCCGCCCATTAATCGTTTTCTGGGTATCGGTATACTTCTTTCCGTTGGAACCAAAATAGAACCAGTAGGTATCGTCAAAATCCTCAACCTCATTTTCATCATCTTCTACTTCCAGCCTTGCCCATTGTAAGGTACGAAGGGCTCCGTCGCCGGCTTCGCCCAGATAATAAATGCCGCTTTTCCATGCATCTTCATCGGTCTGCCGTTCAGACTCTTCATTGATCCAGCCATAAAGCATCCGGCCTTCACTGTCAAAGGTATACTTCCTGGTTGCGCCATCCGCGGCCTGGATACTCTTAAATGTGGTTTTACCTGTGCTGCCGGCTTTATATGCCTTGCCATTGGCACCCAAATAGTACCAGCAGGTATCAGAAGCGCCATCGCTGTCATCATCATTGTCCAGTTCCCGCCATTCATTGGATACCATTGCCCCGCTCTCGTTGACATAAAAGCAGTCATCACCGTCCTCAATCAAGCGAT
>Ga0153928_1001086_pt1 | contig 12538 bp, 18 predicted proteins | sample TSNJ012MetaG_FD_106656 | JGI IMG/M metagenome (GOLD analysis project Ga0153928, IMG submission 106656) | Attine ant fungus gardens microbial communities from New Jersey, USA - TSNJ012 MetaG | ecosystem: Host-associated > Fungi > Mycelium > Unclassified | place: USA: New Jersey, Wharton State... | reverse complement strand
TATTACAGCTTTAGTGACAAAATATGCTACTGTTTCTTGGGCTCTTCTGGCTTGGGAGGAGGTAAATGCTTGAGGTTGTCAGGCCTGGGAGTGGTGGTGCCCTCACCGACCTGCTCCCAAGGTGATAGAGATTCAAAGTTGCTGAAAGGAGCAAATGGATAAAGTAAGGGAGACAAGAGAATGAATGCACACACCGGAATGCCTGAGTGAGTTGAAGAGGTTCGTAGACAACGCGTTTGCGTTCTTCGTCATAGCGTACTTCAGTATATCCCTGTGACGGAAATCAGATGAGTTTGATAGAAGGAAGGATAGTTACAGTGAGAGGAAAGTCTTTGCGCAAGGGGTGACCTTCGAAACCATAGTCGGTGAGGATGCGACGGCTTTTGTCATCAACGAACGGGTCGATCATACCAGGACTCAAAGACTCACAGATCGGGATGGCCAGTGAATATGATTCCAAAGAGATCCCAAGCTTCGCGCTCATACCTGATACAGGGTTAGCTGGTACAAGGCTGGGACTAAAAGAGAGATACCAATCAGCACCACGGAAAACCTCGATGGCGCTAGGGACGGGGTCTGCCTCTCCAGCATAGGTCTTAACCCTGATGCGACCGCCGTACCTGACGCTCAGTAGATGGTAAACGACTTCGAAGCGTTTCTCGCGCTCGGGATAGTCTACACCGCTGATATCCATGACACTCTTAAACTGACACTGACTGTGGTCGCGGAGAAAGGTGAGAACGGGGACGACAGCAGAGGGGGGGATGTAGAGGGTGAGCTCGTCATTGAGGACAGAGAACTGGTGGATGAATTTTGGGAGACATTGGGTGAGGTAGGAGGCGTAGGTGTGGAGGGACTCTGATGTTTGAGCGTGTTTTGTGAGGGCGATGTTGGGGGAGGTGGGCTCGGTGAAGGGGGCTGGAGGGGGTGATGAGGGTGGGTGGACAAGAGGTGGACAAGGCGTACCGTGAGTAGAGGCGAGGCGGTGCTTGTTGAGGGCAGGGCGGGGGAGTGAGCAGCGCACGGACCTTACAGCGGCGCGAAGAGACATGGGGGATGGCAACTTGTGTATGTGCGCGTTTTCCACTCGGCAACTCCCGGAGGAAGCTCGGCCGATCTCGGCGGCAAGTTGCGGCATTGGCATGGCTTACCACCACCTGGACTCGCTGCCCTATTACGACTCTGATCTGACTACCTTTCCGTTTCTCAGAGACAGGGCACTTGACGAGATTACTCGGGAGCTGGGCACGGTGCCCACGCAGCTGCACCCCGGTGTGCCCCCCGATGTCGAACTTTTTGAGGTGCGCAGTGTACGCGACTGGGGGAGAGACGCTGACATGAGATTAGGACCATCCAATGCTCAGAGCTGAGATAGCGCGTGTAGAAGCAAAGGAAAAATTTCCTTCGCTGGATACGTTGAGGTACCAGCTGCCGGCGCCGACATCAGGGACTGCCACGGATGAGGACTGGAAGGCAGCGTTGGACAACGCGGGGGCACAGCTGGAGCACCAGAGAATACGGTATGCATGAATGATTTGGGCACTGGGTGAGTATTGACTGGGGGCAAGGCACACGAATATGGCATTGCTGCAAAAGTATGGGGGGAATGCGTGGCGAATCCACAACTATGAGTTGGAGCAGGAGGCCAAGAACATGGAGAAGCGACTGGAGGAGGTCAGGGGGCAGACGGTGGAGGTGAACCGGGAGCGCAAGAACACGCAGGAGGAGATTGGGCGGGAGTTGACGGGGCTCGAGACGCGGTGGACTGAGCTGGTGTCGAATGTGCTGCAGATCAGGATGGCGAACGGGGCGCTGGAGGAGGAGGTGGAGAGACTGAAGAATGTTACGTAACTTATGATTAGCTAATGAGTTAAGGAATGGAATATACAAAGGACAAGACATGGCACCTACAGCGAAACAATTCAAGGCGGTGGACATCAACCGCCGATTTCTCGCGAAAAACACAAGTGGAAACGCGGCGAAACTGAGCGCAGCGACTGCTCCCTGCCAGCCAGCGCACGCGCACTCGCGGCTCGTCTCCACAAAGCTCACCCGCAGCCCTGCCCCTATCCCCCACGGCTGGTCCACCACTCCCTCCTCGCCCCTCCCCTCCGCTCCCCCTCTTCCCCAGCCACCAAAGCCAGCATGGCGTCTTCTCGCTCCAGCCCCTCTCCCTCCCAAACCCCACTCCCACGAGGCAGACACCTTTCGCGGCCTCCATCTCGATCCAAACGCACACCACTGGGATGAGGTACGCTCCCCTTTCTCCCAGTAGCCATTTCCTTCATTTTCTCCACAGATGGAGGAGGACAGCGACGACTTTCTCGGCGGTGTCATCGAATTCGGCGATGGCAAGCAGTACAAAGTAGAAGCCGCCCTCCCCTCCGACCAGCCCGTCGCCAAGCAGGACCGTTTTGTCGACGACTTTGACCGCAGCTGGCCAAAATCCAAACCCTCCCCAACTTCTTCTCCGCCACAGCGCACCAGCCCCGCTCTCTCAACATCCACTCCCCATCCTCAATTGTTCAACGAGCGTTCAAACAAGCTGGAACCCTACAATCACCGTCCCCCTTCTTCACGTCCTCCCAAATCCGTTCAGCTCCTCCACAAGCCTGAATCGTCTTCCAGGACTGGCGCTCCTAGACGCTCTGATATGGGCCCACCACCGCTTCGCCCCTCACGAGATACCCCCAGTCTACGTCCGCCCCCCAGAACACCCACATCTCCCATTCACCCATCCCCTCAGCCGCCACCTCTGCCAGCAGCACCAAGTCAAGCTCCCCCTTCTCCCCCCCTCTCACACACATCCTCTGTCTTGTCACCTCATTCTGCAATAGCGGCCCTACCCGCCACCACAGATCTGAACGAGGTCACAAAAGACTTGATGCAGAGCGCTGCACAGAGAGCAAAGGTAAGGAAGATCGAGGAGGAGAAGGAGAGAGAGGCCCAGAAGGAACGAGCCAGGCGCAAGGCTCTACAGCTGGAAGAGAAGATGAAGGGCGAGAAAGACAGCGACGCAAGACAACTCAAGGTCTGCTTTCTCATTCTAGTTGTCTGCCCCGTCTTGATCTCATTATCAGGACCGGGAGAAAGAAGCCGTCTCTTTTATCGAGGACGTTCTAGATACCACCAATGCTCTATCGCTATCTAAAAATATCCCTCGTCGGCCACCATCCCTTTCTGATCAACAGCAGCGAGTATCACCAGAGGTGTCTCCGATCCAAGGTCCAGGAATGCGACGAACTTCTTTTGGTATCGGCACACGCCCCGAGGTGCCGTCCCTCGCTTCACAAGCGGAATCATGGAGAACAAAAGGGTATCCTTTGCCTGAGAAGCATACGCACTTTCGTCCAGCTCGGCCACCCCAACAGCAGCAACCAGAACCTCAAACAACTCTGGCTACATTGGTTGGAGCTCCTCTGGCATTGGACCATGTCGCCGATATCGTAGAGGGACCCATGACTGATCTTCAAGTCGTAGATTTCTTGAATATGGCTGACTTGGTTCGTGAGGATGACGAGAACAAGGAGAGCGAGTCTCAAAAGCAGCAGATCGACGGCGAAAAACAGGCACTCTTGAGTACGATCAAGATTCGACCCATAGCTAGTGATTTCTTTGACGACAAGTCAAAAACCACTGTATCTCCTGTCCAAGCTGAGAACAATGTGTGGAAGAGAAAGACGAGCGTAAATGTCTCCGTCCAGGCTGATGAAAAAGACAAGGTAGTGCCTGTCAAGGATGAGCAAACGTCAAGTAACTCGCCTGTCGTGTCGACAGTGTCTGCGTCACCCCATCCTCGTTCACGGTCGCATGCAGAGGCGTCAATGTCAGCCCTTGATGATGCTATGTCAAGAATCAAGGGTGCACTTGATGGGATGCAAGCAAATGGAGCTGCAAGCAAAGAGAACAGGCCACACGCAGGTACATCAGAAACAGAGCAACACCATCATCCTCCTGTTCCTCGGACTTCCTGCCCACAACCACTGTCATCGTCATCTGTGGCAGCGAAACATGTTCCCCGAGAACGATGGCAACCTGCACCTTTGGCTCAGCAAGTCAATGAAGAAAAACTCGAAGCGCTTCGAGAATCTCCAAGTACCTCAACGGATCCATTGTGTTCACCACCGCTATCAGATGCATCGTCCACCTCTGTCCCTGCCGTCCACTTGCCAAACATCTCACACAAGATTGTACCTGTATCTCCAAAACAACAAAATGCGTTTTCTCGGGCTCCGCCCCAGCCGAGATATGATTGTCTGTCATTTGATCCTCCTGTGCTTGGCATGAAGAAGAGAGAATTTACCGTGGATTCTGTGTTGTTCAAACCACCTTATGGCAGTGGGTTCAAGTCGAACAGAATCAGGGTATCGTTGCCTGCTGGGACCAAAAATAATGGGTTGCATGTAGGTCCGAGGACGGTCAGTCTTGCGCCGAAGTATACCGGAGGAGGGAATGGGAGTGTAGGTGGAGGGTTCGGGAAGGCGGACGGAGCGATCAGTTGGCGGAAGGGTGGTACCACTCATTCTCCCGCTGGCGCTGTTACAAAGGCGGAGGAGGACAAGAGGAAAAAGAAGAAGGATCCTGTGCCTGTGGGGAGACAGAAGAGTGAAGGAGAAAGTGTGTCGGATGTGAGTGTGGAGAAGGTTGCGATGGAGAAACAGGTCCAAGATGATCTTGTGACGAGCCCGCAAGTGGTGACGCGGATAACAAGACAACGACCCAAGATGCCAGCTGGTTCTGTAGTGGCGTTCATCCGTGATTCGAGGATAGATGCTGTGGAAGCTGATCCTAAACCTCTTGTGAATTTTATCGTGACGAGTGAATTGGATGAGCCAATTGTCGAGGCGTTTTGTGGTGGTTCGACGGAAGTGGAGAAGAAGGGCTTGATCATCAAGGATGAGGATGCGAGTGTGAGTTGTGTGCCTTTCAATAATCTAGTTGGGTCGTCGTCCTCGGCGGATGGGGCGAAGATGGGGACGGAGGCTTCCGGTCTGACGACAACGTCTTTGTCTTCGCCTTCTGCTTCCGCGATCGGTCAGCTCCAGGCACCCGAGACGAAAGCTATGGAAGTATCTGTGAGTGCAACTTGTTGCTGGATAAGAGCTGCAATTGATTTTTTCATACAGGCTACGATAAGTAGTATTTCTTCTGCTTCTTCGCCTGGCTATCCGTCTACGACTTCGTCCTGGGGAAGGTCATCTTTAAATGTTCCTATCAAGGACGCGGGAAGTGTTCGAGTACCCGATCCAGAACACCTGAAAGCTGTATGGTCGCAGCCCAACAAAGCTGCTGGGAATTCTGTCAATTCTTTACAAGACATTGTGGATGATTTGGCTACGGTGAATTTTTCTATCCAAGATGTTAAATCTGAAGATGGAGAGACGCCTCCCTCTACGCTACCGACGACTGCGTCGCGCATGTCGTTACATGAGGTGACCAAGGCTTTCCAAAAGGTACCTTCGTCTTCTCCTCCCTCCAATTCGTCAACGACTCTGAATAGAAATCCGACTTTGATGTCTCCACCATTGAGCAGTGATACGCCTTGTACACGATCGCCGTATTCTTATTCCCCCATGTCACCTACGAATGCGATGAGAGTGCCGCAGCCTTTGTATGATTATTCTTCCCAGCCGCCTAGCCAGGCTGTGATTTATTCTCATCAAGTCAGTTCTAGTCCTGTTGCGAGTCGTTTGGGGGTGAATGGGCATGGACCGCCTTCGATGCGGGTGTACTCGGGGCCTCCGTTATGGATACCGCCGGGTCCTTCTGGACCTGGGAATCCTGGTGCTGTTATGAGGCCTGTTTTATCGCCTTATCCGACTCATATGGTACCTTTTGCGACGCCGAGTTATGGACATCCTATGGGAGGGATGGGGACGGGACAACCGCAACCTGCGGTTGGGACGAATGGTGGTGGTGGTGGTGGTGGGAGGGGACGAGGTGTGCCTATGCATTTGAGTCCTGCCATGCCTCATGCTCATGCCCAGGCTCATCCTGGAGCGGCAATGTATGTGACTAGTCCTGCGATGATGCCTATGCAGCCTGTACCGCAGCAAAATCATGCTGCTGCTACTGCGTATATGGGTGTTCCTCCGCCTCCAATACCACCTTCTGCTGCTGTTGTTGGGACGCCTGGGAGAGGACAGTCGAGAGTAGATATACCACCTTGTGTGAATGCATTAGAAGGACAATCACTTCAGCTACATCAACATCAACATCAACATCAACATCAGCCACAGCTTCAACTTCAACTTCAACAACATACGACGGTGACGTATAATCCTGCTAGTTATGTTAGGTCACCATGGTGAAACTCTTGTGTTTTTGGGGTTTTTTTTTTCGTTCTTGTGGTTTGTCCTCGTTTTTGGTGCATCGAGTTATTTTATCAGATGTGTGTTTTTGAGTTTTTGTTTTGAGAAGAGAAAAGAAGTTTTTTCTTTTTTTTTTTTGGTCCTATTACTCTTTCTTTCTTTCTTTCTTTCTCCTCCCCTTCTTTTCCTCCTACAATACCCGCCGTTGTCATTGTTTGCTGTTGTATCTATTGCAGTACACAAAAAAAAAGAGAGAGAGAGAAAAGTCCTGTTGTGTGAATTTTGTTGCGTTATAAGAGGAATGAGATGTGGAAGGAAGTTGGGCATGACCGTCTTTCCCCTCCCCTTCTCTCTCTTTCTTCCTATACCAAGACCGAATTGTTCTTGTGAAGGAATGGGAAAAGAAACAATGCGAAGCATTTTTTTTAGAACGAAATTAAGTATATTTCATACAAAAGGGGAATATAATAACTGGATGATGTTCAAACGGAAAAAAAATGAAATGATCTATTCGGATGAAAAAAAAAAAGGTGCTTCAAGTCAATCTATACGGCGAGTTTGACAGCTTCGGCAGCTGCATCGTCTAAACTGTCAAATGCAACGATCTTGAGACCAGATTCCCTAATCATCCTATTTGAAAGGAATGTAGAACGTCAGGTGCTCCCCTTGTCGTTTCAAAAAAAAGAGACTTACTGTTTCGCTTCCTCCTCTTTTGTACCCTTTAGTCTGACGATGAGAGGGATGTCGAGACCGAGTTCTCTGGTGGCTTTGATGACGCCCTCAGCGATGTAATCACAACGCATGATACCACCGAAAATGTTGATAAAGATGCTCTTGACGCCCGAATCGGCGAGGAGAATTTCGAATGCTTTCTTGACGGTCTCGGGAGTAGCACCTCTTAAAAAATTGAACAATGAGAAACGCGAAATATTTTTTATTTTTTTATTCAAAACTCAAAATCGAGACTGACCCTCCGACATCAAGGAAATTGGCGGGGTTGCCACCGTGCAATGAGAGGACGTCCATCGTAGCCATGGCAAGACCAGCACCGTTTACCAAACAACCAATGCTACCGTCGAGCTTGATGAAATTGAGGTTGGCTCGTTGTGCCTCGACTTCGGATGGTTCCTCTTGTGAGATATCACGGAGTGCGAAAATGTCTTTTTGACGGAACTCTGCGTTGTCGTCAAAACCAAATTTGGCGTCCATGCTGAAAAAAAAAAGGTACTTGGTTAGTGACAAAGGCGTGTTGAGTGAGTTTTTTTTGTGAGCTTCACCAGAGAACTTGGCCGTCTTTGGCAAGAGCCATAGGGTTGATTTCTATCTGCGTGGCGTCCTTGGCCTTGAAGATATTATAAAGCTTGATAAAGATGTCTGCTGCCTGGTTTTGAGTGTCAGTGTCACTGAGGCCGAGCTTCTTGGCAACCTCGATCGCTTTGGGCTTGCTGAGCCCTTTCTCAAAGTCGATGGGAGTGGTGATGATGGCACTAGGGTCCTTGGCGGCGACCTCTTCGATGTTCATACCGCCCTGTGCAGAAGTGACGAGAACGACACCTTGAGACTTGCGATCATTCAAAACCGCGACATAATATTCATGCGCCGGTTCACGACGTTCGGCAAGCATGACCTATAAATTATGAAGATATGAGGTCAGGGCCACAAGAAACTTATTCTTTGAAACCTTGCACACACACCGCATTGCAGATGCGACCTGCAGCTCCCGTTTGTTTTGTGACCAATTTTGACCCGATCATCTGCGCTGCAAGGTCTTTGGCTTGTTGAGGGCTGATTTTTTTTAAATCAAAGGCGCATGGAGTTAGCTTGTGATGACGTTCCATGCTGCCCTAGAAAAGAATACCTACTTCTCAACCATCTGGACACCTCCCTGTAAACCAGTGTTGAATTTGCCCTTGCCACGACCACCTGCAAGGACTTGAGCTTTGATAACAAGTTTACTCGTGCCTATTGCAAGGAAAATTAGGAAGAAACCCGATAACAGGTTATGATTCTCCCAAAGCTAACCAAAGTTGTTGGCGACATCGAAAGCCTCTTGGGGTGTTTTAGCAGCAACACTCTTTGGCGTTGGTATTCCAAACTAGATTTTTTCCTGCAAGATCAGGTCTGCGAATTCAGAAAGTGGCGAAGCTGGCTCACGGAATTCAAAAGGTTCATTGATTGGTATTCATGGATGGAGAGGAACCGCCTCTGACCTACACCTGCAGCCTGAAGTTCCGTCAAAAATTGCTGACTTGATAAATATAGAAAACGTACGCGTGAAAGGACACCAGCTGTTCGGAGAGTCGAGAACATATTAACGGAGAGAGAGATTAGTAGGACCAGGCGTGAACGATGGTGGGTAGATACTTCTGTGATGGTCCTTAGTCAGCAGAGAGTTACCCCAGGCAGCACAACTTTTTTTTTCATCAAGTTCCAAAGTGATGATGACGGTTGCTCCCTGTTTTCGCTTCCTGTCTCTCATTCGACGAACTCTTGCAGATCGCCGCAGGTCAGGCTTTGGAAGAATGAATCCGATTCTCACCTTGAGTTCGGACAAGCTCTTTTGTTTTGTGGGCTGTTCGAAATTTGGTTGAGGAATAGTTGTATACATTGTTTTTAACAAGCGAATGGCAACAATTTTTATCCTGATGTTCTAGACTGGAACAAGAAAGGAAGGAACTTCTATGCGTTGGGGGAGGGTGTCATCTGGCTCCAATGCTTATGCGAAACTAAGTTGCTTCTCTCCCACTCACCCATGCCAGCTTCGAATACTTTTGACTCTTGCCTGAATGACCATGACGATTCTCTACAGCAGCAGCTGTCAGTTGCGAGGACCGTTTTACTCCAAGCAGTCCATCTTTTAGATAATTATTTGACCTCCGATGACCAGTTGTCGGTGAGCTCTCAATATCTCTCTGGCTCTACTATCGGTGCGCATCAGCCGAGATGCGTCGAAAATTACCAAATCTCATGTCTGCCAGGTAAACACTTGCGCCATGCCAGGGATCACTTTGTCCTACTGGTGGCTTGTATGTCGCAGCCTCCCCCGCATATTCTATCATATGATACTCGCATCCGGAATACTCCAATGGAAACTAGCCGTGCAAGCGCGAAGGAAGCCCTACTCGACGCAATAAGTCAGCTTGAAGAATTGGTTTTAACCGCAGATATGAAGGCACCCATCACATTACATGCAGTGACACCCTATGCGCAGGAGTTCCAATCTACTTTCGGACGCGAGGTGCGATTCAGGCCCGCGCTTCAAATGATACCACTGATTACTGGCTTGCCTAGCTGTGGTTTGCTAGCCTACATTGTGTGCATCATTGGTCGATGGTAGATAATCAGATATGCCATTATGAATGCAGCTCACACAATTCCAGGTCCGAGTGCTTGCTGGGGAAATGGTGAGAGATCAATACTGCTATCCGAATGCAGACTCACTGGATAGCTGAGATAGAATATCAAGCTCACAGAAGATTTCGGATATGCTCCCTCTACCTTGGTGCATCAGGGTGAATCATCTCCGTTGCTCCTGACCTATGATTTAGCTTAACATCATTCAGATCGCATGGCGCCTTTAGGAAAGGCAAAAATTTGATTCCTCGTGTCTCCTAATATATTTTTAATCTTGTCTGTAATTTCTATTTCTCTTCACGTCAATATCAGTGCGTGGATAGTGTTTGTACTCTTTAAGCCAAGTGTCTCTTGGAGGCACGTGCACATTTGCTGTTTGCGCTAAATTTGTCCAACTGTCCTTTTGGATAGAAATAAATACAGTCATCTAACCTTTCACATCTTCCAATCATGTCAGAGCGTATGATTCCTATTGCGGGAGAGCAAAAGAAACGTGTTGTGAGCCCCGCTCATTTTATGCCCTGCAACGTCAAGCTCATTGACCCGCTCACACCTATCCTAGTGTTACTTTTTCGACTCTGACATCGGTGGTTTTCATTATGGACCAGGGCACCCGTAAGATGTGCTCTGCATCATTTCTAGACGACTTCTATAATTATTTTGGTGGTGATCGCCATAGGATGAAGCCTACGCGCATACGTATGTGCCATTCTCTCGTGATGAACTACGGGCTTTACGAGAAGATGGAAATATTTGTAGGTCATTACTGATCTCATGCATGTCACTCTAACTCACGATAGTATCATCCCTTCACGGATATCTTGATTGATGTTTGAAAAGCGTGCAAAACCTGCAACAAAACGAGAAATGACCCAATTCCACTCAGATGACTACGTTGAATTCCTCAGCAAAATTACACCCTCAAATATGAACTCTTTTGTGAGGGAGCAGCACAAATGTACGCTCATATCTCCATGTAAAGGATTGCGTTGACCATTTCTGCTCTTCCAATTTAGATAATGTTGGAGACGATTGTCCTGTTTTCGATGGCCTCTTTGACTATTGCTCCATCTCAGCTGGTGGGTCTATGGGTGAGCTGGATTTCCAACCTTTCTTTTTCCCTTCTCCAATGCATCCTTTTAGAGGGAGCTGCTAGACTGAGTCGCGACAAATGTGATATTGCGATCAACTGGGCTGGTGGGTTGCATCACGCGAAAAAAAGTGAGGCAAGTGGATTCTGCTATGTGAATGGTAGGTTGCCGTTTTTCTCATCCCTCTACTACGTGCTTGTTCTTGATTCACTCCTCAAACTAGACATTGTATTGGGAATCCTCGAGCTATTACGGTATGTGCGCTAGCCCATCGATGACTCATGAATATTCTCTGAAACAGTTTTGGTTAGGTATCATAACCGTGTCCTGTACATTGACATCGATGTCCATCATGGGGATGGTGTTGAGGAAGCTTTCTATACCACTGACCGCGTAATGACCGTGAGCTTCCATAAGTATGGCGAGTATTTCCCAGGTACAGGTGAACTACGAGTGAGTAATCTTAATAAGGTGTTGTCCCTGATCGACCTTAATTTGCCGTCAGGACGTTGGTGTGATGAAGGGCAAGTACTATGCGTTGAACTTCCCTCTTCGTGATGGTATCTCGGATGAGAACTACAAATCTGTGTTTGAGCCTGTGCGCACTTTCACTGTTCTTCTAATATCACCATTGACCAATCATCAGGTCATCCGACTAGTGATGGAGTCCTACGATCCATCAGCCATCGTCCTACAGTGTGGGACCGACTCGCTTTCCGGAGACAAGCTTGGCTGCCTCAACCTTTCGATGCGAGGTCAAATCGTTTTCCTGAAAAAAAACTTCTCTTCTGATTACAGAGAACAGGTCACGCAAATTGTGTGCGATTTGTGAAATCGTTCAACAAACCATTATTGTTGCTTGGAGGTGGAGGTTATACGATGCGAAATGTAAGCCGTGCTTGGGCTTACGAAACTGGTCTTGCTGCAGGCTTCGAACTCGCACCAGGTGAGATTTAGCTGCCCATACTTATCACCGTATTGAATCATGCCCAATTCCAGACATTCCTGTAAATGAATATTATGAGTACTTTGGTCCAGACTATAAACTAGATGTCAAGTCCTCGAACATGGATGATTTGAACACCCCTCCCTATCTCGAGCGAGTAAAACGAATTGTGATCGAAAACTTGAGGCATGCTGGTGGTCCTCCGAGTGTACAAATGCAACGTATGGTTCTTATTCTCAGCCTAATATGATTTTGATTACAACCTACAGACCGACCCAACTTGCCCATTGATGATCTTCTGAACGATGAGAACCAAGAAGAGGATGAAGATGATCCAAATGAACGGCGGCCGCGCCGGCTACTTGACTCACGAAGACAAGCTGACGGCGAACTTTCGGATTCAGATGATGAGGGCGGTGGTCGACACGATCATATGAGTCACCGCAGACGTGGCCGTGGCGAGAGCAGTGATAGTGACAGTAAGCTCAAATATGGGATTAACATTGGCATTCTTGCATCAGGTTCAGCACCTACTCATGGTGCAGGTCCCAGTGGTCACACTACCACTGTGCGCATATTCTCATCAAACATTACAGCCGATGAAGAAGCATCGACGGATACTCCAGAAGATATGTATATGGATTTGGATGATACGCCGCCGGTTGAGGAAAATGGCACAAAAACACGTTTGGTGAATGGGGTTTCTCGTATGACATCTACATTCTCTTCACCGAAGGAAGCCAAAGAGTGGGAGGCAGGAATGGGTGATATGAACGTAGATAATATTCTTGCTGATGAGTCGGCTCCCTCAAAATCTTCGCCTATCACAACTTTCG
>Ga0153928_1001082_pt1 | contig 12585 bp, 12 predicted proteins | sample TSNJ012MetaG_FD_106656 | JGI IMG/M metagenome (GOLD analysis project Ga0153928, IMG submission 106656) | Attine ant fungus gardens microbial communities from New Jersey, USA - TSNJ012 MetaG | ecosystem: Host-associated > Fungi > Mycelium > Unclassified | place: USA: New Jersey, Wharton State... | reverse complement strand
TGTGGATTATTATTTTGGCGAGTATCCTTACATGATGAATGTCAATAATGTAATTAAGCTTTTGGAAAACGATGAGTATGCAACGATGTTTTATACTTGTTTTAATGAAAATGATAAAAAGGTGGAAGGGTTTGTTGCCAGCAAGTTTAATATAAAAATTGTCAATGGGAAAAAACAATAATACTTTTGGTACTATGAAGATTTAATTAGCGACAAGCCTGGCTCCGAGTTTGAAATAGAGCTGGAAGAGTAGAGCGAGTTTAGAGGAAAGGTTAATGAAAAGAACATTAAAGTGGATAGGAATTATAATTTGCGCAATCGTTGGGAGTGCCATAGGATTATTTTGTTTATTGATCTTTTTGTCTCTAGTTGCACCAAAAGAAGAGAGCGGTGGAAATGGTTCAATCATAATAGAGTATAACGGGGACATTAGCTTACCATTTTCTAATAAGCCCGATCTAGTATATGCAGATACAAAGGAAGAAGCTCTCGCCAAGCAGGTGGATCGTTATTTTGGTGAATATCCGTATATGACAAATGTCAATAACGTAATTAAGCTTTTTGAAAATGAAGAGTATGCAACAATGTTTTATGTATGCTTTGATAAGAACAACAAGAAAGTGGAGGGATTTGTTGCCTGTAAGTTTGAAATAAAAACCTTTAATGGCAAAAAACAATATGCACTGACTACTGTGAGCTCATCAGAGGCAAGAGGACAAAGACGCGAGAAATTTGAAGATACATTGCATAGGATGATACCGCTATATGATTACTTGGCAGAATTCAGTATTGTAGAAGGAAACAGATTTTTCTATGGAACTACAGATTCAGAGAAAATAAAAACCTTAAAAATAGAAGACCAGAGTCCTACAGAGATCATTGAATATACCTGTCTGGGAAAACCGGAGTATTTCTGGTACTATGAAAACATAATCAGCGACAAGCCCAGTTCCGAGTTTGAAATAGAGATGGATGAGTAAAGGGTAATTAATGAAGAAAATATGAATGACTTTAGTTGGAGGATTTTAGTATGATTACACTTACGCTCAGCATGTCAAATACTAAAAGCGATATAAAGAAAAACTGTCATACGGCAGTGCACATAACTGGAGTGTCGATGTAGCTGAACTGTATCAGGAAGACGAGCGACAGGTTTGGATTTGAAGCTGTGGGAATAGTCTTACGGTGCTGGCTGCCTATGCCCGTGCAGTTTACCGGATGGAACAGGTGATGGATTCCAACATCGCCTGTTCCATTTTGTATTTGTATTCAATATCAGGTTATCGAACACTCCACAGAATACTCATCAATCACATCCAGCAGTTTATCAATACACTCATTTGTCTGTTCATTATAAATACAGGCAACCTGGAAATAATCCTCAAACCCTTTCAAGGGAATAAAACGCAGTGTGTCATTAGCAAACTGCTGCATATGGCTGGCCAATATGGTAACTCCTGACTGACAATCCGCCATCAGCATCATATTAAACAAGGAACTGGCTTCATAAATAGTATTCGGCATAAAGCCTTCCCGCAAAAAAATATGATTAATCAGATTATGATCGGTCCGGGAATACTTGGGATCCATATTAATCAACGGTTCATCCTTAATCATCGCTGCCGAAACCGATTTATGCTTCGAAAACTTATGATCTTTATGTACAACAAGACACATATGATCAGTAAACACATTCTTCTTCAAAAAATACGGCGAAGTGTCAATCTCAAAATCAGGAAGCAGTGCAATGTCAATCTCTCCGCTTGCCAGCGTATCCGTCATATGATAATAAGAATAATCCATCGGATTGATCTTGATCATTGGATGTTTGGCCTGAAACCGGCTGACAATCCGGGGGAAATGATACACCAGTGCAGTCCCCAGCAGTCCAACATTGATAATCCCGGCAGTTCCACTCTCCATATCCTTGACTTTCTGAACCGCTGATTCGTAAGAATTTAATGTCTTTTTAATCTCATGATAAAAAACCTTCCCGGTCGAAGTTAACTTTACATCCCGTTTATTCCGGATAAACAACTGCGAACCAATGGAATGCTCCAGCGTGATAATCAGCTTGCTTAATGTCGGCTGGGAAATGTGCAGCTTCTGTGAGGCTTTTGTATAGTTAAGGGTCTCCGCTAAAATAATGAAATATTCCAATTGAAACAAATTCATATCCGGCCTCCTTATTGGTTATTACACAACAATTTTAACATGGATCAACAAAGAAGTCACGAGGTATCGCTGGATTTGGCATGAATTCATGAAAAAATGCTATCACTGTAATGATGATTATGAATTTCTCAATGAAAAGCATGAGTGCTATACTAAATATACAAATGAGTAAATAGAAAAAACAAATCTATTGTTCATTAGAGACAAAACGGGAGTGGAGGGGCGGTAATGAATGACGGAAATAAAAATTCCATTGTGAAGTTTGGCAAATATGGATGGGGAACAATTTTATATTGCTTGTTAATGTTTTGGTTTTATGTAGGGTTTGTAAATGACGGTTCGAATATAACGGCTCCGGCGGTTGCAGAAAAGCTGGGGGTGCTTCCGGGGACAATTTTAAACATGAATTCCATTGCCGGAATCGTCGGAGTATTTTTCTTTATTATGATCGGACAAGTGAATCGGCGAATCGGAGCCAGACTGACATCCGGTATATTTACGATGATTGCCGGCGTTGCCTATATCTGCATCGGAAATGCAACAAGTATTTTTACTTATACGGCAGCGATGTGTTTTGTGGTTGGCGGAATTATGTCGGCCGGTTATATTGCCGGCGGTACCTTAGTAGCACAGTGGTTTCCTAAGAAAAAAGGGGTGGTGATGGGGTATACCACCATGGGACACAATCTGGCATCGGCATTTTATGTACCGATTATTACCGGTCTGGTAAGTTACTTTGGCGTCGGGAAGGGGGTCATATTTCCCGCGGTGGGCTCAATCATACTTGGTATCTGGGGACTCATTTTTATCAGAAATACACCAGGTGAGCGAAATATGAATCCGGATCATGTTTCTGATGAGGTTTATAAAAATGAATATTTTGTCGGCAAAATGAGTCGTGAGGATACATGGAGCACAGTGGGACTGATAACGACAAAGGAATTGTGGCTGGCGGCTGTTACGACAGGTTTTTTTCAAATCTGTTCGGTTGGTGTTATGAGTCAATTGGTGGTCCGGAATATGTCGCTGGGATTTACGCAGAATCAAGCCATATCACTGATGACTGTCATCGCCTGTATCGGTGTGGTCGGCTCCTGGCTGGTTGGTATTCTGGATGATAGGATTGGCACGAAACGAACCATGATTTTATTTGGCATCTGGTATATGACCGCATTATTAGCCAATGCCAGTGAGACTAAAATAGGAATTTACATATCTATTTTTATGATTGGCATGGGCATCGGCGGTTCGGCGAATTTTACAACATCCCTTCCCACCTCCATATTTGGAAGGCATGAATTCGATAAAGTGAACAGTGTCATATTTCCAATCCAGGGACTGATTACGGCACTTTGTTTTGCGGTAAATGGGATTGTCCTGAATCTGACCGGTGATTTACGAAATGCTTATCTGGTCTTTGCCGGCGTCGCGGCGGCGAATGTGCTGTTGGTTCTATTGATTGATGAACATAAATACAACAAAGACTGGCAGGCAGGAAACAAAAAATAAAAAGGTTAAAGGAGGTTTGTATGATTCGAAACATTGCTGTAATTGGCGCAGGAACCATGGGGCATGCGATTGCCGGATGCTTTGCTCTGTATGGTTACCAGGTTTCCGTGTATGAAAGCTTTGAAGCGGTTCGCAGTGCATGTGCGGAAAAGATTAAAAAGCAGTATGAGTTCTTAGCTGAGGAAGGGGTGATTGAGACTTCCAAAATCCAGGCGGCCCTGGCGAACATCACTACATATGCCGAACTTCAGCCGGCAGTCGGAGATGCCGATTATGTGATTGAGGCGATTCCGGAACGGGTGGATTTAAAACAGGAATTATTTGCAAAGCTGATCCAATATTGTCCGGCTGATACCATCCTCGCCAGCAACACCTCAAGCATTGCTTTTTCTGATCTGACGGCAAAGCTGGCGGAAGCGGATAAGGCGAGAATCATGGTCTGCCACTGGTATAATCCAGCTCATCTGATTCCGCTTGTGGAACTTTCCTGTTTTGGCAATATGCCGGCGAAGCGGTACCTGGAAGTGGAAGCATTGTACCGTTCCATTGAAAAACGTCCGGCGAAAGTGCAAAAGGATATTCCGGGACTTTTGGCGAACAGGATTCAGCAGGGAATCGCCAGAGAAGTATTTTCCCTGATGCAGATGGGAGCGGCAGATGCAGAGGATATTGATACCGCATTGAAATATGGGCCGGCATTCCGCTATGCGACAACAGGACAGCTGGAGGTGGCAGACTTTGGCGGCCTTGATATCTGGTGCACGGTAGGAGACAATCTTTTGTCGGTTATGGACCGTTCGCCGGAGGCAAGCCCGCTGCTGCGGGAAAAAGTGAAAGAAGGAAAGCTTGGCTTTAAGTCCGGTGAAGGATTTTTCGTATATCCGGAAGAGAACAAGCAGGAAGTGCAGAATCAGTTTTACAAGCGTTTGTTAAGGCAGCTTCAGGTAAGTAAAAGTTATGATTAACCCAATATAAAGGAGGCAAAAAGAATGGTAAAGAGAACACGGGAGGAATTAAAGGCCTACGATGCAGCCGGACATTTTGGCATGACAGCCATGAGAATCCACGGCAGAGAGGAAACGGGAGCAGAGAAATTCTGGTTGGGACTGTCCACATTTTTACCGGGCGGCGGAGCAGAGTATGCATATGAAGACAACCCGCTGGAAAAGGTTTACTACATGTTGGAAGGCGAAATGACGGTGACTGATAAAGAAGGCAAAAAATATGTAATTCACAAAAATGAGAGTATTTCCTTTGCGCCTAATGAAGGACGTTATCTGGTTAATGAATCCAACAATCCGGCAACGATGTTAGTAATGATCAATTATCCGCAATAGAGAGGAGTAATACGATGGTAAATAAAGATTTTATGGGGGATTTGTTCGATGTAACAGGAAAAATAGCCCTTATCACCGGCGCGACAGGCGCGCTTGGCAGAGCGGTTTGTATGGGTTATGGACTGGCCGGAATGAAAGTGATGGTGACCGGCCGCAAAGAAGAAACCTGTAAGCAGTTATGTGAGGAGCTGGCAGCGGAAGGCATTTCATGTGAATATTCTGTCGGCGATCCGGCGGTAGAAGAAGATGTCATCAAAGTAGTGAATGATACCGTTGCAAAATTCGGCGAGATTAACGTTCTGGTGACAGCGGCAGGTTACAACAAGCCACAGCCAATTATCGAACAGGAGCTTTCCACCTGGAAGCAGATTATGGATTCCGATGTGCAGGGAACCTGGCTGTATTGCAAATATGCAGGCGAGCAGATGATCCGGCAGGGCCAGGGCGGAAAGGTGATTATGGTATCCTCCGCACGTTCCAAGATGGGGATGGCAGGCTATACCGGCTACTGCACGGCCAAAGGCGGCATTGACCTGATGGCGCAGTCTCTGGCATGTGAGTGGACGGCGAAATATAAGATCAATGTCAACACCATCAATCCAACCGTATTCCGCTCTGATTTAACGGAGTGGATGTTCGATCCGGAAAGTGCCGTGTATCAGAACTTCTTAAAGAGACTGCCGATTGGCCGGCTGGGCGAGCCGGAGGATTTTGTCGGACCATGTATTTTCCTGGCATCAAAAGCCAGTGATTTTATGACCGGTGCCAATGTCGCAACGGATGGCGGGTATTGGGCCAATTAGTAATAGTAACACAATAAAAAAGTTTAATTATGGAGGTAATAAAATGAGTAAGAAAGTATTTGTAGATTTGACACATCCATTCAGTGCGGATATTCCACGCTGGCCTTATTTTGACAAACCGGTTATTGACAGTAAGCACACGCTGGCAAAGGGCGGGGTTTTAACCCAGTATGTCGGCTGCACCATGCACACCGGAACCCACTGCGATGCCCCCCGTCATGTTATGGAAAAGGAATTTGACGGGAAAAGAGCCCGTTACACCCATGAAATGCCTGTTGATGCCTATACTGGCGATGCTGTCTGCCTGGAGATTCACATTGAACGCTGGGGCTTAATCACCGGCGAACACCTGGACGATGCCTGCAAACGTGCGAACATCAAACCGGAGGAGCTGGAAGGTATGGTCGTCTGCCTGAATACCGGGATGCACCTTGAATTTGATGACAGCAAGGAATATTACCACTATTCCTGCGGTACCGGAATCGAAGCCGGCAAATGGTTTGTTAAGCATAAAGTAAAATGTGTGGCCATGGATATGCAGGCGCTGGATCATCCGCTGCACACAGCGATGGGCAACAACGGTATGACCAAAATGAATCTGGTGGGAGCATCCGGAAGACCGATCACGGAAGAATATATCGAGAAGTTTGGCGAAGAAGCATATGCCGAATTTGATAAAGAACAGTATATCAAAATACACGGCCAGGAGGCCTATGACGAGAAATTCGGGGAGCTGGAAGCCATCGGCTGCTGGGGAACCTGGGAGCCATGCCATAAAGAGATGCTGGGCCATGGCATCGTCGGGGTTGAGAATCTGGGCGGCAATCTGGATAAAGTTTCCGGCAAGCGTTTCCGTTTCTTCTGCTTCCCGCTGCGCTGGTATATGGGCGACGGTTCCATGGTTCGCTGTGTAGCAGAGATTGATGAAGACGATATCAACGATGTACCTGACCGGACTTATCATTATGGAGGGTTCTGATATGAGCGATCAGAGTAATAAAGTTATTTTAACGGTTGCCACCACCGGTGCATGGCCGAAAAAAGAGAACACACCTTATGTGCCGCTGCAGCCAAAGGAAATTGCCGAAGAGATTTATGCCTGCTGGAAGGCCGGGGCTTCCATGGCTCACATCCATGTAAGGGATGATGATGATAATGCCTCCATGGACTATGAAAAATTCAGAGAAACAGTTGAACTGGTAAGAGCCAAAAAAGACTGTGACATTGTCCTTAACTTAACGACTTCCGGCGGAATCGGCAAAGGCCAATGTTGAGTTCGTCGAGCGTACCAAACGCACAGTTCATGAATTTGGCAAGGAAGTTGCCACACCGGACGAAGCCAGGCGGATTCTGGGGGTGTAGAGGAGTGAAACCCAAAATCCCCATTTTGTAATTTTTTTAATTGCACTAATATAAAAACTTGCCATTTCCGATAAAAGAAAGTATAATTTTATTATATTTATGTAAAATTTGCTACAACGGAAAGGGGCAAGCTATGGAACTAAAGAAACCTCTGTCCAGACGCATGCGATTTATGCTTCTGGCTCTGGTTCCGATTTATTTTATTGTGGTGGGGATTTTGTTACAGCCGGCAGCTGAAATAGGAGAAGGGTTGCTGGCAATTATTCGGGAACCGGATTTTTTGATTACAGATTATTTTCTGGTAGGCGGTATTGGTGCTGCACTTGTCAATGCAGGCATACTATGTCTGCTAAGCATTGGTATTATGTATGGCCTGGGAATGGAGATGGACGGCCATACGATTACTTCTGCATGCCTGATGTTTGGCTTTTCATTGTTTGGAAAGAACCTGGTGAACATCTGGCTGATTATTGTAGGCGTATTTTTGTATGCAAAGTATCATAAAACTTCGATGAGCCGCTATATCTATATCGGATTTTATGGGACCTGCCTCTCGCCCTTGATCACGCAGGTTATGCTTATTGCGGATATGCCTTTTCCGCTGCGGTTCTGTCTGTGTGTAATTACCGGAGTGACCATTGGTTTTGTGCTCCCTCCCCTTTCTACGCATATACATTATGCACATAAAGGATATTCCTTGTATAACGTAGGGTTTGCGTCCGGTGTTCTGGCAACGGTTTTTGTCTCGGTGTTCCGTTCCTTTGGCCTGGAGACAGAGGCCCGGTTGTTGTGGTCTACGGGGAACAACCAATTGTTTTTAATATTGCTCACAATCTTGTTTGCCGGATTTATTCTGTCTGGAATTGTTTTCGATAAGCAGGCGGTGTCCAATTACCGGAATATTTTAAAAACAACAGGGATTGCCGGTACGGACTATCTGAAATCAGAAGGCGGGGCCGCCACTTTGATCAATATGGGGGTTAACGGTCTCGTTGCAATGTATTTTCTGGTATTGTTAGGCGGGGAATTAAACGGACCTACGATAGGCAGTATTTTTACGATTGTGGGATTTAGTGCAACCGGAAAGCATGTGCGCAACATTTTGCCGATTATGTGTGGTGTCTGGATTGCAAGCTGGATAAAAATATGGGATATTACTGCTCCCTCGGCTTCACTGGCCTTTTTATTATCTACCACGCTGGCACCGATCGCAGGTCAATTTGGCGTTTTTGCAGGGCTGCTGGCCGGTTTTCTGCATTCTTCCGTGGCGTTGAATGTGGGAATTGTTCATGGCGGTATGAATCTGTATAACAATGGCTTTGCCGGAGGCCTGGTGGCAATGTTTCTGGTTCCGGTGTTTCAGTCGTTTATCGATCGGAGGGCACGGGCAAAAGAGGACTTGTCGTTATAACCCCCCAATACTCTGAGAGGCAGGTGATCAGATGGACACTTTAATATGGGGCAGACTGATTATTGCAGATACTACCGCTCTGCTTAGTGTGCTCTTTTGGGAAGGTGTTGCTTCCGCTTTTATGATTCTTGCTTTATGGAAATATTCCACTTATATCGAAGATATTTCTTTGGTAAAACGAAGTATTATTCTGCGGATTTCCTGTTCACTTGGCTATCTGTTAATTTTATTTCGTGGTACTATTCCCGATTTAGGGTCATCTACGGTCGGAAATCTGTTTTTATTTTACGGTTTTTATCAGGAAGCCAGGATGATTCTGATGTTGACAAAATTAGACAGCAAAAGGATGCAACTGGCTTACAACTGGCTTTGGCTTGTGTCTTCCGTACTCTATGTTGTTTTTGATTTACTATGGGGTACAGCCAATTACAGGATTGCTCTGGCCTCTCTGGTTATATTTGCATTGTTCCTCCCCTTAGTACTCAAGTGCATTTTTACTAAGAATGAGCTTTCCATCAACCGGATTCTGGCGATTCCGTATTTACTGGTTATTATCGCAACCATTCCCCGTTTTATCTACTCCTTTTCGGCAACCGGCTTTTTCATCCATTCAACAAATTTCTTTCAGACATTTTTATGCATTGCCCTGCTCTTGAAATCATTTTTCAGCACGCTCTTTTTCTTTTTACTGATGAAAATAGATGGTGATAAAGAAATCGAAAAACTGGCTCAGACAGATGGTTTGACCGGATTGATCAATCGCCGTTCTTTCTTTCAAAAGGGAAATCAGATGCTGGAACAAAGCAGGCAAAAAAATCAGATGCTTGGTGTATTCTTTCTCGACATTGATTTGTTCAAATCGGTGAATGATTTATACGGACATGACAAAGGAGATGAGGTATTGATTGCCTTTGGCCAGGTGATTATGCGGAATATCCGGGGCGAAGATATTTGCTGCCGTTATGGTGGAGATGAATTTTGTATCTGTGTTTTTTTACCAAGTCTTGAAAATGGATCTATCATTGCCGAACGTATTCTGGATGAAATTCATAAACTTGCAATTCTTCCAGAGCAGATTCTAACCACCAGCATCGGGCTGGCATATGGTATACCAAAGGAACAGGATACCTTTGAATATTTCATCAATCAGGCCGATAAAGCAATGTATGCAGCGAAACATAGCAGCGAGAATAAAATCAATGTTGTGGAGCTTTGATTTCACACTCTCCGGGCTACCGTGGCCACCGTTCCTCCTTTTTCTTAAGTTCAGGAAACGGGTTATGGGGTTCGGTCTGATACCAGTAGGCCACGCTTGCGTAATCATCCTGGCGTTCGAACAAGCCCTTATGGCAAGTTCCGATTTGCTGTACCGTAACCCGAAGATCTTCCTCAAAACGTATGGGATCCATGATATGCCAGCGATATAACCCCCGCATTGGCGGGCAGCTGCCTTGAAATCGCCAGCTGTAATTTTCTTCACGGGCGGAATAGAAGGGATATCCTAAAAAGGGAGTCTGGTAGAGTTCTTCCGCCGCCGGTGTTTCCCGCCTCTGATCCAGAACAAATCCCCAGGCACCGCCGAAATAGTCCTCGACTCCGGTACCGCAGATGGTGGGATACTCACTGTCGCCATCAATGAAAAACTTAAATTCTCCTTCCCCCCACCAATAACGCTCCAAAGTGGTGATGGCCAGATAGGTGCCGATGTAATGTCCGGTGCCTGTTACCTGATCCAGGATGGTATAATCTTTTCTTAATTGAGTCAGCCGTTCCCGCCGCCACTGGGCATGGAAATAAGCCGTTTCCGGAGGCAGTTCCTCATATAGGGTGTAATCAATCTGAAAGAAAAAGCTTCGGATATCAGAAGCATGCTGGCTTTCCACGGTTACTTTAGCATGTTTATGAAACGGCATTTGAAAATAGGAATTAAAGCCCCGGATCGGATTGACGACGATGGGAAGCGAGTTAATGATGCAGCCGGTACCGAAACCGTTACAGAAAAAATCACCAAGGGGGCATTCTACGGAGGGTGCTTCTTCCTCATCCCAGTATATTCTAAGGACTACATCACAAAGGACAAAGAAGTCGGTATCGCTTTGGTTGGTGATAGTGATCCAGATATGATTGATGACACCTGGACCATCAATATCGGCCAATACCCTGGTTTCACCGCTTTTAACCCCCCGGATCGCCGGCGCGCCTTTGCGGGATGGCCCCAGGATACCCTCGGCCTTTCCGCCGCCGCCTTTGGCACCGGTAGGATTTTCCATGCTAATGGAACGGCTTCGGCCATGATTGATGAGCGGGAGTTGATTCAGGCTGTTAGTAAAGGGATTATTCATGATATTCTCCTCATCTGTTATGGTTTATTGGATCTGTAATTATCACGTTTTAACCCCGCCAGCCATAATTCCATCCATAATATTTTTCTCAAATACACAGACGAAAATAATAATTGGGAAGACGATAATCCAGCCCATGGAGCTGATTAACTCCCATGGCATAGAGTACATATCATCTTTGGGCAATGTCGTGATGGCAACACTCAACACCTCAATGCTGTTAGAAAAATAAAGCGGGGTAAACAGGTCATTTAAGCAGGTAATAAAGTTAATCATTAAAATGGTTGCGATCGCCGGCCGCATCAGCGGCAGTGTGACATAAAGCAGCTTCTGGAAAAAGTTGGCCCCGTCGACCTCAGCCGCTTCCTCGATGGAGATTGGGATACTGGTCAGGAAATTCCCCAGAATCAGCATGGTAAAAGGAATCAGGTTGCTGCTGTACAGGAGAATTAAACCGGGAAACGTATCATGCAGCCCCACCGCCCGGATAAAAGTATACAAGGGTCTGGCTTTCACGATTGCGGGAACCATCATTGAGAAGACAATGGACATTTGGGCGATCTTCAGTGCGTTGCTTTCGTAACGGTTAAAACCATAAGCCGCCATCAGACAGATAACAGTACTGATGGTGAGAGCGAAAGCAGTGATGAATAACGTGTTAAACATCTTTTGAATCAGATTTAGGCTTAAAAATAATTTCTGATAATGCTTTAACGTGGGATGCAGCGGGATATAGTTAATGGGTGAAGTAAATAGCTCATGCTCTGGTGTAATTGATGAAATAAATATCCAATATAACGGAATCAGAATAACCAACGCTGTAATAAGGGTGGCGAACCAGATCAATATGGTGCGCATTCTTTTTTTGATTTTATATGACATATCCAGCCGCCCCCTTAAATGTCTATTTTTTTAATACAAAACAGGTTAATACAACTAAGACCGGACATCATTAAAAATAAAATTACGGCAATCGATGAGGCATACCCTACATTCAGATTGGTAAAAGCCTCTGTCATAATCCGGTAAGCCAGCAATGAGGTGGAATCACCGGGACCGCCGGAGGTCATGGAATAGACTACGTCAAAGCTGGTCATGCGCCAGGTCGTAAAAAAGATACATAGGGTCAAAACCGTTTTCAGGATATTCGGAACTGTGATGCGGGTAAACAATTGAATGGTATTGGCACCGTCAATCCGGGCCGCTTCATAGATATCTTCCGAAATAAATTGTAAGGCGGCTAACACTAAAATGGCAAAATACGGGACATCCTTCCATAGATCCACAATAATAACGGAGATTCTGGCTGAAAATGGATACACCAGCCAATCGTACTGAAAGGAGGGAATCACCCGACGGATCAAGTCATTGATCAAGCCGTAATTGTTATTAAATGCCCAGCGAGCCGCCAGACCCACCACCACCATGGGCATCGCCCAGGGAATCAGGACAATACTTCGCAAAAACCGCCGGCCTTTAAATTTTACATTTAGCAGCAGTGCCAGAGCAATGCCGATTATGATATGAAACAACATTGAGACCACGGTAAAGATAGCAGTAAATTGCAGCGAGGTAATGAGCTTGGGATCCCTGAAAATCTTTATGTAATTATCCAACCAGGCAAAGGTTGAATAGGGACTTTTGAG
>Ga0153928_1001078_pt1 | contig 12618 bp, 11 predicted proteins | sample TSNJ012MetaG_FD_106656 | JGI IMG/M metagenome (GOLD analysis project Ga0153928, IMG submission 106656) | Attine ant fungus gardens microbial communities from New Jersey, USA - TSNJ012 MetaG | ecosystem: Host-associated > Fungi > Mycelium > Unclassified | place: USA: New Jersey, Wharton State... | reverse complement strand
GACATCAGGAAAAGAATATCTTGCCTGTTTGGAAAAGGCAACAGAGTGGGAACCGGGGCAGCCAAGAAAAGAAAGACCGTTACATGACGCCTTTGTTTTGTTTGAATCATCTTTTGTTGATGATAAAGATACAGTTATTGTGATTGATGAAATTCAGGAATCAGCGCAGGTATACTCTCTGATCCGTCAGTTTGCAAGGGAGTTTGAATGTCATGTTATTGTGACGGGAAGTTATCTGGGGAAAACGCTGGAGAAGGAATATTTTCTTCCGGCGGGTGATACCGATGGACTTACTTTATATACATTGTCTTTTGAGGAATTTCTGGACGCCTTTGATAAAAGACCCTTATTTAATGAGCTGGGATTATACGGTGAGAGCCGACACGACAAGTATGATGAACTAAAATCCTACTATGAAATTTACTGCCAGACAGGTGGATATCCGGCGGCGATAAACAAGTATCTGGAAACACAAGATATTAAAGCGTGTAAAGAGGAAGTACTGCATATTGTTCAAATTTTCATTGAAGAGTCACAGCGGTATTTTAAAGATATTCTTGAAGTGAACCTGTTTGAGCAGATACTCCCGGCAATTGCGCAGAGTATGATTAAGGAGAAAAAGGGTTCTACGATTATCTATAAAGAAGAAAGTAGCCGAATTACGAAAAAGAGTATCAATCGTGTGATAGCGTGGCTGTATCGGTCACATATTATCGGGTTTTGTGGAAAGGCAATTGAATGTAATTTAATGGAGGTATCGGCCAATAGTAGATTTTACTTCTTAGATCTGGGGGTCTGTTCCTATTTCTTGAAAATAGTAGGTGCAGACAAAGCGACAATCCGCGGAATTATAAATGAGAACTTTGTCTACATCGATTTGCAGAAACGAATAAAAAGAATGGAGATTGCCGGTCTGGCTCCGATGTTCGGAACCTATAAAGAGGGTGAGATTGACTTCTTAGTACGAAATCTTGAGATGGATATGAACTATGGGGTTGAGGTTAAGGCGGGCAGGGCTGCTGCCCGGACTGCAGGGCGATTACTGGAAGATGGCAAAGTCGAAGGGGTTTACTTCCTGAAAGGTGATACCTATGGTGGGATTGCGGAGCGGATGGTTACGGTTCCGATTTATCTGATAAGCAAAGTATCATTTGACTGGAATACTGCAATCATACAGTAATGTTAAAAATGAGCGAGCTGGCAAACCATCTGAAAGTATGATATGCTGATGACAGCATGAAAAAGTGATAAGTGATTCGGAAAGGGCGTGTAAATATGGATGGTAGAAAGCATCTTCCGATAGGGAACGATGATTTTGCTGAAATTCGAGAGAATGATAGTTACTATGTGGATAAAAGTTTATTAATAAAAGAATTCCTGGATATGAATGATAAGGTTGCCCTGATTGCCCGGCCAAGGCGGTTTGGCAAAACTTTAAATATGACAATGATTAGGGAGTTTTTTGATATAACAAAAGACAGCAGAGGGATATTTGAGGGTTTGGCAATTATGGATACGGGGTATGCTGACCAGATCAATTCGCGCCCGGTCATATATTTAACTTTCAAGAATTGTAAAGCCAGGTCTACCGAGAAGTTATTAGGGTTGCTAAAGGAAGAATTGTATGGTGAGTATCTTCGCTATGAGCAAATTGTAAGAGCGGATTTGATACCGGATTCTTATGAAAGTAAAGATTTTTACGGTGTAATAGAAATGCTTAGAAGTACGGAGACAGATTCAGTACAGTTGGAGTTATCTATGAAAACGTTGGCTCAGATTGCAAAAAGACATTATCAGACTGCCCCAGTCCTGCTAATCGATGAATATGATCAGCCAATAATGAGTAGTTATGAACACGATTACCATGATGAATTGGGGGATTTTTTTTCTAACTTTTATGGCAGTGCCATGAAAGGGAACTCAGCTTTGGGACAGGCACTGCTTACAGGCGTTCAGCGAGTGGCGAAAGAAAGCATTTTCTCACAATTCAATAATCCGCAGGTGTATACGGTGATGGATAAAGAATATGCACCTTATTTTGGACTGAATGAAGAAGAAACAGAGAAGTTACTGAATTATTATGGACTTGAGCTAAATGAAGCTGTCCGCGGCATGTATGATGGCTACCGGATTGGTAGTATTGATATATATAATCCATGGTCAATTATTAACTATGCCAAACGAGGGATACTGGATAATTACTGGATAAAAACTTCTGCCAATTTCCTGGTGAAACGAGGGATTGGGAGCGCAGATGTCAACTTCTGGGATAAATTTGAGGCGCTGGTTCTTGGTCAGTCGGCTGAAGTGTGGATTACGCTGGATACTTCTTTTGCGGAACGAGAAAGTCTTTACAGTTTGTGGGGACTGCTGGTGAATGCCGGATATCTGACGGTTACGGAGCGGATTGATATGCAAACGGCAGTTATTAAGATTCCCAATGGTGAAGTCATGTCGGAATTTCAGCTTTTGATTGCGGAAATATCAGGTGTTGATGGGCTGGATTTAAAGCAGATGTTTTCCTGTCTGCTGAATCGGGATATGGATGGTTTCTTTAAGCTGTATGAGAAGATTGTTATTTCCAGCACCAGCTATATGGATGCGAAGGAAAATGCATATCATATGCTGTTTTTGGGCATGTGTATTGCTTTGCGGGGGACTTACAAAGTACTTAGTAATATTGAAAATGGGTATGGACGGAGCGATATTACGCTGGAATCTTTGACTGCCGGATATCCGAGTATCATCGTGGAGTTTAAGCAGGGTGAGGATATTGACAGATTAAAGGATGAGGCTTTGCAACAGATTCTGGATAATCAATACTATACGGGATTGGCAGGAGAAGTTATCTGTGTGGGGCTGGCGCATGATAAGAAAAGATGTAAGATGGCTTATAAGACATTGAACAGGTAGCTGGAACTATAGCCGTTGTTAGTTTTGACTGGAATACTGCAATCGCACAGTAATGTTAAAATTGACCGAGCTGGCATTGTTTTCCTATTCTTTTTATATTTTGCGAGGTGCTGTTATGATTCAAACGAATAGATTACAACTCATTTCACCTTGCTTAGACCATGCCGGTGATTTGTTTGAAGTATGGTCTGATTTTGAAGTAATAAAGTACACCTATATGCCGTTGTTAAAGACTTATCAAGAATGTGAAGATAAAGTTAAGATGTTTATCGAGCGTAACAGCGAGCATGGTTCCATATTGAATTTTATTATTCTTTATCACGGAAAAGCTATAGGAATTTGCGGGTTTCCGCCTATAGATGCCGAAAGAGGCAAATATGGCTTCTATTATCAACTTTGCAGAAAATATTGGAGTCAAGGATTAGGATACGAAGCGGCAAAGGGTTTGTTGAATTATATTGTTAATAACACGCAAGCACAGGCTGTTTTTGCTGATGCGGTGTCCATTAATCCTGCAAGTTTATCGATTTTATCACGTATTGGATTTCAAAAAAACCATATTCAGCCAGGTGGATTTAACCGTAATAATTTAGTGCTTGAATTGGTTCATTTCAAATATGAAATAATTCGCGCACCTTGAAGGATTATATCGAAGAACGTGCAGCTGCCATTGCCAACTACATTATAAACCATAACGCAACGGTAAGACAAACAGCGAAACGGTTTGGAATCTCTAAACCTACAGTACACACGGTTGTCACAAAATGGACAGGTTGTTGCTGCGGTTGGAATGAAGGATAAGAAAGCGGTATCATTATTGATATTGTTTTCTTATTCTTTTTTTGTTGAAGTAGGAAATGAAAGCAGGAGGACAGATACAAAATAATATAGTAAAACAGGGTAATATATAACAATATTATATTTATGTAATAAAAATATTATAAAAGTGGTTTATATAGTTTAAAACGTAGTAAAACGTGTTATAATTAAACAAAAGGCTTTACAAGTAAAACGAAACGTTTTACAATAAAGGTAAAACGTAGAAGAAGGGGGATACTATGGAACATAAGAAAATGATGAAACTTGAAGCGGAAGATGTTTTCAAACCAGGCGCATTTCCTGAATATACCTATGTGTCGAGAAATGATGAAACCACAGGGATGTCTTATGAGTTCAGATTAAAGCAGGCTTTAAAAAACAAAGGCTTCCTGACCTCAATTGTAGGTCCTTCTAAGATGGGAAAGACAATTTTGTGTGAAAAGGTAATTGGATTTGATAACATTGTTGAGATATTAGGTGCTGATTTTAATGAGAATACAGACTTTTGGGCTACCGTTGCGGCAAAAGTGGGCTTGCCGTATATGGGAGAGATTACAACTGGAAAAGAACTCAGTGATGGAACCAGCAGCGAAATAGACACAAAAATTGAAAAGTATATGCTGTCTAAGGATAGAGTGATTCAATATTATAAAGAAAAGAATAAGGTTTTAGTGATTGATGATTTTCATTATGCGGAAAAGGGAATGCAGATAAAAATGGCACAGCAACTAAAAGATGCAATCCGCCGCGAAATGAAGGTCGTGGTAGTATCATTGCCACACAGATCTGATGATACGATACGGAAGAATGCTGATTTGTCAGGCCGCTTAAGCTTAATTACGATTGAAACATGGAAGCAGGAAGATTTAAAGCAGATTGCATTAATGGGTTTTAAAGAGCTGGGTATTCAGGTATCAGATGAAATTGCCGACCGATTAGCTATGGAGTGTTTGACATCTCCGCAGTTGATGCAGTTTATCTGTTTAAGCATCTGTTCCTTGCTGGAAGAAAAAAATGAAACAGTGGTTTATGAAGAGGGGCTGGAGCTGGCATTTAAGATTACAGCAGTCAATCTTAATTACGGTGATGTGGTAAGTGTGATGTCAAAAGGGCCTAATACCAGAGGCAAGAGCAGGAAACTTTATAAAACGACTTATGGCCAGGAATTAGATTTATATGGTTTGATTCTGGAATCATTGGCTAAGAATCCGCCAATTATGAAATTGGATTTCGAGTCCGTCTATGAGCGAATTATAAATTTGGTTGCTGATGAAAAGGACAAACCTAAGAAGCAGCCGTTGAAAGATCATCTGAACAAACTGCAGGCAATTCTGGAGGAACGGGAAGACATTTACAAGGTGCTAGAATGGAAGGATGATATGGTGTATATATTAGACCCTCTGTTTTTGTTTTATTTAAGATGGGGGAGATTTCGATGAAGTATTTGATGAAAAGATATGTTGACGGTCTGCAGGCCATTCAAAATATAGATCAGTATGATGAATGCATAAGCAGTTTGAAAGAGGACTTGGTTCGGCAAAAGTGTAATCCGGATATACGACAAGCGATAAGAATCTGAACCAATCGTATGTTTGCATATTTATTTGAAACATTTTTATTCATTTTTAGAAGCGTTTAGGGAGATAAAACCACATAAGAAGGCGACACTGACAGCAGAAGATTTGCAGAAGATTACTATCCAAAATGAGTATGATTTGCAGCATTTACTTTATGCGGGTTTAAAACCATTGTGGCAGGATACCAGAACGGAAGTGGTTGAAGATACCGGCTATGGTTCGGTACGTGTTGATATTGTGATCGATTCAATAGGAGCAGCGATAGAAGCAAAATGTACAAGGGAATCAATGACGGTGAAAGATCTTACCGAGCAAATTGCGGCAGATATTTTTCATTACAAACAAAAATATTTGTTTATCTATATTTATGATAAAGAGAAAATCATTAGAGATAAGGATTCCTTCGAAAGCGCGTATTCCAGGATGACAGAAGAAAAACAAGTTTTCACAATTGTTTTACAGCCGGTTCATTTGTAGATAGTTATTAGTTATACCCCGAAGATCACCGTTAAAGTGGCGGCTGAAATGAATTTGGTACTATCATCGGGGTTTTGCAGGTAAAAAGTGCAGGATAGTCGGAAGATAACATCTTTTTCTGACATACCACAAGCTCTCTTCGCATAAGAATGTAAAAAACATCCTATGTGAGGGAACCTTGAAGGATTATATCGAAGAACGTGCAGTTGCCATTGCCAACTACATTATAAACCATAACGCAACGGTAAGACAAACAGCGAAACGGTTTGGAATCTCTAAATCTACAGTACATAAGGACGTCACCGATCGACTGGAGCATATCAATCCATCCCTTGCGGCACAGGCAAGGGTGGTACTGGATGTCAACAAATCGGAACGGCATATCCGCGGCGGATTGGCGACTAAAGAGAAGTACCAGCACCAGCTGCAGATGTGTAGTAAAAAGTAAATATTTAAGAAAATCCGTCGACGGGTTTTCTGCATAGGTTAAGCCTCCCCGGAATAGATTAATAATAATCAAATTCAGGGGAGGCTGTTATGCGTAAAATATGGAATGGTAAGATGGTTTTGTTTATTGGTTTGCTGATGTGGGTACTGATGGCAAGAGTACTGACCGGCTGTAGTGTAGAAAAAGAGAATCAGGATAAAGTACGGGATCTGGAGTTTACGGTAGTTGGCGACGCAGAATGCCCGGAGGAACTAAGAAACATCATTATCGAGAAGAAAACGACACCATTTAAACTGACTTATAGCAATGATCAGGGCCTTTACATAGTGACCGGATACGGTGAGCAGGCAACCGGCGGATATAGCATCGCGGTAAATGAGCTGTATCTGACAGAAAATGCCATTGTCATCGACACCGAACTGTCAGGACCGGAAAAAGGGGAAACGATCGGAGCGGAAGCGTCGTATCCTTATGTGGTCGTAAAGACGGAATATCTGGAAGAGCCGGTGATCTTTCAGTAGTCATAAGATAGAAAGAGCAGGACATAATTAAGAAAAGTCTTGCTTTTTTAATTGGATTTTTTAAAAATTTCCTGTTAGGATAGAAGTGATAAATAAAAAAATGAAAATCATATGCAACACTTACCGGCATTTTTGACACTATATGTATGTACGGAAAATACAAAACCGGGGAGCGAGGAGGGACGAGAGTGGAAAAATCAGCGTTTGAGGAACATTATAGGAAAGTCTATCAGGATATGTACCGGTTCGCCCTGTATACGCTGCGCCATGAAGCGGACGCAGAGGATGCAGTGAGTGAAGCGGTGATGGATGCGTGGAAGGGTTTACATAATCTAAAAGATGACGGAGCATTTAAGAACTGGATATTTAAGATTCTGAGCATCAAATGTAAACGCAGGCAAAAAGAGTATGCAAACCGGGTGCTTTCCCTGGATGAGACCATGGAGACTTTTGGCGGCGAGGAAAATATTCCTGGCATGAGCAGCAGGGAGGACAATGTTGGCGGAACGTTTGGCAGCAGTTCGGGATGGGCGGCAGCCTGGGATGTGCGAGGTGCTTTCTGGCAGTTGGCGGAAGAAGAACGGTTGATTATCTCCATGTCGGTATTCGGCGGATATAACAGCAGGGAAATCGGCGAGGTATTGGAGATGAAAGACGGCAGTGTCAGATCCAGGTTGTCCCGGGCGCTGGGGAAAATGCAGACCAGGCTGGAAGGATAGGAGGAGCATATGAGAGAAGACGAAATGAGAGAAGACGAAATCAAAAAGAAAATAGAAGAATCAGCAAAAGACCTGGCTGTTCCGGAAAGTTTAAAGCCGGAAGTAATGATGAAAACACTGCTGGAGATGGATCGGCAGGAATCCCATGAGTCACAGGGGACTCATCTTAGCAAACGAAAAATCCCATGGTATTATGGAACAGCCGCGGCGGCAGCCGTTGTGGTATTGGGCTTATTTGCGGTAAAGAACAATATGCCGCTACCGGGTGGCGATGGACCGGTAATATCAAACGGACCGGAAATGGTGGCGGAAGCTGTACCCGAATCTGAACCGGGGGTACAGGAGGGGCTGGCTGTATTACTGGAGGACAGTGACGATGCGGTTAACTACAAAGCCAAGGACTATGATGAGGTGTATGAACGTTTTCAACTGCTGCTAAAGGAGCAGGAGGAAGATCATGCTGTGGCCAGGAATATAATGAGGTTTTCTGGCGGCGACTTAGCTGTACCGGAGATGGCAATGGAAGAGGCCCCGGCTGGTGCTCAGGCAAGTGCCGATACGATGACGTCAGGTGCAGCCAGTATGGAAGCCGGTGTGTCTAAAGAAGCAGCACCGTCTTATTCAGATACCAATACCCAGGTGGCCGGAATCGATGAAGGCGATGTGGTAAAGACAGACGGCAGCTACATCTATGTGGCTTCCGCCAATTATGGTACGATTCGGATCATTGAGCCAAAGGGGAAAGAGATGAAGGCAGTTGGCGAAATTCCGGACACCTCAACGGTGGAAAGCGCCAGAACGATTCAGGAGTTTTACATTAACAAGGATAAGATGACGGTTATCCGCAGCGCTTATGAAGTAATCGATCAGGGGCAGCAGGATGGACAGCCACAGCCGCAGCCTTACGGCAAAGCTTCTGCCGATATTGCCTACAGCTATGGGTATTTTCCTTACTGGCAGGGGAAATCGGTGACTTATATTGAGACCTTTGATTTGACTGACCGGAGTGCACCCAAATTAAGCGGCAGTGTCTGCCAGGACGGGAATTATTACAATTCCCGTCGGAATAGTGATTATGTGTATGTATTTACCAGACATTACAGCGATATGTATGCAGTCCGTGAAGATATCAGCAAATATGTGCCGAGCGTGAATGGAACGACCATTCCGGCAGACTGCATTTATATGCCGGAACAGATTAGCAGTGCTGATTATCTGGTGATTTCCTCGGTTGACATGCGCAGTCCGGCAGAACCGGTTCAGACGAAAGCCATTATGGCAGACGGCAACCAGTTTTATGTCAGTCCGGATTACATTTATGTCGGGGCAACAAAATATGATTACCGTGCGAATCAGTATAATTATACCGAGCTGCTGAAGCTGGCTTACCGCAACGGCCGGATTGGCTTCGTGGCTCATGGAACGGTTAACGGATATTTGAATAATCAGTTCTCCATGGATGAATATCAGGGGAAACTGCGCCTGGTCAGCACTCTGTCCCGTAATAATGGCAAGACGACGAACTCCCTGTATGTGCTGGATGAGAAGCTGAAGGTGTGCGGCAAAATAGAAGACTTAGCGCCGGATGAGCAGATTTATTCCGCCAGATTTATGGGCGCCGTGGCCTACTTTGTGACGTTCCGCAATATGGATCCGCTGTTCTCCGTTGATCTGTCCGATCCGACGAAACCCAAGGTACTGGGTGAATTAAAAATCACCGGCTTTTCCGAGTACCTGCATCCGTATGCGGATAACCTGCTTCTGGGAATCGGCCGTGAGATAGATCCTGACACCGGGAACTTCAAAGGCCTGAAGTTGTCTATGTTTGATACAAAAGATTTAAAAAATGTACAGGAGAAGCAGAAACTGGTGGAAGCATCCTTTGAGCATTCGGTTGCATGGTACAACCACAAAGCCGTGCTGATCGATGCCGCCAAGAACCTGATTGGTTTTCCTGCCGAGCACTATGATTATGACAGTCGTGAATGGGGCGTTTCCTATGTTGTTTACTCCTATGACAAGGCAGCAGGGTTTAAGCAGGAGCTGAACTTTGAACTGGATACAGCCGGTGATTATTCCTCGACACGGGGACTATATATTGGTGACTATCTGTATGTGGTTGAGAATAACCAGATTCATGCGTTTGATTTGAAGGATTTTTCCTGCCTGGCAGAATTGAAGTATTAAAAGCAATCAGGTAGAAACTATTAAAAATTTCACCGGTTCATCCGTCTGATTTTCCCAGCGGTGTCCGACAATATTGGGATAATAAAGCGTGTCCTCCGCGTTCAAGGTGTAGGGTGGATTGTTTTCCAGCAGGAAGGAGAGGGTTCCTTTGAGGATAAAGACGAATTCCTCTCCTTCGTGATAATGGTAGTCGCCGGAATCTGTGTGGGGGGGCATGGAGATAACACCAGCCCACATTTTGCTGTCTCCCCTGGTGATGAGGGATTCCAGAATTTCCTTTCCGTCTGAGCAGTTTCTGACAAAGGAGGAACGTTCATTTTTCCGAACCAACCGTATCTGATCGGCACTGTCTTCGACAAAAAGCGCAGAGATAGGGAAGCTGAGCGCTTCGCATAGCGCATGGATGCTGATCAGATTCGGTGAACTTTTGCCGGTTTCGATCTGACTAATCGTACCTGCGGCGATGTTGCAGCGGGCGGATAAGTCGCGTATGGAAAGACCGAGGGAGACGCGCTGTTTTTTTAGCATATTTCCGATTCGGACTAAATTTAATTCTGCCATGTTTTCCTCTTTTCTTATTATTTCCTATTTTCTTCCCCTAATTATACCGCCATATTTGCAAAAAAGTCAATTTCATTAAATAGGATTTGACAAATAATTATGCGTTCATTATAATGAACATATATATTCGCGGTTCCAGATAGAGAGGAGAAACATGATGTCAGAAAAAATATTAATAAAGAATGCAAAAGCAATTGTCACATGTGATGCCGAAGATTGGGTTTATTGTAATGCCGATATGCTGATCGAAGGCCCTAAAATCGTCCGGATTGGCACGGATTTAAAAGCCGGGGATGCGAAAGTGATAAATGCTGAAGGAAAATTCATCTATCCCGGGTTGATTAACACCCATCACCATTTCTTCCAGACCTTTGTCAGAAACCTGATGGCGATTGATTATCCCAATATGCTGGTGGTGGAATGGCTGGATAAAATATATCGTGTCTTTAAGCAGGTCAATGACGAAGTGATTTACTATTCCTCACTTACTGCCATGGCGGATCTGGTGAAGCATGGATGTACCTGTGCATTTGACCATCAGTATTGCTATACGACGGCGACCGGAAAGCTTCCGGTGGACCGGCAGATGGAGGCGGCAAGTCAGATTGGCATTCGCTATCATGCAGGCCGGGGAACCAATACGCTGCCGCGCAATATGGGGAGCACGATTCCAGAGGAGATGGTGGAGACAACGGAGGAGTTTCTAAATGACTGTATCCGTATCATTGACCGGTATCATGATCCGAATCCATATTCCATGAGACAGATTGTTATCGCTCCCTGTCAGCCGATCAACAGTTATCCGGAGACCTTCATCGAGTCAGTGAAGCTGGCAAGAGAGAAAGAGGTGCATTTACATACCCATCTTGGTGAAGGGGAAAATATCATTATGCAGGAGCGTTATGGAAAACGTACGCTGGAGTGGTGTGAGGAGATCGGATTTGTTGGTCCTGATGTATGGATTGCCCACGGATGGGAACTTTTGCCTGAAGAGTATACGGTGATGGGGCGGACGGGAACCGGCGTTTCACATTGCCCCGGACCGGCTGTGCTGGGAGGTTTTCCGATTCTGGATATGAAGGCGATGCAGAAGGAAAATGTGCTTATCAGTCTTGGCTGTGACGGTTCGGCAACCAATGACAGCTCAAGTCTTCTGGATTCCCTAAGAATGTCATATCTGATGCAGGCTTATCACAGCAAGGACAGAGGCGGCTGTTTATCCCCTTATGAAATGCTGAAGATTGGTACGGTAAATGGTGCCAAAACCTTGGGCAGAATGGATCTTGGCTCGCTGGAGGAAGAAAAAGGTGCTGATCTATTTATGATTGATACGGAGGTGCTGGAGCTGACCGGTACCCTGCATGATCCCAAAAACCTTCTTGCCAGAAGTGGTGTGACCGGGCCGGTGTGGATGACGATGGTTAACGGAAAGGTAGTTTATGAGAACGGCAGGCTGACTGGTGTGGATGAGCGGCGGTTAGCGGAAGAAGGAGAGGCAGTCTGTACAAAGGTACTGCGCAGCGAGTTTAATCAATACTGGTAATTTCCACTTTTCAGAATCATCAGCATATGCTATGATTAAGGGCATATGCTGATGATAATGAACAGATTCCCCGGCATGCATGTGTCCGGGGATTTTTAGGAAAAGAGGAAGAGGTTATGATTATAAAGGATATCTGGTTAGATGTAAATGCGGTCAAAGAGCGTGACCCGGCGGCGCGCAATGCGCTGGAGGTACTCCTGCTGTACCAGGGGGTGCATGCGTTGATCTGGCACCGGTTTGCTCATTGGTTTTACCGGCATCATATGTTTTTTATTGCCCGGCTGATTTCACAGATTGCCCGGTTCTTCACGCTGATCGAGATTCATCCGGGGGCACAGTTAGGGCATGGGATTTTGATTGACCATGGCTGCGGTGTGGTGATTGGCGAGACAACGGTGATTGGTGATAACTGCACCATTTATCAGGGCGTGACCCTGGGTGGGGTCGGCTTAAACAAGGGAAAGCGTCACCCGACCCTGGGAAGCAACGTAACGGTTGGTGCCGGTGCTAAAATCCTGGGTGCGTTTGAGGTGGGGGATAATTGTAAGATTGCGGCAAATGCCGTTTTGCTAAAGCAATTGGAAAATGATACCACGGCCGCGGGAATCCCGGCTCGTCCGGTTAAGGTTGGCGGTGTGCCGGTGCCTAAGGAGGTGGATGACTATCATCTGGCAAAGGAGCAATATTGCCTGATGGAAGATCGGATCAGGCAGCTGGAGGCGGAATTGAAGGAGCTGCGCGAGGCCCTGAAAAGCAAGAACGAATAAATGAAAACGAGGAATATTACCATGGAAGACCGATGCCGTGATATTGAGCGGAGTATTATCAAGCAGTTCCGGGGCGGAATCTGGCG
>Ga0153928_1001074_pt1 | contig 12651 bp, 9 predicted proteins | sample TSNJ012MetaG_FD_106656 | JGI IMG/M metagenome (GOLD analysis project Ga0153928, IMG submission 106656) | Attine ant fungus gardens microbial communities from New Jersey, USA - TSNJ012 MetaG | ecosystem: Host-associated > Fungi > Mycelium > Unclassified | place: USA: New Jersey, Wharton State... | reverse complement strand
TTGAAAGCTTCAGCTTCTTTGCCAGTCCGGCCCGTGACATATCGCCTTCCTGCATCAAGGTTTCGATGATCTCACGTTTGTTGTGGATTCTGGTGCTTGATTGATTTGCTGCCATCTCCTCCTCCTTTAGTTAGTTAACTTTCCTTACTAACGCCAGTCTAACATTTTCTTGTTCATATTGCAATAGTTTTTTGCGTAAAATTCTTTTATCTTATCATTTTCGGACCTTTTAACAAAATTATAACCATCTTTTTGGTCATTATGCATAATTCACAGCAAAAAAAGAAATCATTCCCCAAAAGAAATGACTCCCTTTTTCATTGACAATCCTATTTTCCTGAAAAAACCTCCTGCGCATAATTCACCGAAGCCATCGCATCCCGGCAATACCGGTCCGCATCAATGGTTTTCGCATACTCTTCTGTCAGCACCGCACCGCCGACCATCACTTTTACCCACGGGGCGGCAATGCGCAGCTGTTTGATCGTTTCTTCCATATTGGGTACCGTAGTTGTCATCAATGCACTTAACCCCACCAGTGGCACCTGCCCGTTTACTGCCGTTTCCACAATGAGTTCCGGCGGCACATCTTTCCCTAAATCCAATACTTCATAACTGTAGTTTTCCAATAACACCTTAACGATGTTCTTGCCAATATCATGAATATCGCCTTTCACCGTCGCCAGAATAATCTTCCCCTTCTTCTCCCGTACCTGCCCGGTACTCTGCATCTGGTCCTTAATGACGGCAAATGCAGCTTTTGCCGCTTCGGCACTCATCAGCAGCTGTGGCAGGAATAAGGTGCCCGCTTCAAAAGCCTTGCCGACGCGGTCCAGGGCCGGAATCATTTCTGTATTGATGATTTCCAACGGTTCCTTTTCCTGCAGCAGTTCCTTTACTGCCGCAGCCGCCCGTTCTTTCAATCCTTTTTCAATACTTGCCGCCAATGGCAGCGGAGTTCCTGCCGGCTGGCCTTTTACTGCACTCTGACCAGGTGACACCGTCTGGCCGCCGTAAATATGGATATATTCAACACACTGGGGATCCATGTCCATCAATGCCCGAAAACTGTAATACGCCCGCATCATGGCTTCTGAATTGGGGTTAATAATCGCAGCGTTCAGCCCGCTCTGCATGGCCATGGTAAAGAATGCCGCATTAATAATCTCCCGCTGGGGCAAACCAAACGAAATATTGGACACTCCCAGCACCGTCCTGCCATGTAGTTCATCCCTGACACGGCGCAGTGTTTCTAAGGTAGTGACCGCCCCCTGACTGTCCGAACTGATCGTTAAACATAACGCATCCACAAGAATGTCTTCTGGCCCGATCCCATACTCTGCCGCCGTATCATAGATCTTTCTGGCAATCTTCATCCGGCCCGCAGCCGTCTCCGGAATTCCTTTTTCATCCAAAGTAAGGGCCACGACAACACCGCCATATTTCTTCACCAGCGGAAATACGGCGGCCATCGACTCCTGCTTGCCATTCACAGAATTAACCATCGGTTTTCCGTTATAAATCCGCATTCCCCGTTCCATCGCCGCAATATTCGAAGTATCAATCTGCAGCGGCAGATCAATGATACTCTGCAGTTCCAGCACCACGTCTTCCATCATGGACGGTTCATCAATCTCCGGGAGTCCCACGTTCACATCCAGAATATGCGCACCGTGATCCTGCTGGGTTACGCCTTCCCGTAAAATATACTCAAGATCATGATCCCGTAAAGCCTGCTTAAACTTAGACTTTCCAGTGGGGTTGATCCGCTCGCCGATGATTACCGGTTCCCTTTCCACTACGACTGCCCGGGCAAAGGAAGAAACTACCGTCCGGCATTTCTTTGACACCGGAACCGGCTTCATATCCCGACAGGCTTCCACGGTCTTTCGGATATGCTCCGGCGTGGTCCCGCAGCAGCCGCCAACCACGCGGGCTCCCATGGCCGTCATTTCCTTCATCACCGCCGCAAACTCATCAGAATCAATATCATATACGGTCTTCCCGCCCTCACTTCGCGGAAGTCCGGCATTGGGGTTGACCATCACCGGAATCGAACTCACCCGCAGAATCTCTGCTAAAATCCCCTTCATCTGAACCGGTCCCAGACCACAGTTAATTCCCAGCGCATCCACGCCAAGTCCTTCCAGCAATGCCACCACTGATTCTACACTGCCGCCAGTCAGCAGCTTTCCGTTTTCATCAAAGGTTACCGTCACAAACACCGGCAGATTACAATGCTCCTTCGCTGCCAGAACTGCTGCTTTCACCTCATAACTGTCACTCATGGTTTCAATCAGAATCAGGTCAGCTCCCGCTTCTGCGCCGGCTGCCGCCACCTGGCCAAACAACCGGCAGGCATCTTCGAAGGCCAGGTCGCCCAATGGTTTCAGCAGTTTTCCGGTCGGCCCGATATCCAAAGCGGTATATCCCTGCCCGCCGCTTTCCCGGATTGCCGTTTTTACATGATGAACTGCCGTCTGAACTACCTGCTCGACCGAATATTCCGTCTGCTCATTGTATTTCAATCCATCAACACCAAACGTATTCGTAAGTACAATGTCGGCTCCAGCCGCCAGATATTCTTTATGAATCTGGACCAATACCTCCGGATGAGTCATATTATAGTTTCCCGGTAATTCTCCGGCTTTTAAACCATGCTCCTGTAAAAGACTCCCCATGCCCCCATCGCAAAACAAAATCCGCTCCTGTAATTCCTGTAATATTTTATGATTTTGATGTTGATTCATCGCTGTCTCCTTTTTATCATTTTCCTGCAAATTCACCGCCGGTACAGACAATCCCGCCTGGCACAGGTTTCGCACCCCTGCACCTGACAATTTTGCGGAATCCGGCTGACTCCGATCACCGCCGTCACCGACTTGGAAGGCACCATCAGCAGGCTTTCCGTCAAAGTAATCCCGATTCGTTTGCTCAGCTCCAGTGCTGACACAATCGGTTGCTGGCAGGTCAAAGAAAAATCGCCGTATCCCGGGCTGAACCGAGGCCGGAGATAGCGCTCTTTCGACAGATACGCTGCCTTTAATTCTTCATTCTGCTCATCACAATAAGTCTCTAACATCGCCACTGCTGCCGCCTGCATGACCACGGCCTTGCTGACACTTAGTTTCCCGTATTTCATCAGCAGCACATCCACCTGACTGCCTAATGTCGCGCCAAATAAGATGATTTCATCACAATCTTTCAGGTTATGGGCCAGATTCCGACTGGTCGTTTGAAAGCAGGACGCATCAATCTCCGCTTCTGCTACCCCAAGCGGATAACTGCGCCAGATGCTCTTGGGTGCCGCTTCCCGCTCCAACTCCTGCCGGCATTCTGTCATCAGCTGTCCGACATTCTCCGGAATATTCTGGCCCTGGTGTCCCAAATAGCGCAGAATTTCCCGCTCATTCCAATTAAACATACCTTCTCCCGGCTTTCCTCTGAATTCTGTTTCACAGGATTGCTGACAGGCTTTCCTGAATCCGGACCGCTACATCCGGCTTGTTCATCGAGTATACATGAATTCCGTTCACGCCATTGGCAATCAAATCAATAATCTGCTCCGTGGCATAGGCAATTCCCGCCTGCTTCATTGCCGCCGGGTTGTCACCAAAACGGTCTACGATCGCCTTAAAACGTGCCGGCAGATACGTTCCGGACATGGCGCAGATTCTTTTGATCTGTTTCACGTTGGTAACCGGCATGATCCCGGCAATCACCGGCACCGCAATTCCTTTTTCCCGGATCCGGTACAGGTAATTATATAAGATATTATTATCAAAAAACATCTGGGTGGTGACAAAGTCACAGCCGGCTTCCACCTTTTCCTTCAGATGCAGAATATCCTCCGTCTTATTGACTGACTCCACATGGCCTTCCGGATAACAGGCCGCCCCGATACAAAAATCACCAATCTGTTTGATCTCGGCAATCAGCTCCGAAGCATAACGGTAATCCTTCTGCACCTTCCCATCCGTCGGAATATCGCCCCGCAGCGCCAGCACATTGTCAATGCTTCGCTCCTTTAATTCCGCCAAAACGGCATGAACCGTTTCTCTGGCCGACGACACACACGTCAAATGTGCCAAAGGCGTCACCCCACACTGTTTCTGCAGCATCGAAGCAATATCGATCGTGTAACGGCTGGTGCCGCCTCCGGCCCCATACGTTACGCTCATAAACGCCGGCTTTATCTTGGCGATCTCCAATGCCGCCCGCTCCACCGATTCATATTTGTCCTCCGTCTTGGGCGGAAACACTTCAAATGAAAGTGTTGGTTGCTCTGCCGCCAAAATATCTTTGATTTTCATAATTATAAATCTCCTCTGTTTTGTCTTTCCCTGCTGCCAAACTCCTACCAGTCATACTCGTCACTGGGACAAATATAGATACAATAGGAATCATCATATCCATAACTCCAGATTTCCACACTCCCGTCTGCGGTTGTGCAGTATTCCTCGTCATCGAAAGATTGCTGATTCATCGCGGTCAGAATCTGCCCATAATCCGCCGCCGATGAAATCAGCCCCTTCGTCACCATCAAATCCAGTACTTCCCCGGATATTGCGATCACCGGCTCCATGCCAGCCATCGTAATTTCAATTGAATGCAATTCATCTGTCACTGTATCATGATCAAAATACACATCCTGATATATATATTCTTCTGGCTTAGGCTGCTCCGGCACTATTTCATAATAAGTCCAGGTACAGTAACTGGTATATTCACTGCCAGCGCTGACGTCGTAATTCGTATTGTAGGAATAACTGTCACGGCCCAGCACCTGATACCCATGGTTCTCAATAATATGCACAACCTCCGACTCTAATTCATCTAAAGTAACGGAAAAATGCGCATTACCTGTACACCGCTCACCGGCGGCTCTGACTTCATCATCCGTCAGTTCTTTCCAATGCTCTTCATCCCATTCTGTCAGTTCCATATCTTGTTCATATGTACCCAGATCAACATCATAATTGCTGTCAAATCCGATATTGTTGATTTGGTTCGTTACGAATCGAAAGAATTGGGTGGCACCAAAAAAAATTACTACAAAAAATGCCGCCAAAAATAATATCCATTTATTGGATTCTTTCTTTTTCACCGTCTGGGCTGCAGGAGCTATGGTTCTTGTCGGCCGCATCTGTGATGTCTGATATGCAGGCGCCGCCCTTCCTGATGATGCCTGCCGCTGCCAACCGGCTTGCGGCTGAGCCGGTGTCGGTGCCGGTGCCGGTGTTTGACCCGCCTGCCCGATTGGCCGGGTTGGCCGGGTTTGAACTGCCTGGACATCATGATAACTGCAGTCCTCCTCCATCCCGGGATGAGATTCATTCAAATAATAATTAATATCCGTGATATATGGTTTCCTGACAAAACGGTGACAGTTTTTGCAATAATTTGATGACTGCATTTCCCGATCGCATACAGGACATATTCTTTTTCTCATGTGATCTGCTCCCTTTCTTCTCCATATTTTCTTCACTGAGACCTATTGTAGCATATCTTCTTTTCTTTTTCCACGAAACACTTTCTTTTTTTTTTAACTTATGCTAATATAGTTTTTAACTGCTTTGACCTGGGGAGGTCAAATGTGTGCCTAATGTCCCTATCATTCTTATTTTAAAGGAGATTCTATCATGGAACAGACAGGCGTAAAAGGATTTTTAAAACGGAAAAACGTCAACATCACAGTCAAAACTTATCTTATCGATGCATTAGGCGCTATGGCCTTTGGCCTTTTTGCATCATTGCTGATCGGTACCATCTTCGGTACGCTTGGCGACAAGACCCACATCTCACTATTCAACACAATATCCGATTATTGCAAAACTGCCACCGGTGCGGCTCTGGGAGTTTCTATTGCCTATGCCCTGCAGGCGCCGCCGCTGGTTCTTTTCTCAGCTGCTACCGTCGGTGTCGCCGGCAATGCTCTGGGCGGACCGGTCGGGGCCCTGGTTTCGACGGTGGTGGCAACCGAACTGGGCAAGATCGTTTCCAAGGAAACCCGGGTTGACATCCTCGTCACCCCGGGCATCACCATTATCTCCGGTGTTCTGATGGCACAGTTTGCCGGCCCCGGTGTCTCGGCCTTTATGACCGCCTTTGGTAATATCGTCAAAACCACTACCGAGATGCAGCCATTTTTCATGGGCATCCTGGTTTCCGCCCTGATTGGTATTGCGCTGACCCTGCCCATCAGCAGTGCCGCCATCTGCATCATGTTAAGCCTGGATGGCCTGGCCGGTGGTGCCGCTACCGCCGGATGCTGCGCGCAGATGATCGGCTTTGCGGTCTTAAGCTACCGGGAAAACGGCGTTGGCGGTCTGCTGGCGCAGGGCCTGGGAACCTCCATGCTGCAGATGGGCAACATCGTCAAAAACCCCCGGATCTGGATTGCCCCCACCCTGGCTTCGATGATCACCGGTCCCCTCGCCACCTGCCTTTTCCATCTGGAGAACATTCCCGCCGGCGCCGGCATGGGCACCTGCGGTCTGGTCGGACCGATTGGGGTATACACCGCCATGGGCGGCGGTACCATGATGTGGCTGGGAATCCTCATCATCTGCTTTGTTCTCCCGGCTATCCTTACCTTGATTTTTGGTGAAATTCTGCGAAAAATCGAGTGGATTAAGTTTGGCGATCTGAAATTGGATTTATAGTTTCAGACGATCCGGCCATTACCCTTAAAAAAAGAACAGCCGCCAAAATATAACCTGGCGGCTGCTTTTTATTCTGAATTTTTCACCTGCTACATGTTAATTACTATCACTTCAACCTGCTGTCCCTTTTTCAAGACTCCGGTGCCTGCCGGAATATCAATTAAGCAATTGCAGCCATTCATAGAAGCTAACGAACCGGAAGAATGCTGGCCGGGTATATGAATATAATCATCTTCCTGATACGCCCGGATTATTCTCCGGCTATTGCTTTTCTTATTGAAATCCTCTGCCAGCTCCCCTGTTTTTCGCTTTGGAATCACACTGTTTTGCCCGGAAAGCTTTCTTAAAGCAGGAACTGCCAGCAGCTCAAATGTTGCATATGCAGCAAATGGATTACCTGACAAACACAAAATCACGGTTCCGTCCTGTTCGTATGCATGTACGGGGCTTCCTGGTTTTGCCGCAATTCCTTCAAACAACATTTGCGTGCCGATCTGATTACACACAACCGGCAAGTAATCGCGCATTCCAACCGATACGCCGCCGGTGGTAATCACAAAATCACTCTCCGCTATTGCCGCCTTTATTCCATCAGTCAAGACAATGATATCATCCGGCAGTTGCTTGTTAATTACAACATTCATCCCCAATTCCATTGCCCGAAAAGACAGGGTGTAGCGATTACTGTCATAAATCATTCCCGGTTTCAGTTCGCTTCTGATTTCCTGAAGCTCACTTCCGGTAGAAAGAACAGCAATACGTGGCTTTTGAAATACCTTTATCTTATGGATTCCCTGACTTGCAAGAATCCCCAGCTTCACTGCATCCAGAACCTCCCCTTTGTTGATCAATAACTGTCCTTTTGTTATGTCTTCACCGGCAAAACAAATATTATCCAGTTCATGCTGCGACTGATAAATTCTTACAACATCAGTTCCGCCGTCAGTGACCTCCTGCCGCACCACACAGGTGGCTCCCGGCGGAATGGGTGCACCAGTCATAATAACTGCCGCATCCCCTTCCTGCAGGCTCTTTTGTGGAACATCTCCGGCATGGATTGTCTGAGTCACGGTTAAAGCCGCAGGAATCATTCTGTTTGCATCCTGGATATCCTGATGTCGAACCGCATACCCATCCAGTGGCGAGCGATCGAATGGTGGTTGGTTTATCTTTGCATAGATATCTTCGCCGGTGACCCGGCGAAAGGCATCCACAAGTAAAATTTCTTCCGCGTTCTTCCCGTTATTAACTACTGATAATAAAGTGTTCATCGCATCTTCAACAAATAAAATCCGGCTCATTCTGCTCCTCCAATTTTTACTCCTTTCGTGAGGCACGTTCCAAATCCTGCTGCTCCAGCGAATCAAATTGCCGGAGCATTCGGTGGTACTCTTCATATCCTGACAACTCCAGATTCTTTCCAAACAAGGAGATTCCAAATACTGCGGCCAGGGTTACAGCTGCACCGGGCCACAAACAGGAGATTCCATAGGGATTTCCCATAAAGAACCATGCCGCTGCTACAAAGCCGCCCAGAAGCATGCCCCAGAACGCACCGCTTTTCGTTGTTCTTTTCCATAAAACTCCTATAATCAACACAATCCCCACCACGGAACGAATCTGAAAAGCCCCCAGAATCTGATTTAACAGGGAAGTTGTCCTGGTTCCTAAAAAGGTAAAAATCAAACCCAGAATAACCGCGCAGACACGACTGAAGAAAAGCTGCTGTTGATCGGTTGCTTCCGGTTTCACCACGCAATAAAAATCTCTCGTAACCGTCGTACATGTTAACAGTAAAAATGCCGGACCGCTGGAGGCACAGGCTGCCGTCGTTACCATTGCCGCCACGCCCCCCAGAGCCGGGCTGACATGATTGGCAATGGTGTACAGGATCGTAGCCGACTGGGCATCAGGAAGAATCACCTTTCCCGCAATGCCGATAATACTGGGAAACAATGCAAACAAAAACAAGGCAATGGCTGTAATAAAGAAAGAAATTTTAGCAGTACGGTATGTCTTGGCCGAAAATGCGATATTGGCATTACAAGAGGATGCAATCTGGGCAATACCGGTTCCCAGACCTCCTGCCAGGGCTGTCATAGTCGTAGGCTGCCACACACTGAAGTAAGTTGGCGGCAGGGTCTGGTAAATCATGCCCAGACCGCCGGCTTCCCTGATTACACTGGAGGAAATGGCAATCACAGAGCCAAAAATCAGTACCAGATTCACCACATTCATCCAGGCAATCGCTCCCAGGCCGCCGATAATTGTCATAATGATAAACACGATACCGGTAATCCAGCAGATAGCCGACTCAGAGACACCGACAATCGGATTGATGACCCTTGCCACCGCCACCGGGGTTACTGAAAAAAGAATACCATAGTTGATGGACGCAACAAACAGCATCACCATCCGTCCGCGCCGGTCAAACAAATATTCGTAACACTGGGCTATGGACATGACTCCATGCTCTTTGTGCATAACACGAAAAAACTTTGCTGCGAACAGAATAAACAGAACAATGCCAATTACCTGCCCCCAGGATGCCCATACACTGGACAGGCCAGCGGAAAAGCCGGTACTTGCCGCACCCACGAGAGTTCCTGCCGAAATACATTCCGTTACCAGGAGTGACACACACAGCAGCACACCCAGATTACCCTTTGCTAAAAAGTAGGATTTGGTTCCGGTATTCCTCTTGGAAAAGAACATGCTGATGCCAAGAGTAACCACCAGGTAAATAATAATCATCGACATCTGTAAAGCAACTGTGTTCATATTTTGTAGCCTCCTTTTCTTAAACTCCGTTTTTAAGCCACAATTCCTAATTTCATAGCCAAAAGGGCTACCAACAGGGCGCACAGGCCGGGCAGGGCGGCGGTCTTAAAATAGATCCATGCCGCCGTGGCAAAATTGATTTTAGAAAGACTGATGGCATTTACCGGACCTGAGTTATGAGGTGTCATATAAGTAAAGACTGACAACGTCGTTATACGGTGTCCCAGCTCGGAGCTGATTCCTGCTGCCGCAAACTTCTCGACGATATTGGGAAGTACAATCGGAAGATGCGTACTGGAGGAACCGATTACGGAACAGAAAATCAGGTTCATCAACAAACCGCCGTAAAGGCTGGGCATCTGATTGATTAACTCATAAATCTGCTGGAAGCCCGGTGTGATTTTTATAATTGCACCAAAGCCAACGGCTGCACATACATTGATGATCGGAGCTGCGGAGGCAGAAACACCCAAACTAACGGTATCGAGCAGGTTCGTAAAGCGTTTCAGGTTCAGCACTACGCAGACAATGGAACCTGTCAGCAAGCCTAAGACCGGTGCCAGGTTGAACGCCAGAATCGTAACAACTGGTGTCAGCAGCGAAATGATTGCAATACCCAGCGGCGGAAGCTCTTCTTCCGGGCGGTTACTGATCTGCACTTTCATAATCTCTGTTCCAGATGGATAAAAGCCTTCACCGCGCCGCTCATATTTTTTTAAGTCAAAATACAGCATGATAACTACTACCGCCGCACACACAATTGCACACACAATCGAAAGTCCCATCATTGATGTCAATGGTGTTTCAAATCCATTGGCCGCCATCAGATTAGTGATATAAAGGGAGCCGCCCATAATAATTGCCGGCTGGATTCCGGCGCTCCCATAAGGATATAATATCCAGGGGGCATCTACCTCTGAAAACAGCTCGCGGCCAATTGCAAGAACGGTAAACACCACCACGAAGCCATTGATTCCTGAGAAGGACAGGAAAAAGTAAAAGAGCGGCAAAATCAGAACTGACAGAAATTTAACATTATTTTTACTCTTTCTGGTCAGCTTAGCAAGGGACAATCCCAGCTTCCTGGCACTGCCCGAATCCTCCATAACCCTTCCAAATACGGCACTCATACAGAATACCAGAAACCAGGTCTTAATAAAACCCGAAAAACCGGTAATGTAAGTGTCTGTGATTGAGGTATATAGATCAAGACCGCTCAGCAATGCAACAATCGAAGAAGCAACAATAGTACCAATAAACATATTTACTCGTTTAAATGACAGAAAGACAAAGGCCGCTACGCCAAGAATAATACCGATTACACTTAATGTACCCATTTGTTAAATTTCCTTTCGTGAAAGTTTATTTTTATTCATTCATAATAAAGGCATCTGCCAGGGGTTCCATGGTCTCTGACCAGATTCTGCAATATTCCTCATGATTGGATATGGGACGAATATCAATCACCTTACGCAGCAGCTCGTCCCGCTTCGGAGTATTTTCCTGACCGGAATACTGGTTGAGCGCATATCTTGCCATATCAGTAACAAAGAAACAAAACATCTGATTGATCAGCTCATCCTCAATCTCATAGAGCTTCGCCGCCTCCAGGATTAGCTGAGCATAGGGAATCATGGTAAACATGTGGCCCAGATTCAGCATGTAATCCATATTTCTGGTCTGAATCTTATCAGGCGCATCTTCCTCAAATAACCGGCGCAGCAGCTCGGCCTGGGCGGCAAACTGCCTGACATTTTGCAGCTCACAGGCATTCAAAACCTTACGGTAATCCGCAAAGGTTACCTCTGCCATTTTGCCGTTCAATTGGTGGAAGACACCGATATCATTGCTGTCTCCCAATATTGGAAGTTCTTCATAAGCCTCATGCCGAAAGAAGTAGCCGCTGATAAATTTCAAGATCAGATTCAGGTTTACATGGGCCGTTCCCTCAAGCCGCGGTGAGGACTGGATATCGCGTGTCGCCTGCTCCATGTAAGTCTCGGCCTCAAAGCCGCGGGCTGTCACCGCATCGAAAAGCTGGTAAACGGCGGTTACCCCTTCCTGCGCCGCCTTCATCTTGTTAATCGGATTAAACAACAGATAGCGGCGATCCTGCTCCGAGCAGTTTTTAAAATAATCTATCGCACGAAACGCATACAAACGCATCCCCACAGTGCGCATATAAGCTTCCACAAACATTTTGCGGACATGTGGCATATCGGTTACCCGCTTGCCATACAGCCAGCGATTATAAGAATGATGCAGGCACTCATAAAATGCGTGCGTCGCCACGCCGATCGGCGAAACCCCCACCTGGAACTTGCCGATATTTACCGTTGACAGGGCATCTTCCCATGCCTTTTGGCCTTTCGTCAGCAGATTTTTCTCATCAGTTGGGTAGTCAACCAGCAGATACTCGCCCACGTAGCCGGTATGTAAATAGGAAGCTTTGATATGTTTCTTATCATTGTAGTGTGGATGCCCGCTGTCAGCCAGCACCCAGGCCCAATCCCCCCATTTTCCGTCTTTTTCTTTAAAGCGGGCAAAGGTTGAGATATACCCCCGGTCGGAGTTCCCGATGTAATACTTGGCACCGTCAGTGCGCAGTCCGCCATCGGGCGTCTCGGTAATAGCCATCTCATTGGCATACAGATCCGCACCGTGGATCTTCTCCGAACAGCCAAAACCAAACACCGCCCCCTCCTCAAGCAGCTTTGCCGCCTGGTTTTTAGCATACTCATTATTGCTCATCCAGATCGGTCCCAGACCTAATAAAGATACCTGGAAGATGTAGCGGCTGGCCAGATTATAAAAGCTCAGGCACTCGTTATATGCAGTAATCCGGCGCAGGTCAAAACGGGCATTTTCCGGATCGCTTCCATATCCTTTGGGTGTCAACATCCGCGCAAACGCTTTATGATCACGCTGATGCTTGACAAAATAATCACAGTAACGGTTATTGACATCATCCAGCTTCATCTCTTTCAGGCCTTTATGCTCAAACATACCGATCGTACTTTTAATCAGCGCTGCGGTTTCCTCATCCAAACCAGCTCCCGTAAATGTACGCGGGTTAAACAAGAAATTCTTTGCCATTATTATCCCTCCTCTATCTGCCCTGCCAGTTTTTCCATCTGCCTGATGGCTTCCGCTGCAATCATGGTAACAAGCTCTCCGGCCGGAAGAATTTCGTCAATCAGTCCTA
>Ga0153928_1001070_pt1 | contig 12717 bp, 12 predicted proteins | sample TSNJ012MetaG_FD_106656 | JGI IMG/M metagenome (GOLD analysis project Ga0153928, IMG submission 106656) | Attine ant fungus gardens microbial communities from New Jersey, USA - TSNJ012 MetaG | ecosystem: Host-associated > Fungi > Mycelium > Unclassified | place: USA: New Jersey, Wharton State... | reverse complement strand
CGGCAACAACGACGTGGTGCTGCAGAACGTCAAGGTGCTCGCCGTCGATCAGCTCGCCGACGACAGCGCCGATCGCCCGACCGTCGTCAAGGCGGTGACGCTCGAGGTCGACACAGTTGCGGCGCAGAAGCTCTCGCTCGCGGCGTCCCTCGGCAACATCACGCTCGCGCTGCGCAAGGCCGGCGCAGCCGACCTTGAGGGGACCCGCCGGGTCACCGTGGGCGACCTCGGCAATCCTGACGTGCCGCGCGGCGCTCCCAAGCAGTACGCCGTGATCGCGGTGACGCGCGGAGGCGAGCGTAAGGAATACAACGTATCGCGCGAAGGCGAGGAGCTGCACGAGGCCGCCGGGGCGGCGGGCAGATAGCCCATCCGCGGAGTTTTGGGGGACAAGCAGTGACGGGGGATGTGGTGAAACACTCGACGAAACATGAGGCCGCGCGCGCGCCCGGGCGCATCCGCGCCGTCGCGCTGTCGCTCGCAACCGCGAGCGTGGTCGCGATGGCGTGGCTGGTTCCGTGTGCGCTGGCGCCCGCACACGCGCGCATCATCGAGCTGGAAGGCGGCAGCCGCTCCGCGGCGATCATGGTCGCGATCGGCAAGTCGGAGAACGTGCACACCGAGGGCGCCTTCAACGACGTGGTGGTGGGCGACCCCGATACGGCCGACGTCGTTCCGCTGACCGACCATTCGGTCTCGATCCTGGGAAAGAAGATCGGCGCCACGCGGGTGTCGCTCTACGGCGAGAACAAACGCCTGGTCGGCATCGTCGACGTCGAGGTGGGCTATGACGCGGTGCGCCTGGGCGCGATCATCGCCCAGCAATTCCCGCACGCGCACATCAGGGTCTCCACGCTCAACGGCCGGCTGATGCTATCGGGCAGCGTACCGGACGGCATTACGGCCGACCGGGTGATGACCTTCGCCAAGCAGTTCGGGCCCGACACCGTCAATGCGATGCAGGTGTGCGAGCCGCAGCAGGTCATGCTTGCAGTCCGTTTCATGGAGGTCCAGCGGACCGCCTCGCGCGAGCTGGGCATCCAGTGGAACATCGTCGGCCAGACTCTCACGTCGACGATCGGCCCATCAACTCTGCTCTCCGGCAGTACGCCGTACGCCAACATCGTTACCAGCGTGCTCAAGGGCAACACCAACGTCGATGCCCTTATCCAGGCGCTCGAGCAGCGCCAGGTGGCGCGCACCCTGGCCGAGCCGAACCTCGTCGCGCTCTCCGGCGACACGGCGAATTTCCTCGCCGGCGGCGAGTTTCCGTTTCCGGTAGCGGCGCAGCTCGGGCTCGTCACGATTGAATGGAAGCGCTTCGGCGTCGGCCTCGCGTTCACGCCCACGGTGCTCGGCAGCGGGCAGATCAACCTCAAGATCGAGCCCGAGGTGAGCCAGCTCGATCCCACCAACGTGGTCCAGGTCGGCGGCGTCGCGGTGCCGAGCCTGATCGTGCGCCGTGCAAACACCACGGTCGAGCTGCGCGACGGCCAGAGCTTTGCCATGGCCGGCCTGCTGCAGAACACCAGCAACGCCAACCTGCAGCAGCTTCCCTGGATCGCCGACGTGCCGGTGATCGGGGCGCTCATGCGCAGCACGCAGTATCTCAAGAAGGAAACCGATCTCGTGATCATCATCACGCCGCATCTGGTCCAGCCGGCACGCCCGGGCGATCCGCTGCGGGTGCCGACCGACGACGCGATCCCGGGCAACGACGCCGACCTGTTCCTGCTCGGCAAGGCCGAAATGACGAAGCGGGAGCGGCGCGCTCTCGTCGGCGCGCCCCGTCCGCTCACCGGCCACCTTCTCAACCTGACCGCGGGAGTTTCCTATGCGCCGCAGTAACAAACTCTGGGTCGCGGCCGTCCTGCTCGGCACGACGCTCGGGGGGTGCTCGGATCTCTACTGGGATCGCCGCGAGACCGTCGCGTTCTACGGCGGCGACGCGGCCGCCTCGAACATCGCGATTCACACCATCGATCCGTGGCCGCCGGCCGCCGCCAAGCGGCGCCTGACCGCCAACGGCGAGCTGATGCAAAAAGCAGCCGAGCGTTACCGCACCAACAAGACCACGCCGCTACGACCGATGGGCACGAGTTCCGTGCACGTCGATGCTCCGGCCCCGTCGAGCGGCTCGGGAACGCAATAACGTGACAGGAGCCGCGCCCGGCGCGCGCGGGAGCAAACCCGCCGGCCGGGCGCCAAGAGAAAACACGATGATGCTGGACGGTCGTCCCCCTGGCGTTGCCAACCACGTGCGGATCGCCCTTGTCACCGGCGATGCCGATTTCGAGCGTTTGGCCCGCACCACATTCGGCGGCAACGCGCAGATCGAGCTCGATGTGACGGCGACCACCCTTGCGGCTTGCAAGGGCAAGCTCGACCTGGGCGAGGCCAAGCTGGTCCTCGTCGATCTCGACGCCGACCATCAGGAAGAGGTCCTGGCGCTGCAGGCGCTGGCCGGGCGCCTGGGCGGTGCGCCCCCGATCGTGGTGGTCACCAAGGCGTTCAACGAGACCGTCGCGCGGCGGCTGGTGCAGATCCGCATCGCCGACTTTCTGGTCAAGCCGGTCGAGCCGATCGAGCTGGTGCGCGCCTGCGCGCGCGCCGCGCAGAGCCAGCCCGGCGAGAGCGTCACCGAGGCCCAGATCTACACGTTCTTGCCGGCGGCCGGCGGCGTTGGGCTGACCACGCTCGCGATCCAGACCGCCATGCTGCTGATGCGCAAGGGCCAGCGCGCGGCCTCGTCGACCTGTCTCGTCGACCTCGACTTCCAGCACGGCGCCTGCACCGATTATCTCGACCTCGAGCCGCGGCTCGATCTCGACGAGATCGAGCCGCGCCCCGAGCGCCTCGACCGCCAGTTGCTCGAGGTGATGCTCTCGCATCATTCCTCCGGCCTCGCCGTCATCGCCGCGCCCAACCGGCCGGCCGAAATGCGCTCGTTCGACCCCGACATGGTGACCCGGCTGCTCGATCTCGTGTCGTCGAATTTTGAGAACGTCATCATCGACATGCCGCGCACCTGGTTCCCCTGGACCGACAGCGTGCTGTTCGGCTCGAACCGCCTGTTCATCGTCACCGAGATGACGGTGCCCGGCCTGCGCCACGCCAAGCAGCTGGTGGCCGCCATCGGCGAGCGGCTCAAGGGCGGGCCGCAGACCCAGGTGATCGTCAACCGGTTCGAGCAGCACCTGTTTGGCCCGGGGCTGCGCCGCGCCGACATCGAGGCTGCGCTCGGCGACGCCTTCGCCGGCACCGTGCCGAACAATTACCGGCTGGTGCGCGAGGCGATCGACCGCGGCGTGCCGCTCGACGAAGTCAAGGCCGGCAACAGCGTCACCCAGGCGCTGCGGCGAATGCTGGCGCCGCCGCCCGCGCCAAAGACGGCCGCGCCGACGTCTGCCGACGCCGGCCCGAAAGTCCGCGGCGGCCTGTTCTGGGCGCGATGACGTCGCGCCCGATGCGCGCATAGCGAGGAAGAGATGCTCGGCCGTTTCACCTCCCGTCGCGCCGTGGTGCCGGAGCCGGTCGCGCCGTCCGAGCCGCCGGTGTCGTTGCTGTCCCAGGAGGCGCCGCCGCTCGCGGTTGCCGAGCCGCCGGCCGAGGTTGCGGCGCCGATCAATCCGCTGCTGAGCGACAAGCTGCTCGACGCCAAGGTGCGTCTGCACCGGCGCCTGATCGAGGAGATCAACCTCTCGGTCCTGGAGAAGATGCCGGACGACGAAGTGCGCCGGCACGTGCACACGTTGGTCTCGCAATATACGCTCGCCGAACGCCTGGCGCTCAACACCCAGGAGCTCGAGGACTTCACCGCCGAAATCCTCGACGAGATGACCGGGCTCGGGCCGATCGAGCCGCTGCTCAAGGACCCGATGGTCAACGACATTCTCATCAACGGGCACGAGCAGGTCTATGTAGAGCGCGCGGGCGTCCTCGAGCCGACCCTGGTCCGGTTCAAGGACGAAGCGCACCTGTTGCGCATCGTCAACAAGATCGTCTCCGCCGTCGGCCGCCGGGTCGACGAGTCGCAGCCGCTGTGCGACGCGCGCCTGCTCGACGGCTCGCGCATCAACATCGCGGTGCGGCCGATCGCGGTCGACGGTCCGCTGGTGTCGATCCGCAAATTCTCCAAGAAGCCCTACAACCTGCGCAAGCTCGTCGACATCGGCGCGATCCGTTCGCAGATGGCCGAGCTGCTCGCCGCCGCGGTAAAGGCGCGCGTCACGCTGATCATTTCGGGCGGCACCGGCTCGGGCAAGACCACGATGCTCAACGCGCTCTCCGCCTTCATCTCGGAGAAGGAGCGCCTGGTCACCATCGAGGACGCCGCCGAGCTGCAGCTGCAGCAGCCGCACGTCGGCCGCATGGAGACGCGCCCGCCCAATATCGAGGGCAAGGGCGAAATCCGCCAGCGCGAACTGGTCAAGAACGCACTGCGCATGCGGCCCGACCGCATCATCCTCGGCGAGTGCCGCGGCGAGGAAGCCTTCGACATGCTCCAGGCCATGAACACCGGCCACGAAGGCTCGATGGCGACCATTCACGCCAACACGCCGCGCGACGCGCTCTCGCGCCTCGAACAGATGATCGGCATGGCCGGCCTGCCGATGACGGTCGCGAGTATCCGCGGCCAGATCGCCGCCGCCATCCGCTGCATCGTGCAGCTCCAGCGTCTCTCCGACGGCAAGCGCGTTGTCACCAGCATCGCCGAGATCACCGGGCTCGAGAGCGACATCATCCAGATGCAGGAAATCTTCAAATTCGTGCGCACCGGCACCGGCGAGAACGGCGCCGTGGAAGGGCACTTCCAGGCGACCGGGATCCGCCCGCGCTTCCTGGGCGAACTTGCCGCGCAAGGCATCACCGTGCCGGCGAGCCATTTCGACCCGACCAAGCCAATGTGACCGATGTCGCTCCTCCTCGACTCGAATTATCTCTTCTACCTGTTCGCGGCCGGCTCGACCGTGCTGTTCGTCGAGGCGATTTATCTGCTGTGCTTCTCAACCCATTCCTACCGCAGCAGCATCAACCGCCGCCTGCGCCTGATGAAGAATCAGCCGGACCGGCAGAACGTGCTGGTCCGGCTGCGCCGCGAGCGCGGGCTCACCGGCAGCGGCAGCTACGCGATGCGCGTGCTCTCGCTCAACCGGCTGGTGCTGCAGTCGGGGCTCTCCCTCGGGCTTGGACGCATCGTGCTCGTCGCGCTCGCGGCCGCCGGCCTCGTGTTCTTCCTCGTCTGGTGGGTGCGCGACGATCCGTTCGAAGCCGGGGTCGTCGCCCTCGTCGGTGCCGTGGTGCTGCCCTATCTCGGCCTCGTGGTGCTGCGGGCGCGGCGCCAGGGCAAGTTCGGATCGCAGTTTCCCGACGCCATCGACATCATCGTGCGCAGCCTGCGCGCCGGCCATCCGGTGCCGGTCGCCATCTCCATGGTGGCGCGCGAATTGCCGGACCCGGTCGGCACCGAGTTCGGCATCGTCGCCGACGAAATCACCTACGGGGCCGACCTGGAAACCGCGATGCGCAACCTCAACTACCGTGTCGGCCAGGAGGACCTGCCGCTGTTTGTTACCGCCGTTGCCATCCAAGGCGCGACCGGCGGCAACCTGAGCGAAATTCTCGAGAACCTCTCGCGGGTGATCCGCGAGCGGTTCAAGATGCGCCGCAAGGTCAAGGCGCTGGCGTCGGAGGGCAAATTCTCCGCCCTGTTCCTTTCCGCACTGCCGGTCGCGATCTACTTCATGATCCGTTACGTGGCGCCGGACTTCTACGGCAGCGTCTGGAAATACGACATGACCAAGATCGGTCTCGGCATGGCGGCCGGCTGGATGCTGATGGGCAACCTCGTCATGTACCGCATGGTCAATTTCAGGATCTGACCGGTGAGCGCGCTCCTCGATTGGCTCGCGGACCTGTCGCTCGACAGCCCGACCGCGATGATGAGCCTGCTGGTATTCCTGGCGGCGGCGACGCTTGCGTTCGGCGTGATGGCGACCTTGCACGTGCGCGGCGCGGTGAAGCGGCGCGCCGCCGATGTTGCCGTTGGCGGCCCCGAGCGCGCCGACGACAAGCGCTCGCTGCGCTACGCCAGCCGCAAGGCGGCCGCGAAACTGATCGACTATACGACGCGTCACTACACGGGCGGCGACAGCGGCGACAAGCGCCAGCTGCGCCAGCGGCTGCTGCAGGCAGGCTTCCTTGATGCGCACGCAGTCGCCTACTTCTTCATCGGCCGCATCGCCGCCGCGCTCGTGCTCGCGGGGCTCGGGTTCTTCTTTGCGCCGATCCTGATCGACGGCCCCGACGGGATGGTCTGGCTGTGCGCCTGGATCGCCGGGCTCCTCGGCTATTTCCTCCCCAACGTCTACGTGAGCCGGCGCATCGCCGCGCGCCAGGTCGAGCACCGCACCGGCTTCCCCGATTTCATGGATCTCCTGGTCGTGTGCGCCGACGCCGGGCTGAGCATGGAGGCGGCGCTCGACCGGGTCGGGCGCGAACTCACCGATTCCTATCCGTCGCTCAGCGCCAACATCTACATGACCACGCTCGAAATGCGCGCCGGCCGCACCTTGAGCGAGGCGCTCGAACACTTCGGCGACCGCCTCGGCCTCGAAGAGGCGCGCTCGTTCGCCACCCTGCTGCAGCAGTCGGAGGAGCTGGGCTCGAGCCTCACCGAGGCGCTGCGCGTCTACAGCGACGACATGCGCCACAAGCGCATGTCGCGCGCGGAGGAGAAGGCCTACAGCCTGCCGGCCCGGCTCTCGGTGCCGCTGATGATGTGCATCTTCCCGGTGATCCTGATCGTCATCATGCTGCCGGTCTACGTGCGGTTTAAGATGAACGCGTATTGACGTGCGACTCGTAGCCCGAACAGAAAATTAACCACCATCGCCTAACGTCTTATCTCCGGCTCCCGCGGCCAGCCGTCGGGGCGGCTCGTGCTCGCCCGGGAGGAGTTCTTTCTCGCTCGCCGAGAGTGCCCGATGGGTTGTCGAGTAGCGCGCGTATTTGCGGTCGCCGCCCTGTGCGCGCCGTGGCTCGCCGGTTGCGAATCCTGGAAGTCGCCGTCCGAGTGGTGGAACAAGCCGCCGGCGCCGGAGTCGCAGGCGGCGCCGCCCGCCGAAGCGCCCGCTCCCGAGACCACCGGCTCGGTCGCAGTTCCGCCGGGAGAGCCGGTGCCGGTCGGCGCCGTCGAGCCCCTCACGGAGCCGGTGCCGGGCGATACGCCTTACCTGCGCGGCGACCTCAATAGCGACCTCAACCTCGGCAAGCGCCACTTCCGCGAGGGCGAGTACGGCCTCGCCGAAAAGCATTTCCGCCGCGCGGTCGAAAAGGGCCTTCCCGATGCGCGCGACGCCGCCGAGGCCTGGCTCGGGCTTGCCGCCTGCTACGACCGGCTGCGCCGGTTCGAGCTTGCCGACCGCGCCTACGCCGGGGCGCTGCGCATCGTCGGGCCGGTGCCGGAGATTCTCAACAATCAGGGCTACTCCTATCTGATGCGCGGCGACTACGCGCGCGCCCGGGCCAAGCTCGACGCCGCCTTCGCCAAGGACCCCACCAATCCGCACATTCTGGCCAACCTCGATTTGTTGGACCGCGCGGTAAGGGCGCGGTGATCCTCCGCCGTCGCCCTTCGAGACGCGCCCTTCGGGCGCTCCTCAGGGTGACGGATTTGAGCAAACAAACCAATCGAGGATCTGGGCGCCGGTCCAGAACAGAACGTCGGGCCTGCGGCGGATCGCGTCGATCGCTTCGCGGAAATATTTGAGCCGGTGCGGCGCGCCCATGATGTAGGGGTGGAGCACCAGCGCCATCACGCGCGCGGAATCCTTCGCGTCGGCATATATCTGCTCGAACTGATCGAGCGCGCGGTCGCGGTATTCCGACGCCTTGTGATGCTGGATCAGCATCATGGCGACGTCGTTGCATTCCTGGGTATAGGGCACGTTGACGATCGGCCGGGTGCGCGTCTTGAGCCACACCGGCTGGTCGTCGAGCACCCAGTCGCACACGTAATCGTAGCCCTCCTCGATCAGCAAATCCGGCGTTTCCCACGTCTCGGTGAGTCCCGGGCCGAGCCGGCCGCGCGGGCGCGCGCCGGTCGCCTCGGCGATCGCCGCGGCGGTCTTGCGGATGTCGGCGCGCTCGTCCGCCACCTTCTGCATGTTGCGCTGGGTGAACCCGTGGCCGATGAACTCCCAGTTTCGTTTGATCGCGGCATCGACGATCGGCCGATAGGCGGCGATCGCCGAGCCGTTGATGGCGAGCACGCCGGGGATCTGGAACGCATCGAAGACTTCCAGCATGCGCCAGAAGCCGACGCGGTTGCCGTACTCGTGCCAGGCCCAGTTGGGCACGTCGGGGGAGGGCGAGCCGCCCGCCGGCGGCGTGAGCACCGTGCGCGGCATGGGTTGCGTCGCGTCCCATTCCTCGACGTTGACGATCACCCACACCACCATGCGCGCGCCGTCCGGCAGTTTCAGCGGCGCGCGCTCGGCGATCGCCGAATAGGTGAGGCGGTCGGTCGGCAGCAGCCGGCGCTGCTCGGGCGCGTTCATGCCGCGGCCTTGCGGGCGCGCGCCGACTGGTACCAGTCGAGGATCTCGGCGCCGTTCCAGTGCAGCACGCCTTCGAAGCGATTGACGTAGTCGTAGATCGCCTCCAAATATTTGATCCGGTGCGGCTGACCGCTGATGTAGGGGTGGATCGCGAGCGCCATGATCTTGGCGCGCTCCTTCCCTTCGGCGTAGAGCCGGTCGAACTGATCGATCGCGCGCTTGAGCAGATAATCGCTCTCGTGATGCTGCACGATCATCATCGGGATGTCGTTAAGCTCGACCGTGTAGGGCAGGGTGACGAGCGAGCCGTTGGCGGTGCGGATCGTGGTCGGCTCGTCGTCGTAGACCCAGTCGCCGATGTATTTGACGCCGGCCGCGACCAGGAGTTCCGGCGTGTCGAGCGTCTGGGTGAGCCCCGGCCCCAGCCAGCCGACCGGGCGCTTGCCGGTGAAGCGCTCGAGGATGTCCATCGATTTGTTGATCATGCCGGCCTGGTCGTCGTGCCTGTGGATCGGCATCTGGTCGTAGGCGTGGCCCATGAACTCCCAGCCGTCGCGTTTGGCCTGCTCGGCGACGCGCGGATAGTCTTCGCAAACGCGCGCGTTGGTAGCGAGCGTTGGCCGGATGCCGAGCCGCTCAAACAAATCGAAGAAGCGCCACGCGCCGACCCGCATGCCGTATTCATGCCAGCTCCAGTTGGGCACGTCGGGCAACAGCGGCTGTCCGGTCGGCGCCGGGATCACCTGGCGCGCCATCGGGCGGGCAATGTCCCAGACCTCGTAGTTGACGATCGACCACAGCACGAGCCGCGCGCCGCCCGGCAGCTTGAGCGGCGGCCGGTCGACGATGGCGGAGAACTCGCAGCGCTCGCGTGGGATCATGTGGTCGGCCATGGGTGCCTCTTTTGTTTGGGCTCACTTAATGTGCCGGCTGCTCGCGCACGCGGCTCACTAGCTGAGTGGGATTGACGAAGCGCAACGCTAGCAAAAGCCAAACCAGCGTCACAACCATGTAGACGATCGCCATGGCGTCGACCGATTGCGGCGCGCGCACCCCGGCGGCGAACACCGCGTAGTAAAGCGCGACCACCAGCGTCTGCGAGTCCGGCCCGGCCGTGAGGAAGGTCAGCTCGAACAACGCGATCGTGCGCACCAGCACGAGCAGCGCGGCCGCGAGGATGCCGGGCATCAGCAACGGCGCCAGCACGTAGGCGAACATGCGTGCCGTGCCGGCGCCGAACACGCGCGCGGCCGATTCGAGGTTGGGATCGATCTGCTCGATGAACGGCGTCATCACGAGGATAACGAAGGGCAGGGCGGGAATGAGGTTGGCGAGGATCACGCCCGGCAAAGTGCCGGCGAGGCCGACCCGGTACATCAACGTCGCAAACGGAATCCCGTAGGTGAACGGCGGGATGATCAGCGGCAGCAGGAACAACAGCAGCACGAGCCGCTTGCCGGCAAACTCGCGCCGCGCGAGCGCGTAGGCCGCCGGCACCCCGATCAGGATCGAGAGCGCCACGACCGCGAGCACCACCTCGACCGTGACCGTCAGTACGTCGCCGAGCTGGAACTCCTTCCAGGCCGCCGCGTACCACGCGGTGGTGAAGCCGTCCGGCAGCCAGGTGCCGAGCCAGCGCCGCGCGAACGAATTGGTCGCGACCGCCGCCACCATCAGGGCGACGTTGACGATGAACAGCGCGATCAGCCCGATCAGCACGCCGCCCCAGGCGCGCGCCCCCCATCGCTGCAGGCCGGCGTTCATCCTTTTCCTCCCGACACCGGCCCGCGGTAGAATGCGCGCCGCAGTCCGAGCACGACCGCGACCACGATCAGCTGGGCGAAACCCATGATCATCGCGACGGTCGACGCCATGGCGTAGTCGTAGTTTTCGAACGCCGCCTCATAGGCCGCGATCGAGATCACCCGGGTCGAGCCGGACGGCGCGCCCACCAGCACCGCCGACGGGAACACCGAGAACGCCTGCACGAAAGCGAGGCAGAAGGTGATGGCGAGGCCGGGCGCGAGCAGCGGCAGATAGATGTGGCGGAACTGGTTCCAGCGGTTTGCGCCCAGCGTGGCGGCGGCGCGCGCCAGCACCGGGTCGATGCCGGTGACGTAGGAGAGCAGCAGCAGGAAGGCGAACGGAAAGCCGGAGATCACCAGCGAAATCAGCACGCCCCAGTAATTATGGGTGAGGCGGATCGGCCCGTCGTAGAGGTGGAAGAGCTGCAGCGTCTGCGCCAGCCAGCCGCGCGGCCCGAAATAGGTGAGCATGCCGTCGGCGATCAGCACGGTACCGAGCGTGATCGGCACCACCAGCAGCGTGGTCACCCACCGCTGCCATAAGGTGCGCCGGCGCAGGCGGAACGCGATCGGCAGCGCGAAGCCGACGTTGATCAACGTCACCGGCAGCGCGAGGCCGAAAGTGGTCACGATGGTGCGCCACGCGCGCGAGTCGGTGAAGAATTTCTGATAGTTGTCGAGCCACCCGCCTTCGTTCGGCTGGAACGAGAGCGCGAAGCCGTAGAGGAACGGGTAGACGAACAGCAGCAGCAGAAAAAGCACCGCCGGGGCGACCAGCAGGAAGGAGGAGTCGAGGAGAGGCGGGCGCGCCACGCGCGCCGCTGCGCTGGTCATGGCGCGCCTCCGCGCGGATAGACCAGCACGCGCTCGACCGGGATCGTCAGCTGCACGCTCTCGCCCGCCGTGGGCTTTCCCGGCGTGCGCGCCTGGAGCAGCAGGCCGGAGGCGGTGCGCACGTCGATGAGCGAATCGCGCCCGCCGTATTCCACGTTTTCGATCCGCCCCGCGATGACGTTCGCGCCCGCGCCGATCGTCATCTCCTCCGGGCGGATCGCCGCGTAGCCGCGCGCGCCGGTGAGCGGCTGTTTGATCACGCCGGTGAGCCGCACGCCGTCGGCGCCGACCACGACCTCGGTGCCGCGCGTCTCCTCGATTTCGACATCGAGCACGTTGCGGTACCCCATGAAGCGCGCGACGTCGATGTTGGCGGGCTGGGCGTAGATCTCCTGCGGGCTTGCGATCTGCTGCACGCGTCCGTCCTGGAGGACGACGATGCGGTCGGCGAGCGAGATCGCCTCGTCCTGGTCGTGGGTGACGTAAATGGTGGAACGGCCCAGCTCGCGATGGATGCGGCGGATTTCCCCGCGCATCTCGAGGCGCAGCTTGGCGTCGAGGTTCGACAGCGGCTCGTCCATCAGCAGGAGCGGCGGCTCGATCACGATCGCGCGCGCGATCGCGACGCGCTGCTGCTGGCCGCCCGACAGCTGCCCCGGCAGCTTGTCCTCGTGGCCTTCGAGCTGCACCAGCGCGAACGCCTTGGCGACGCGGCGCGCGGTTTCGGCCGCGCCGGTGCCGCGCATGCGCAAGCCGAAAGCGACGTTGGCGCGCACGGTCATGTGCGGAAACAACGCGTAGTTCTGAAACACCATGCCGAAGCCGCGCTTCTCCGGCGGCAGCACGTCGATGCGCTGTTCGTCGAGCCAGATGCCGCCGTCCGAGAGGGGCAACAGGCCGGCGATGCAGTTGAGCACGGTCGACTTGCCGCAGCCGGACGGCCCGAGCAGGGCCACGAACTCGCCGCGCGGGACGGTCACGCTGAGCGCGTCGACCGCGGTCGTGATCGCGCCGCTCGGCGCGGCGAACCGGCGCGAGACGCGGTCGAGGCGCAGTTGTTTGAAGTCGTGGGGCATGTGTTTGTTTGCTCGGTCTCGCCGCGGGTCACCTCTCCCCGCTTGCGGGGAGAGGTCGACGCCGCGCAGCGGCGGCGGGTGAGGGGGACTCTCCGGCGCTCAGGCAAACGGAGAATCCCCCTCACCCCGACCCTCTCCCCGCAAGCGGGGAGAGGGAGCTTTTCACTTCGTCTTCTGGGCGCCGATGTCCTCGTCCCATTTGTGGAACGCCTCGACCATGGCCTTGGCGTCGAGCGGCTGCACGTGCGGGAACTTCGCGGTCCAGTCCGCGTATTCCGGCCGCCCGTATTCCTTGATCACCTCCTGGCTCTCCGCGGGCGCCATCGACAGCGGCACGTCTTTCACCGCCGGGCCGGGATAGAAATAGCCCTTGTCGTAGGTGAGCGCCTGCTGCTGCGGCTTGAGCAGATAGGCCATCAGGTCGAGCACCACCGCGAGCTT
>Ga0153928_1001068_pt1 | contig 12731 bp, 15 predicted proteins | sample TSNJ012MetaG_FD_106656 | JGI IMG/M metagenome (GOLD analysis project Ga0153928, IMG submission 106656) | Attine ant fungus gardens microbial communities from New Jersey, USA - TSNJ012 MetaG | ecosystem: Host-associated > Fungi > Mycelium > Unclassified | place: USA: New Jersey, Wharton State... | reverse complement strand
TACTGTCGGCGAGGTGGTTATTTTTGCAGTTGATACACTTGAATGTATGTGGACAGGGTTCGTCTTGCTTGGTTTCTGGTATAGGTGGATTTGCGTTAGGGTTCCCCTTACAGCACCATGCCATTTGTCAGTGGTGTTCGAGCTTGTGAGGTCCGCTGCATTGTTGGCATCTAGCGCCATGTGCTCGGCATGTATATGTGGTATGACCCCATTTCCAGCAGTTTTTACACTGTGGTACTCCAGGGTTCATGTTAGTGCCTCGGAAGATGGCTATGTGACGCCCAAAATTGAAACTCCTGTTGACAAGAGTCTTGGCTTTTGTGCCGCTTTGCGAGTCCCAGATATCAATCCATACTACGGCCATATCAGATTTGGGAGACACTCTAACAACACGGGGACGTGATGCTAGAGTGATATTGTCGAACATACTTAGCCGGGACAGTACCCCCTCGACTTGAGTGTTGGTAATGGGAGCTGATGAGTTGTTCCCATAGAAGGGAATTCCTAGAATTTTGAGATAAGATTTTGACTGAGGGAGTCGGGGGGTTAAGTTATCATCGGCATTGATATCTTCTAGTCCCTTGAAGTATCTTTCCATAATGGATAGATCGGAAGGTGCAGCGACTTTGTTGGTGGTGACGGTGATTCCATTCCATACTGCTCTAATACAATCAATTGTTGTGTCCGATTTGCAGGTCTTGAAGTGGCTATTCATGATTCCTACATGGACGTCAGCTTGGTAGAGAATGATATTTTTGTTGTCCTCATTCATTGGGATGAGGACATGCTTTCGAGATGGGCCCTTGGTGGTCATGCTGATCCTGGGGCGGCTATGGGAGTTGTTATTAAAGGCCGCGTCATGTATCTCAATGACTTTTTTTGATGGGAGGGAAGGGAAAGCTTCCCTAAGTTTTAAAATATTTGCTGTGCCATTTTTTGTGGCTTGGGCAAATGTTTTGGTACCTTGGTTGTGTCTGGATTTTGCAAGCGTAGCTGCACTGGGTCTTGGGGGAATAGGGAGTGGGATCTTTGACACTTTATTGTGATTGCTTGGGGATGTAGGAAAAGAGGAGTTTTGGCTTTTCCTGTTGAAGTGGGATGCTACCATTTGTCGCAGGGATCTGTTATTTTCTCTAGTGGGGAGTTTGTCCCAGCCAGCCTCATATATAGCTGAGATGAATTCCCAAGCGGCGTAGCCAATCTCCATGAACTGGGGAAATTGGTTGATATCTCAATTGGTTAGTGAGCGCTGTTTCATGAATATAGCTATCCTTTGAAGGGAGCATGAGATGTTTTTAGCATCGCCGTTGAGGTATTCATCAACACCAAGTAGGGATATGGGGGTGAAATTGCCGTCCCATAGGTTGGGATCTGCGGGACCATTGGTTTGGTATGGAATGGCGGTTGGTTCTGTGTTGGGGCATGGTTCAATGGTATTGTATTCCACAGAGTGGAGGCTGGACATTGTCTGACTGGGGATGGCTTCTGCTTCTGGAATTTGTTTTTGTAGTTGATTTGGGGGAGGGGGGGAAATGTCTTCTTCCATGTTAACCTGGTCTGTCCATGATGCTTTGATAGTTTCGACCTCCATTCTTTCTGCATAGTCTAATGACGAAGTGGTGATGTTGGATTCTTCCGAGGGGAGTCTTTGGGAATTGAAGTTGCCATTGACTGTCAGGGAACGTCCTCTATGGTTAGTACTTGGGGGAGGAGCATTGGTATTAGGATAGTGAGTATTCAGTAGGTCTGTGGACTGTGTGTGGGGGGAAAATTTGGTATATTCGCAAATTCTTCTACGGGCGCTACCATTTTTGATGGTAGTACGTAGGAGAGAAGCGATGGTGGCTTAGTCATGATTGATCGCACGGGAATTTGCTTATTTCAAAACCTGTCATGACACGGCGGACAATCAGCTGTCCACTGATCTGACCACTAAATCTGGATGTCACAAATGTTACATCACATGGTTTCGGGTCCTATACTCATCTAGAGCTTGATCAGTTTAGGACCCCGGAACTATGTGACATTTGTGACATCCAGATTTAGTGGTCAGTGGACAGCATTATGCGGCCGGCATGGACAGCTAATTGTCCGCCGTGTGAGTAAACTCGATCCTTAGGAGTAGCCAAGAGCAGAATGGTGTCAACCCTTATCCCTATCTTTCCCAGACATACAGTTTGCCTTCAAAATGAGCAAAGACGACTTTCCATGACCTTTTGGCAAATTTAGAGGCATTCACAAAAAGGCAGTCTCGACTTGATACGCATCACACAAATTTCTATGGCCTATACCACGTACAATGGCGTTGCATTTTGGCAGCAAAACTTATTGAGACTGGCGCTAGAAAGCCCTGTCATAAGCAAATTGACACTAAGTAAAGTGTGGGTTTACTCAGAGTACGTATAAGGAAAATGTACATGAAGTTTTTTGGTGGAAGAGAACACTGGGTGTAATCCCTTGGGAGGACACTTAGTTAAATCTGGATTGTCTGCATAGACTTGACAAGTAGTTTGATAGATCTGTCAAGGAGAGCTCTCAGTTCCGAATGCGCGGGGCTAATTTGTATTCTAGTCTACCTGTCAAGGAGATCTCTAGATACAATCAGTAAATATTATCTTCAATGATAATATACCGCAGAACTGATAGACAAAATAATATATGAGGCGTCTGCCCTATTCTACATGGCAAATATTGTCTGGTTACTGATCAACACTAATAAGGGGATCAAACGAAGATCTACTAATCAATGAAAGACTAGATGATAAAAGATGACAGAACAACTTTTATGCTACAAGAAGATTCAGGAAGAAGTCATTAATGACTATAACCTACAGTACAAGTGCTGACTCTTTACAACCCTGGTTCTGATATACCAGAAGTTGCAAAGAGAACTGGCAGCAGTAGGAAAGTGTATGATAGAGTGCTGTGGTTGAGCAACTTGCTATCTACCCTAAGGTCACCCTTGGTAGACCCTAATTCCAATACTTAATAAACCTACCTTATTTCACTGGTGTTGAACCAGTGAGGTTGTAGGATATATCAGATGCGATGTTAGAGTCCATTTGGGGTCCAATCAAAATGATGGTCTCGTACTGTCAAAGGCCTAGTCTGATTTGTTGCACACAACCACAAGTACACACTTTACTGTTCTGTCATTTCTGAAGCAACTCACCCATGCTCCGTTCTTAAGTACACTGACAAATGTCCATTCATCATCATGTTTTTTCGCGCGAAAATTCTCCGTTTCTTTCTCTTTTCAATATCCTGCCTGACTTTATTTCTGGTTTATTATTATCTCAACACTCGACCACCTTACGCGCTATATAGCCAATTAGATTCCCAAGAAGTAAACAATTCGGAACAACTAGTGCAGTCTGAAGAAAAGAAGTATGTTATGTTTAGACAGCTCAGGGGCGCTGGGTTCAATAATCAGGTGTGCTCTGATACTGTGTACTTGGTTGGACACAACCATAATCTGCTTCAGGTTCAAGACATATTGCTGTATCACAACCTCGCTCTTGCAGCATCCCGAACATACGTCTATCAGCCCTTTGTCTGGCGGCCTCGTGGAGAGAAATCCTACGTACCTCTGAGTGCATTCCTTGTCGGTGTCACGAAGGACAGTATTAGCTCCAAGGTCTTTCACAAAATATGTCCAGAAAACGATATCGTACATTTGTCGCTTAGCGCCGAAAGTGCAATACAGTGGCAGCATGCTTTGGAGGTGCTCGCGGGTGATGAGCGGTGTGTGATGATAGACGACTGGATATTCAATTGGACGTACGTCAATTTTTTCTTTGATCCTTTGACCTAATATCTGTCTAATCATTTTCCAGGTTCTTGGCAGATGAGGGCCTATACTCTGTGTGGCCATCGTTTCAAAAATACCTACAAAATCACTTTGAGTGGTCGCCGGCTATCCTTGGCCTCGTTCATCGCGTTCAAAACCAATTGGATCTTCGGACAACATCATTTTCCACGACCAGAAAAGCATACCTGGCTCTCCACCTTCGTCGAGGTCAGTTCGATCATTCCGGATAAGATTAGATGTGGAAGGCTGACCATAATCTTCTTTTTTTTCACAGGCGACTTTGCGTCTCACTGTAGATATCTTAGTGAAGTGAAAATGGGATTAACAACTTGGGCAACTCTTCCCAATTTCCAATCTTCAATCCTCTCACCACCACTCGACACAACCAACGCCACCTCTGTACTCATGCATTGTTACCCATCCCTAGATCGTATACTATCTGGCATTTCTCTACAAGCCCGACTTCACCCTAATGCACGGACATTATACATATTACACGACGGCGCTATCGATCATCCGGGAGTTTACTTACAATTTTACAAATTACGGGAAGCATTAATGAATGGGGACTGGGCTAGGAGGAATCACTGGCCTGGCGGTCCCATGACACAGGTATGGCAAAGCAGTGATGTAGATAGAGTGAAGACATGGGGAGAAAGTGACTATAATGTCGCCGTTGATGTCGAGCTAGCAAGGCGAGCTGAGGGCTTCATTGGAAACGGATATTCAAGTCTAAGTACACAAGTTGCTGCGTTAAGACTGGCGGATAGGGGAAAAGCTGAGGACGTTACTTTTATCTAAGCTTGGATCTACGCTGGGACTCTGCTCATCAATTTGTCATGCTGTTATAATTTATTGAACGTGTGCTAACCATTGTCATTGGCTAGAAATACTAGATGAACAACAGTCAATCCAGTTCCGTCTTCGTTGGTCCGAGGTAATCATCAACGATGTTGTGGTTTCACTCCTCGGCGATCATTGAGAACACTTCCTCAGTGAATCAACGGTTCTCCTCTGTTCAAGTGCTGAGATCCATGCTCTCTCCTATGGCCTTCTTGACTTCCAGTTTTTCCAGAATGGCTTTTTGCAAGCTGGATTTCGTATTTCGAAGCTTGGTCCTTCCAACTTGAAGCACAGGAGGCACAGAAGCCGAGCTCTGTCGACTAACCTGAGGACCACTGGCATCCGGCTTATGATCTGAGTTACGAAGATTAGGAGGAACAATGATGGGTGTTGCCCGAGGAGGTGGTGGCCACTAAAGGAGATGAATTAGGTAACAAGACTAGTAGAGCCGAAAAAAACTGACGCCTCGGTTTGGCTGATTGAAATGAAGTGCTGCCCAGGGAGGATAATCTTTCTCTAATCTGATGATATGATCTTCGATGAACTTGAGTCGAGCCCATAATGTTCGTGGTGGTGATGGAACTTGAGCGGGAAAAGTCTAGTTATCGGAAAGATCAAGAGGGAAAACTGCATACTAACCATATCGGACAGCCAAATGGGTTTCGATGTCGGTCAACCGCGCATCGATGGCAGGATGGTGTCCAGGAAGCGCCGTCTCGTCATTTGGTACAACTATGGGATCTCGGGCCCGATCACTGCTTGCTGTTGACACTTCAGGCTGCCATCCGTTACTTTTCTTGGCCTTCGTTCGGCTTAAGGGACCATCATCATTTTTGGCTATATCATACTTCATTTGCGCCTCGCGGTCAATTGTCTTTGCATCTGTACGGGCACAGGAGGAGATAGTGTCATCTTCATGATTGTCTCCGCTTTTCTGACGTTTGCGTTTTTCTGCAAGGCTCAGAAGAAATTCGGATCGATTAGATGCATCATTGCGAGCTCGATTTCGAGCAAGAAACGCTGATATTTCTTTGTTGATCTAAAAAAGTCCGGCGATGAGTAGCCTTCTGAGCCAATCATAATGACGCATCAAAGAAATGCAACACACCGAAGTCGGTGTACGAGCCTTTTCGCCATTGGAAAGATTCACGTAATTCAATTTTCGTTCGTCTAAACTGAGATCGATATCTGGTTCCGCTGGATCTTGGTCTGAGGAGGGGATGAAAGAGGTTTCTCTTCCTTTTCCTTTCGATGACCGGAACTCACGAGTACGCTTCAACATCCATAAGCCTCAAGCTGTCATTGTTCAAACAGAAGAAACCTACGCTAAGCCTCTCGATCAAATTCTCCAGTGCTATAGGAACCTGAGTCTTTTCCCATTGTAGATTCATCATGATCATATCACACTCAAAACCTCTCAATGCCTGTATCAGCCCTGCATCCTTCAAGAACTCTCCAACTGCTTCATCCCAATGTTCATACTTAGGCAATGGTGATGACGGCAACGAGGGCACGATTGGATCTTCATCAATCTCCATCTTCTCCGAAGGGATCGCTTGCGAAGCCATTATGGCCGGAGAGGAAAACATATCATTGCTACTGGACGCCGATGAAATCGCAGTCAAAGCAGCTGGTCGCACTGGCATGGCATGATAATGAGCTTGATAAGGAGCATATGCGGATCGAGCATAGTCCGAAGTTGACGGAATGATTGATGCACCTCCAGTATACAAGGAATTCATAGACCAGGCATTTTGCCAGTAGTTTTGATACGAGTGTTGTGCGTCTGCAAGGGTTGCATAAGGATTCTGGATGTGACTAGGTTTGACAGAAGTGCCCCCAGAATTTGAAGATGTGTTTGAATTTTTCTCAGCCATTCTGGAAGACTCAGCAGTTGAAGCAGGTTCACCGGCAGCCATGGTAATTTGATACTGAAGTTTTGATGCCTGCGTTACATAGTGACTGTTAACCGGATGGATCCGGCCGTTGAGATGGGGATCGCCGTCGCTCGTTCGTGGCTTACATGGAGGAAATTTTGCAAGCAGACATCGCGGTTGATAATCTAACCTCATATAGACGGGGCGGGTTGGAGTAGTCAATGTTCTGGTTATCATTCCTTAACCAACGAGCGAGCAAGCGGCGCAACATGGTCGGCAAGCTTCTGGAGGATCTAGAGGACCTATGAGAAAAGAACTTTGACGACACCAATTGTATCATTTGATTCATTGGGAAGAAATGTAGAGCTGATCGATCTGCTGTTAATCTCATAGTTGCTGGCACCGAGACCATTGGAGGACCATTGGAGCTGCTTCAACATTTACTCGTCTTCTTCGGATAAAATGGTTAGTTTAAGGGAGCGACGTCTTCCAAGAAATCTTCTCAGTACGCCACTGACGAAATAGTCTCGCAGGCTGCTATTGTATTGGCACTTGTAGAATCTTTCCCCCGGCTTCGGTATGATAAGAACTGTCAATACCTGGGATTAGGAAGACATAATTCACACAATTGTTCATGATTTACACTGCTGCATGATTATATATACCGTAACGTGATGCATCTGCAAGAAGAATGAAGAAAAGAATAGACGAGCTGCTGCGAGTCTACAAAATCTGAGTTCAACCCCAGATGACTATGACTGACTTAAGCATGATAGTTGCAAACACGAGACTTGAAATGAAACGTGGAAGGAAGACTTATACCGAATATCCGGTAACTATCACAGCACCAGCCGCAGTGCCGTGCCGTGTGGTTTCACATTGGTCCCGAAATGACATTCCGGCACTTCAGATGTTCTTGGTCGGGAGTCAATCGATCTCTGCTGATGGGTCTTGACTGCTGCAGCATGAAACGACAAATGCCGTGAGGCCCTATGGGCTAGACCTAAAGTCCCTGAGGGCTGAGCATCAGAATCATAGCCATTCAAGACGATATCCCACACCAGAAAAGAGCAACGTGCAGAGAAGACTACTGGGTCAAGGAACCCATCCAGATCTGAATTCTCTCAAAGAAGACTTGGATCACAACTGGGAAGGTTCACACATCAGTCCGCATGCGAAATTTTGGCTCAGCAAAATGATCTCGGGCGGCGAGAAGTCCGATGAGAATGTGACTTGTTGGTTCTGGCTAAGCTAAATCTGACAGTGGCACGAAGGAGATGCCAACAACAACATCGTTAGAGTTCCATGAGGTAAAGGTCTGAAGCGGTGGGAGAGCACGAAGGGAGAAAATTGATAGATGGGAAAGGAAGCAGAGCATTATGACGGAAGGAGTTGCCTTTTATGGAATTGATAGGTTGATATATACCCGAGTATTTGTGTTTCCACATTGCCTATGCATCTCATCCGCTATCGTAGCCAGTCCTCTTTCCCAGAACCATCGCCCTTTGAAAATGCTCCTGCAGATCTCCTCATAGAAATCGGCCTTTGGCTTGACTCCCGTGCAGATCTTCTCCATCTCGGCCTCACTGTCTGTCAGATCTCTGCCGTTCATCATAGCTACTGACATCGTTTTTCAGTCCTCATCAGTCTTCTTCCACATTTCTTCTGTACTATATGAATCTGTTGTTCTAACCACCGTACAACAATGCATCTCCACTCTCGGCATGCTCGCCCGTCACATCGACATAGCACGTCACGTCCGTGAGCTCACCATCCGACTCCAGCCCAAGCATGCTGCCTTGTCCACGAGCGATAGACAAGCCGTTTGTACAGCTGTTGTTAATGTTGCCTCATCCAAGGCTTTAGACGCGCTTTGCAAATTTGTGTGGGATGCTGATGAATTACCGTTTGATGAGGATGTGTGGTTTGCTCTGAGAGTGGGGTACGTGATGCCAATAGACTCAGGTATCTTTTCTCTCATCTCTGTCCTTTCAGTTGCCCTCAGCTACGTTTCATCGGAGCTAGCTTCGGTTCTACGCTACCCAACCTGAATAGTCACGTGAGTCCTGAAATTGTCCTTCTTTCTAAAGCTGACGGCTTTTGTCAAGCTTTTTGATTTCTGTGATCTCTCGGGATTCGCACTTCACCTAAGTTCCGGCTTTTATGAATCCCATGTAGATCTTTTTATGGATGGTCCGTCTCAGTTTACCGGCCATGATTGTTTTTGACTAATACTTGGCAGAGGATCAGCCGATATCTCGAAAACTTTGGGACATGCTTATTCATCGCTGCCCTAATCTTGAGGAACTTTCCATTGAGGGTACTTCGACCATACCAGCTGACATACATGCTCTTGTTCAAGGCCGTTGGCCCAAGCTTAGGAAGCTCACGCTCGGGGACATTTGCATTGACTGGATTCCTCGTCCGCTGACGCTGGGCGAGAAGCGGCCCTTTATTGCCTTCCTGGAAGCGCATCAAGACCTTAAGGTCATTAATCTTTCGCGACATAATATCCAACCAATCCACTTCTCCTCCCTCAATTCCACATGTCTACCAGGTGTAACGTCGTTTTCAGGAACTCATCAACAGCTTCAAGCTTTGCCTCACCTCCACCCCTCACTGAAGCAAGTTTCCTTCAGAGACCCTGTCGAAACTAGAGAAGTTTCGGCACCAACCATTGCATCTTTGTTGAGGGAACTATCCTCTCTCACGGACCTGAGGATCATGTTTGCCCTACATTCAATGTATGACAGTGGTAATCTCCTCCGGTCGCTCATCCAGTCTTGTCCAAATCTCAGACATCTCGAATTAACATGTGCATATAAACCTTCATTCCAGCTGGTAAATTGTACCTTTTGTTCCCCCATCGAATTTCTTCTAATCTTTCGTGTTTGTTTCTCAGGATGCATTTGCCAAAACAATACGCGGCTTTCCCAAGTTGCGATCACTGCACTTGACTATCGTCAAGTATCCTGGCGACGAGACAATTGCCAGTGGTGCAGTTAGAATTGCACAATCGAATCCGCGCCTACAAAAGTTCTTCCTCGCCTTTATTCCTCCTCTTTATCCACCTTCAGTTTCCTTCGTCTGGACTCCAGATACTTTAGTCAGCACTGATCCTGGCCTTGTTCATCTTGGTATGGGTATCGGGGCCATTGCTTCAGCCTCTATCCAGCCATTCTCAGTCTCACTCTCGTTCTTGCCTATTCCCCGATTTACATGCACATCCGGCGTGTTTTCCCTTCTTACAGACGTTCATGGATTACCTTCGGTGCTGCAGGCTACTGAAACATCGCGTGTGATGTGGCCGTGGGGGCTAGGTGAAACTGTAAGAACAAAAAGGTACGAGACTGAACTTGGACCATATGGACGACATCGAAGGGGATTCGGACGAGGCGTTGGGGGTATTAGAGGCTTGATCGGCCTAGCATTCGAAAGAAGCAGTGCAGGGGAAGAGGTCAGGATGATTTTCTTCTGCATAGCCCTTGTTGTGCTAGCTGCTTGGGGGTTTGTTGTCGGCGGCAGAAGAGGGAGGCTTGGAATGTCCTTTCATCCTTCTTCTTCTCCGAGTGTTGGTGCTGTCGGTATTGGTCTCAGCTTGGGACTTGTATCTTGAATTTTAGTTAGATATATTTCATTTTACATGCCATGCTATACTGGAGGGGATTTTTTCTATACCATTGACTCATGCTACTGTATTGATTTGTAATATTCCTAGAAGACTCGTTTGTAGAAGTAGATTATACTATGTTCTAATTTATGTATATTGTTATTTTGTTAGATGCATCTTTTTCTGTTCGATCGACGGTTAGAGGATCTTCGGAATATGAGAATGTGTTCCATATGTTGAATGAGTGGTTGGAGCCATAAGGTTATCTTAGGATTGCTGAGAAAACCTGATGTAGACAAGTACTAGATAACAGCAGTATGCATCAAGAAAGGGCTCTATATGGATAGCAGTTACAATAGATGCGTCAATAGATGCGTCATTGGTCATAAGGGGCAAGGGGGAGTATTAGTTACGAGTTCCAGACGATAACAGGACACACTGGGCGTGGTGCTAATACCTGTATACATTTGAAATCATAACCAAGCAAATATCAGATCATAATGTTTTTGACGCAACAGGATGATAAGCGCGGCAAGTACGACACGATGGGATAGATCGTCATCAAGACCTGACAGCCGGTCAGTCATCGTTCACAATATGAATCGAGAGATCCAGATAAACTGTGGAGAGAGAACGAATGGGACGCACATTTTATATTGGACTGCCATTTGGTCTCCGTCTTGATTGATTCTATACTTAATGCGGATGTCAAGATCCCGAGGGTTCCGCGCATTTGGTGCACAGCTCAAAATACCACGGACTTGGTCGCCCGAATTGATGGTGAGGGTTTCAGGTGTATAGAAGACGGTTTGCCTGCATCGGGGATTGATTGTAAATTAAATTAAATCGATCATAAATGGAGTTGGAAGGTCTGACATACTTCCAGTGGGTGTATTGTGCATGAGGACCAGTGGAAAATTTCACCTTCTTGTGTGTGCATTCGAAAGAGATGTCAAACCATGCCAAGAATGCGTGGATATCTGTGTGTGTTACAGATTCAACATGGCGAGAGCACCAGACAGGTGAGTCAGTAAGGTGAGATGAAATCGAATAGTACGCGACACACAATCATCTCGCGTTGCATTCAGCGAGAAAGGTGCTTCAAAAGTGAGATCCTCTTTCTTTGCCGTGAGGATGTCGATATGCTAACCACATCGTTAAATGTGTTTTCATTAACGATGTATTTCCAGGGGAATATCAGCGGAAAAGACGGTTACCTTGATAAGGCAAGGGTCTGTCACGACTGCTTTGAGCTCGACCGTGTCGACAAGAGGTTCTCTGAGGGCGATATCTTTGATACACGAGTAGTCGAAACCGTACACGTTGTCCCAAACTAGAGACAGTGATGGATTTCAGAAACGACGAACAGAAGAACGAATGGGGTAATACATACAGTTGATCTTGTCCTCTTTATATTCCTGGTCTTCAATCGCGGCAAGATAAAGTGTTGCCGTATCGGGGAAAATCAAGCCTCCTGGTTTGAGATACTTGTCCCGCGCTAGGAGGACAGTATCAAGCATAGATTCATAGAGAAGGAAATAGCCCATCCACTCCGAAATGATGATGTCAAATTCCTTGATGGGGAGTTCAGCTTCCTCAAGTTTACCCTTAACGAGCGTGATGGCTATTCCATTATGTCAGGAAGGCAAAAAAAAGAGAAGAGACCTCAAAAGAATCACTATCTTTGAATCCGTTGGCTTCAATGATCTTTTGTGCCTGATCGATAATATTTGACATATCGATCTAGTGAAATCATCAATTCATGATTTCTTTGCAAGAGCAATAGTCCACTCACGCCAACGACATGCTTTGCGCCTGCCTTAGCAGCAAACATACTCAAGATGCCCGTGCCACATCCTACGTCCAGAACAGTCTTCCCTTTAAAGAGGTGAGGATTATTCACGATGGCTGAGCGGTAGGAGCCCGTTCGGACAGTATCCTTCAACATCTCCTCATGAATGCCTGAGAAATCAGCTCAATATAATGGTGTATCTCCAGGAATTTTTCTCACCAAAATGAGCGTAAGAATCGGCATAGCTGTCATTTGTTGGATGATCAGAACGAGTTGTCAGAACTTGGTTTGTCTAATAAAAGCGATGAACGAGCGCAACTAGTCTTTCGAAGTCATGTCATAATACTTGAGGCCCTCTGTGCCATTGCTTGTAGATGGTCCGGCGTTGGCCATGGTGAGCAGAAGCGAGAAGTAAAAAGTTTGATCAAGAAAGTTGGATCAATGGCGTTCAGTGAAAATTCCTTGGTCGGTAAACCAAAATTGGCACTCTCACGTGATCTTACATATGTCTCTCCGCATCCGCAGCCACAAATGACGATGTTGCATAAATCGGTACATAATCCTTGACAACGACATGCATCAGGTCAGTACTGCTCCCTTGTTTATTCTTCACACTCGAATGTACTGGCCCAGCAGCAGAAGACACAAGTTGGCTCGGAGAACCCTCCGCCTTATGAGTTAACTCCAAACCAACAGTGTATGTGTGATTATTATTGCACTCAACTAATCTGCTAATCTACACTTCTAGTCCAATACTATGGGAAGTCATCACCTACACCCGCACTGAACACACCAGGC
>Ga0153928_1001067_pt1 | contig 12732 bp, 8 predicted proteins | sample TSNJ012MetaG_FD_106656 | JGI IMG/M metagenome (GOLD analysis project Ga0153928, IMG submission 106656) | Attine ant fungus gardens microbial communities from New Jersey, USA - TSNJ012 MetaG | ecosystem: Host-associated > Fungi > Mycelium > Unclassified | place: USA: New Jersey, Wharton State... | reverse complement strand
GTCCCCCGTCTGGACAGCTCTGTCGCCAGCTTGATCCGCTGGGCCTCACCGCCGGACAGTTCTGTGGATGGCTGTCCTAAACGAATATAAGAAAGTCCCACATCATACAAGGTTACAATCTTCCGGTGAACGGAGGGCACATTCTCAAAGAACCGCAGCGCCTCTTCCACCGTCATATTCAGCACATCATAAATGCTCTTGCCTTTATACTTAACCTCCAGAGTCTCCCGGTTATACCGCTTCCCGCCGCAGACCTCACAAGGTACATACACATCCGGCAGGAAATGCATCTCAATCTTGATGATACCGTCACCGCTGCAGGCTTCACAACGTCCGCCTTTGACATTAAAGCTGAATCGGCCTTTGCTGTAGCCCTTTGCCTTGGCCTCTGTCGTCGAAGCAAACAGATCCCGGATCATATCAAATACACCGGTATATGTCGCCGGGTTGGAACGCGGCGTCCGGCCGATGGGCGACTGATCAATGGCAATAATTTTATCTAATTGCTCCACGCCTTCCATCTTCTTGAATTTTCCGGAAATGGTGCGGGCCCGGTTCAGCTTCTTAGCCAACGCTTTATAGATAATCTCATTCACCAGGGAGCTCTTGCCGGAGCCGGATACGCCGGTTACACAGGTCATCACCCCCAGGGGAATCTTAACGTTGACATTCTTCAGATTATTCTCAGCCGCCCCATATACCGACAGATAGCCGGTAGCCTTGCGCCGTTCCTTCGGTACCGGAATCTTCAGTCGGCCGCTTAAATAAGCACCGGTAATGGACTTCTCATTTTGCATAATTTCTTCCGCCGTGCCCGTGGCAACAACTTCACCGCCATGTTCACCGGCACCCGGACCGATATCCACCACAAAATCTGCCTTCCGCATGGTATCTTCATCATGCTCGACCACAATCACCGTATTCCCTAAATCACGCAGATGCATCAGCGTCGCCAGCAGCTTGTCATTATCCCGCTGGTGCAGTCCGATACTGGGCTCGTCCAGGATATAAGCCACCCCCACCAGACCGGAGCCAATCTGCGTCGCCAGCCGGATTCGCTGGGCCTCACCGCCGGACAGTGTTGCGGTGCCCCGGGATAAGGATAGATAATCCAGGCCAACATTGATTAAAAAATTGGCCCTTGCTTTGATCTCTTTTAAAATCTGCTCACCAATCGCCAGCTGCATAGAGGTCAGCTGCAGATTCTCCAGGAAATCACGGAACACGACAATCGACATATTGGTCGCTTCATAGATATTCCTGTCGCCGACCGTAACCGCCAGCGAGCTCTGCTTTAAACGCTGGCCCTGACACCTGGAACATGGGGTAATCCGCATGTATGTCTCATACTCTGCCTTGGAAGCCTCCGAAAAGGTCTCCCGGTAACGGCGCTCCACATTCTTGACCAGCCCTTCAAAAGCCACATCATAAACCCCTTCGCCCCGCTGCCCTTTATAATGAACTTTTAATTCCCGGCCACCCGTCCCGCGGATGATAACATCCTGAATCTTCTTCGGATATTCTTCAAAGGGAGTATCCAGGCTGAAGTGGTATTGCTCCGACAATGCCGATAAGATAGCATGGGTAAAACTTCCTTTATCCGTACAGGACTGCCACCCCATCACGACAATGGCACCCTGGGAAATGCTAAGGCTTTTGTCCGGAATCATCAGCTCTTCATCAAATTCCATCTTATAACCCAATCCGAAACAATCCGGACAGGCCCCAAAAGGATTGTTAAAGGAAAAGCTTCGTGGCTCTACTTCTTCAATGCTGATACCGCAATCCGGGCAGGCGAAGCTCTGGCTGAACTGGATCGGCTTGTCATCAATGACATCCAGTATCATCGAACCTTCTGCAAGTTTCATCACGGTCTCAATCGAATCCGTCAGGCGTTTCTCAATCCCTTCCCTGATCACCAGACGGTCTACCACGATCTCGATATTATGCTTAATATTCTTCTCCAGCTTGATATCTTCGGAAAGCTCGTACATATTCCCATCAATCCGGATCCGCACATAACCACTCTTGCGGGTCTGCTCCAAAAGCTTCGCATGCTCGCCCTTACGGCCGCGGACCATCGGCGCCAGCAGCTGGATCCTGGTCTTCTCCGGCAGAGCCATAATCTGATCTACCATCTGGTCAACCGTCTGTTTTTTGATCTCCTTACCGCACTTAGGGCAGTGGGGAATTCCAATCCGGGCGTACAGAAGACGCATATAATCATAAATCTCCGTCACCGTACCAACGGTCGAACGGGGATTGCGGTTCGTGGATTTCTGATCAATGGAAATCGCCGGTGATAACCCTTCGATACTCTCTACATTCGGCTTCTCCATCTGCCCCAGGAACTGACGGGCATAGGATGACAGCGATTCCATGTAACGCCGCTGTCCTTCCGCATAAATGGTGTCAAATGCCAGTGAGGACTTTCCCGATCCGCTAAGACCGGTCAGAACCACCAGCTCATTGCGGGGGATGTCCAGAGAAATGTCTTTCAAATTGTGCTCATTGGCACCTCTGATTTTGATGTATTGCTTTGCCATGGGATTACCTTTCTGCTTATTCTTTTTCTGTTATTTTCTGTTATGCAATTCAATCAGTGTTCCCATTATATCATACTCATTTTCTTTTTGCAAACACTTGTTCGGTGCTTTCTGCAGTCTTTTTAAAATATTATAAAAAACTTTACATCTGCGCCTCCTTCCCTTAAAATAAGAATACCATCACAACGGAGGAAGCACATGCAGCCAACACCCAAAGCAAGAGATCTGTCCCTTGATTTATTAAAAGCCACGGCTATTTTTCTGGTGGTATTTTTTCACAATATGCAGTTAAATCCAGACAGCATCGCCGACAATCTTTTTATGATGATCGGCAATGCCGCCGTTCCCTGCTTTTTCACAGCCTCCGGCGCCGTATTCTTTCACCGCCCTTTGTCGATGAAAAAGCAAATCCGCCGGATCCTTCAGGTTTACGGCGTCATGGTCATATGGCGAAGCATCTACCTGCTGCTTTACCTGCAGTGGGGCGCCCCGTGGAACGGCTCCTTGCGCTCCCTGTGCTCCTACCTGTTTTTCTTCCAGTCCATGGATGGGATCGGCACCGCCCATTTCTGGTTTATGGATGCCTTGCTGGCGGTCATGCTGGCAGCACCGCTGCTTTATCTTTGCTATCATACAACTGCCGACTATCTGCCGCCCTCCCGGCTGCTGCCGGGGCACAGTACTTTACTGGTCTTTATTATGGGCATTTTGCTCCTGTTTAATCAGGGTCCGGCCGTGGGAAATCTGTTGCTTTCCGGATTCTCCCGGCTGATCGGGAAGCCGGCACCGGATATTTCCGCACTGGCGGAAATCAATCCCTTCAGCTTTCGCTATTCCAACTATATGACCTACTACCTGCTGGGCGCTTTGCTGACGGAATACAAAAAGCAGGTATCCGGCAAAACAGCCGCCATCTTCACCGGCGGCGGAATTTTGGGATTAATGCTGATCAAGTACTGCCAAACCGGCTCATTTTGCTGGAATAACATTCACTTAAGCGGTGGTTATTACTGGTTGTCTACCATGTGCCTGACTGCCGGATTGTTCCTGCTCTTTACCCGGATACCGGTTCAGCGGTGGCCGGTAACTTCCTGGATCGCCCAGGTAATCGGCGCTTCGACCCTTGGTATTTTTTATCTGCATATTCCGCTGATTTATGTTTTAACCCCCCGATTTACCCAAATTGCCGCCTGGAACAGCTGGCTGCTTAATACTGCCGAATCATTTCTGATCATCCTTCTGGCTCTGATCATCATCTGGATTGGCCGCAAAATCCCCCTGATACGAACCCTGTTTTAATTCCGGTTCGTCAGGGGGATTTCTTTGTGTCACGGTAAAAATAACCCTTCTATATCGATTAGATCTCCTCTGTCTCCGGCTCCCGCTTCAAAATCTCCATAAACTCTTCGCCGGTAATCGTCTCCCGCTCCAGCAGATACGCCGAAATCTCATTCAGCTTAGCCGCATTTTCCTTCAGAATCGCCAGGGCCTTGTCATACTGCTCGCCGACAATCCGGATCACTTCCTCATCCACCATTCTGGCCGTCTCCGGCGCGCAGATCATCGACGTATCCCCGCTCAGATACGGATTATTCACCGTCTCCAGCGCAACCATACCAAACTGGCTGCTCATGCCATACCGGGTCACCATCGCCCGGGCGATTTTCGTCGCCTGTTCAATATCATTTGCCGCACCGGTAGTAATCGACCCAAACATAAACTCCTCAGCCGCCCGGCCGCCGGTAAATGTGGCAATCTTATTCAGCGCCTCTTCCTTGCTCATCAGGAAACGCTCCCCTTCCTCCACCTGCATGGTATATCCCAATGCACCGGAGGTTCTGGGAATAATCGTAATCTTATGCACCGGCGCGCTGTGGCTCTGACTGGCGGCAACCAATGCATGACCAACCTCATGATAAGCGACGATCCGCCGCTCAGCTTCCGATACTGTCGCATCTTTTTTCTGGTAACCGGCGATAACCACTTCCACACTTTCCTCTAAATCCACCTGGCTCACGGTCGCCCGGCCCTGCCGCACTGCCCGCAGTGCCGCCTCATTGATAATATTGGCAAGATCGGCACCACTGGCGCCAGATGTGGCACGGCCGATTTTATCAAAATCAACATTTTCACTCAATTTCACATTCTTCCCATGAACCCGCAGAATCGCCACGCGGCCTTTCAAATCCGGCAATTCCACCGGTACCCGGCGATCAAACCGGCCCGGTCTAAGCAGCGCTTTATCCAATGATTCCGGCCGGTTCGTCGCCGCCAGAATCACAACCCCCTTCTTACCGTCAAAACCATCCATCTCCGCCAGCAGCTGATTCAGCGTCTGTTCCCGCTCATCATTGCCACCAAAACCGCTGCCGTCACGCTTCTTACCGATGGTATCAATCTCATCAATAAAGACAATACAAGGTGCCTTATCACTGGCCTGCTTGAACAGGTCACGAACCTTAGACGCCCCCATGCCGACAAACATTTCCACAAACTCCGAACCGGAAATGGAGAAGAACGGCACATGTGCTTCTCCGGCCACAGCCCTGGCCAACAGCGTTTTACCGGTTCCAGGAGGACCGACCAGCAAAGCTCCTTTCGGCAGGATGGCACCGATATCCGCATATTTCCCAGGATTGTGCAGGAAGTCAACAATCTCCTTCAAAGCCTCTTTCGCTTCCTCCTGTCCGGCTACGTCGGCAAATGTCTTCCCGGTCTCAGACTCGGCATAGATCTTGGCATTGGATTTCCCGAAGGTCATGGCATTGCCCATCCCGCCGCCCATCTTCTTGGTCATCATCCGGCCCATCAACTGCCCGATAACAACAAAGAATAAAATCGGCATGATCCAGGTGGTAAAAAAGTTCAGCAACGGTGAAGCCTGTTCCGGAATGGACTGACCAAACGCTACCCCGGCCGCCTCCAGCCGGCCGGTCAGACTGTCATCCGGCCAGGGTCCGGTCTTATAATTACCTTCGTTCCCCTCGGCATCTTTTGCCGAAAACGTAATCTGATCGGTCCCCCGAATCACTTGTTCTACCTGCCCGGCATCGACCATCTGCAAAAATTCATCATAACCGACTTCATGAACCGTCCGTCCTATCACCGTCGGAAATACCAGTGCATTTAAAAGCATTGTTACTACTAAAACTATAAAATAGTAATACAACCAACTCTTTTTCGGAGGCTTTGTTTCATCATGTTTAATTCCCATAGTCTCTCTTATCCTTTCGTTTTCTTATTCTTTTGTCCTGCGTAGTCTTTCGTTATCGTCAACAGTAAGTGTTATCGTTGCCGCCACCAACTTATTCTTCTCCTATAATTACCCTTGTTCTATTTGCTATATATTAAAACTAGCAGTAAAGCAAGTATACACTAAAAACCGACATTTTTAAATGCAGCCCATATAAAACTTTTATAAAATGTTTCTTAAATCAGCGCGATTCCTGCTGATCAATCTCCACATAACAAAACAGACACCCATGAGTGTCTGTTTCGGATGATTCTCTGTTATACCATTTCTATAAATATTTTCTCCAATACTTCCCTCGGACTGTCAATGACATAATTCGGGTTAAAAGACTCAAGTTCCTCCCGCCCTCTGAATCCCCAGGTCACACCAACCGTTGTCACCCCGGCACCAAGTCCGGTCTCCATATCGGTACTGGTATCACCAAAATACAGGCAATGCCCGGTACTCTCTCCGAACATCTCCAGAATCTGGATCACCCCGGCCGGATCCGGCTTACGGGGGATTTCCGGCCGCTCCCCGGCCACAAAATCAAAATATCCTTTACCAAAAATCGTCTCAATATTCTCGATCGTCTGCGCATTCGGTTTATTCGACAATACCGTCAACCGGATTCCCTGTGCTTTCAGATATTCAAGCAATTCCATAATACCGTCATACGGTTTTACTTCGTACAAGGCATTCGCCTGAAAGATCTCCATGTAAACCTTCAGCGCCTCTTCATAATGCACCAGAGCCTCATCTCCACTGAATCGCAGCGACCGTTCCACCAGCTTCTCATAGCCATCTCCCACAAACTGCTTCACCTGTGCTTCCCCTATGGCCGGATAACCAAAATGCTTCAGCATCCCATTTATGGCATAAACCAGTGAACCGATCGTATTCAATAAAGTTCCATCCAGATCAAAAATACAGCAGCGGTACATCATTCTACTTCCTCCCTATTCTACCAGGTTTTTCTTTAACGCTGCTAATATTATACACCCAATTGCTGAACCAATCAAGGTTGCTGTCAAATATCCAAATGGATTGCCAACGGTGGGAAGTACAAAAATGCCGCCATGAGGTGCCCGCAAGGTACAGCCAAAGAACATGGATAACCCACCGGCGATTGCGGAACCGGCAATGCAGGAAGGAATCACCCGCAGCGGGTCCTGGGCCGCAAACGGAATGGCACCTTCAGAAATAAAGGAAAATCCCATAATATAGTTCACCAGACCGGACTGACGCTCTTTTTCGGTAAATTTCTTCTGAAAGAACGTCGTACACAACGCAATCACAAGGGGCGGAACCATACCGCCGGCCATTACTGCTGCCATTACCTCAAAATTCCCCTCGGCCAGCTGGGCCGTGCCAAAGACGTATGCCGCTTTATTCACCGGGCCGCCCATATCCACCGACATCATTCCGGCCACCACCATGCCCAGCAGGATCCGGCTGTTTCCGCCCATGCCATTGAGCAATGCGGTCAGCCCGTCATTGATCATCCCCATATAGGGATTAATAAATGTTGTCGCCACACCGACCAGCAGGATTCCCAGCACCGGATAAAGCAGCACCGGTTTGATTCCCTCCAGCGACTTAGGTAATTTACGGAACAGTTTCTTTAAGCCAATTACAATATAGCCGCCCACAAAACCGGCAAACAATGCACCCAGGAATCCGGCATTCACATCACCACCGGCCGGGTTCATAAAAGTACATCCCATTTTTGCCACCAGACCACCGACAAAACCAACCGCCAAGCCCGGACGGTCGGCAATACTCATGGCAATAAATCCGGCCAATACCGGCAGCATCATCCCAAAGGCCTGCTCGCCAACCGTCTTTAAATAAGCCGCCAAAGGTGTATTCTTACCAAAGTTAGACGGGTCAATTTCATAATTATCAAACAGAAATGCCAATGCAATCAGAATACCGCCGCCAATTACAAATGGAAGCATATGGGAAACACCGTTCATCAGATGCTTGTAAATACTCCGCCCGACACTGTCCGAAGCACCGTTTTCCTGCTGTCCCGGATTACCGCCGCCGGTATGATGATATACACTTACCGTTTTGCTGACAGCCTTTTTAATTAAATCCTCCGCATGATGTATTCCCTCTGACACAGAAGTCTGGATCACCGGTTTCCCGTTAAAACGTGCCATCTCCACATTCTTATCCGCCGCAATGATGATACAGTCTGCCGCAGCGATTTCTGCTGCCGTCAGCACATTCTCTGCCCCGGCGGAGCCATTGGTTTCTGCTTTCACCGGAATTCCCAGCTTTGCGCCGGTATTCTCCAGGTTCTCCGCCGCCATAAAAGTATGCGCGATCCCCGTCGGACATGCCGTTACTGCCAACACCCGATAACCGCCGCCTGCCTGCGTCGCAGCGGCCGCATCAGCCGCACTTGCCGCTTTCGCTTCCCTCTTCTCCATCTGAGCCTGTTCGGCATCATCAATCACCTGCAAAAACGCCGCCTTAGACGTTGCCTGCAGCAATCCCTCTTGAAAGCCCGGTTTCATCAACAACGTTGATAAAGCTGCCAGTGCCTCCAGATGAGTATCCGCTTCTCCTTCCGGAGCGGCAATCATAAAGATCAGTTTGGCCAGAGAACCGTCAAATGCTTCATAATCTACTCCGGCCGGAACCGTAATCGCGGCCAGTCCCGGTTCCTTTACCGCAGCTGATTTTGCATGTGGAATGGCAATACCGTCACCTACCGCCGTACTGCCCAGGCTTTCCCGGGCCAGAATCCCGGCTTTATATCCGTCCTTATCCTGCAGATGACCGCCCTGCGCCATCAAAGAAACCAGTTTATCAATTGCTTCTTCTTTGTTCGCAGCCGCTTCTCCCAAGCCAATACTTTCTGCTTTCAGCAACTCTGTTATCTTCATCATAATCCTCCTTAGATTTTCTGATACAATCGCATAATCTCCGTCTCAGTCGCAAGCCCATCGGCAAATGCACTGGCGCTTCCGGCAGCCGTACCCAACTTCAATGCTTCTTCATAATCTCCGGTTTTCAAATAGCCGGCCGTAAAACCCGCCACCATCGAATCACCGGCACCTACCGAGTTCTTCACCACACCCTTCGGCGGCTTCCGCTTAAATACCTGGCCGGCTTCTGTCACCAGGATTGCTCCATCGCCCGCCATGGACACCAGCACATTCCGCGCTCCCCGCTCCTGCAAGAGCCGGGCGTAATGGACAATCTCATCGTCTGTGGTTATCACGATGTCAAACATCTCACCCAGCTCATGATTATTGGGTTTGATCAAAAATGGATGGTACTGCAATACATTCATGAGCAAATCCCTGGTCGCATCCACGATTACCCGGATTCCTTTTCCGTCTGTCCGCTCCATAATTTCTTCATAGATGGTATCACTGATGGAAGCCGGAATACTCCCTGACAAAATCAGAATATCATCTTCCTGAAGTTCATCCAGCTTCGCAAACAATTGTTCCACGTCCGACCGCATAATTTCCGGTCCCATGCCATTGATTTCGGTTTCATCCCCGGCCTTCAATTTCACATTAATCCGGGTCATTCCCTTTTTTACATGGATAAAATCACTTTGGAATCCCAGGGTCTTAGCCCCCCGTTCAATCTCTTCCCCGGTAAACCCGGCCACAAATCCCAGCGCCGTACTGGCCACCCCCAGATTCGCCAAAACCGCCGATACATTGATACCCTTTCCCCCATAGAAGACATGCTCTTGTACGGTCCGGTTCACTTCTCCCAGTTTAAAGTGATCTACCTGTACCACATAATCCAGGGCCGGATTAAAAGTAACTGTGTAAATCATATTTCTTCCCCCTTCGCTTTTGTGAAATTATGTTTCATCTATTAGTCACATCATACTATGTCTTGCGTATTTCGTCAATACTATTTTCTATGAAATTATGTTTCTTATCCATTTTCAGCATAACCCACAATTTGCACGTTTCCTATTTGTACATTTTGCCGGTAAAGGTCCATTGCTATCCCTCTGACAAAAAGAAAAACGGTACAGCTTCAAACTTGAGCCATACCGCCGCCACTTCAAGAAATCTCTTTATCCTCTGCGATCGCCACCTCATGCCGCCGGATCGAATCATAAGAATTCGCTTTGCTGACTGCCAGAAACAGATATAAAATCTCCATCACCATCGTCGCCGAAACCCGCGAGAAACAAAATTCTCCCAGCAGTAATTTCTCACGCGTTGCTGTGGTAATATGATAATCCGCTTCCAAAGCCACCGGCGATTCCGGTTGATTGGTAATCGCAATGACCGCAATACCATTCTCCTTCGCCCCCTGAATCAATGTCAGCAGCCGTCTGGAGGTACCGGAATTAGAAATAATCACAATCACATCTTCCGCTGTCAGATTTAACGTATATGCCATCTGCGTCTCCCAAATCGTCCCGGACACAGAAGCAATCCCCAATTGATTCAGCTTAAAGGAAAAATCAAGCGCCACCGGAACTGTATTCCCCACCGCCACCACCTGCACCGTGCGGGCCTGCTCGATCCGGTGCAGAATTTGTTCCAGATTCCCCGGTTCAATCATCGATACCGTCTGCGTCAGTTCCGTCACCTTATTGGCCAGAATATTCTGCAATGACTGGGCAATATCGCCCCGGAGAATATCATTGGAAACCGTCATGCCCTTCCCTTTTTCCTCCATCACCTCCCGGGCCAGAGTCATCTTCAGGTGATGAAATCCTTTAAACCCACAGCGCCTGCAAAAACGGGACACCGTAGCGTCACTGGTACCGCTGGCCTTAGCCAGTTCTGCCACCGTCATATCAACCACATCTTCTTTTCGCCCCAAAATACAATCCGCTATCTTTTTCTCCGCATCAAAATAGGAATCGTAGGAAGAGCAGATCGTACCTAATACGCTTAGATTATCATCCATTTCATCGACCTCCGCTTTCATGTAATTTCATTTCATTATACTATTTCTGTCAACTTGACGCAAGAGTAAAAAAGGGCTTTTCTGCTCATCGCTCATCGCTTCTTACTCATCGCAAGTATAAAAATCGTCGACAAAATACAGAAAAATCCCAAAAAATCCATCACCCCAAAACTAACATGCATCCATATTACCGAAAACACCGTCGCCGACACCGGCTCAACAGAAGCATACAAGCTCCCCTTCTTCGGTCCAATCAGGCGCACCCCTTCCAGATAGCAGACAAAAGCAACAACCGTCCCCAGCAAAATAACCGCCGCCATACCAATCACTACCTCGTCATCAACCACCACCGGAATCGACCATGGCCGGAAAATCCCACATAATAAGGCCCCGCCCAACAGCATTCCCCAACCGGTCACCAGCGCCGAGCCATACTTAACCAGAAGCGCTCCCGGCTGAACCGTATAAATCACCAGCGCAACAGCCGATAAAAGCCCCCAGAACAACGCCTTTTCCGATAGCACCATAGTTCCCGGATTGCCATGCGTGGCCAGCAGAAATGTCCCCAATACCGCCAGACAAATAGCCAGCACTTCATTCCACTTCGGCAGCTGCCGGTTACGAAGCGACATATAGATCAAAATCAGGACCGGACCGATATATTGAAGCACCGTAGCCGTTCCGGCATTGGATTCCCCGATTGCAGTAAAAAACGTATACTGACACATACTCATGCCAAAAACGCCAAATATCAGAATACCGGCAGCGTCCTGCTGCCAGATTTGAAAAATCTTTTTCCCGTCCTTCAAGTAACAGATCAGTAAAAGTAAAACTCCGGCAATCAACAGCCGATAAGGGATCAGCCAGTTTGAAGTCAGCCCCTTCGTCTGCAGTAAAAACTGCCCGCAGGTTCCGGAAAACCCCCATAAGGTCCCGCCAAACAGGGTAAACAAAGCCCCTTTGACTGCTGTTTTATCTCGCTCCATGGTATGTAACCTCATTTCTTCACATAATGCCTTTGTATTCTATCACAATCCCCGCCAAAAGTCTCCCTTTACTTTTTGTGTTTCTTAAGCTATAGTAAAATTATATGCCCAAAAACAGGGCAAGAATAAGGAAAGGATGGTAACATATTGAACTTAAGAATCGGGTGCCATTTGTCTTCTGCCAAAGGATATCTGGCAATGGGAAAAAACGCTGCTGCTATTCAAGCCAACACCTTTCAGTTTTTCACCCGCAACCCACGGGGCGGCAAAGCCAAGGCGATCATTCCGACGGATGTGGAAGCTTATCTGGCGTTTGCCAAAGAGCATGATATCCAGCAGATTCTGGCCCACGCGCCTTATACGCTCAATGCCTGTTCGGCCGACGAAGGACTTCGGGACTTTGCCTGCAATACCATGGCTGACGACCTGGCCCGGATGGAATACACTCCCGGCAACTGCTACAATTTTCATCCCGGCAGCCATGTTCAGCAAGGAGTCGAGACCGGTATCGCCTATATCGCAAAGATGCTGAATCAGATTTTAAAACCGGAGCAGCAGACGACGGTACTATTGGAAACCATGTCCGGCAAAGGCAGTGAAATCGGCGGTGATTTTGCCGAACTGCGCGAGATCCTGGACCGGGTGGAACTGTCCGGACAAATGGGGGTCTGCCTGGATACCTGTCACATATGGGATGGCGGTTATGATATTGTTGATCATCTGGATGAGGTCTTAACCGAATTCGACCGCATTGTCGGCTTGAAGCACCTGCGGGCGATCCATTTAAACGACAGTATGAATTCCCTGGGATCCCACAAGGACCGGCATGCGAAAATCGGCGAGGGCTGTATCGGCACCGCCGCCCTGGTCCGAATCATCAACCATCCGGCCCTGCGAAAGCTGCCGTTCTATCTGGAAACACCCAATGAACTGCCAGGCTACGCGGCAGAAATTGCCCTCATGCAGGAGCAATACAAGCAGTGAAACAAAAAGGGACACAAAAAGGGGCACACAAGATAAGGAGGATCTTCCTATGGAAAAACGCAACACATCAATG
>Ga0153928_1001064_pt1 | contig 12803 bp, 13 predicted proteins | sample TSNJ012MetaG_FD_106656 | JGI IMG/M metagenome (GOLD analysis project Ga0153928, IMG submission 106656) | Attine ant fungus gardens microbial communities from New Jersey, USA - TSNJ012 MetaG | ecosystem: Host-associated > Fungi > Mycelium > Unclassified | place: USA: New Jersey, Wharton State... | reverse complement strand
GGGACGGTATAAAGAGCCAAATCCCGCATTTGTTTGGCCATGAGCCCGACAAGAATCAGACCGATACCGCCTGCAAGGCCATTCCACCAAGCGACAAGACCTTTTTCATAGGCCATTTCACCGATGCCAATAACAAATCCGCCGCCGAAATAGGTTGCCGCAAGGGTAAATGACGCGAGTCCGAGTCCAAGCCTGCGCCCCGCAAGTAAGAAATCCGTCATATTCTCATTAAACTTGTTCGCCCAAATGCCGACGCCGATCATCAGGATAAAGTAAATTACCAGAACCACGAGCATTGTAGTCATCTGATTTCACACCTCTCTGGATTAATCGTTGTTTTTGTTCGTATAATACACATGTGTGCTTATATAACAGAGCAATTATTGTGCCAAAAATAAAAAGCGTCAAAGGGTTATCCCTTAAAACGCTTTTATTATCGCATATTTTGCTTTGTGACCTCGTGCTGACACAGACAATGGATGTAAACTTTATCTTATGAAATCACCTTACGAGGCTTGTGATAAGCAATAAAAGCTTGCACCTGCAAATATTATTGGCGATGCAATTACTTTTTTGCAGCCTGATCGCTCTTGACGCCGCATTTTTTCATCCGGTGCTGCAAGCTTTGGCGGCTTAGATTTAGCGACTTCGCGGCCCTGCTGATGTTGTATTCGCTTGCCGAAAGCGCCTCCTCAATGAGCCTTTTCTCATAATCCTGCATCTGCTCACGAATATCATAGCGCAAGAAATTTTGGCGCCTATTTTCACCAGTATCCTTGTGCAGCAACAACCGTTTAGGAAAACAGGTAATATCAATATTGTCGGAATCCACCAATGCAAAGGCATATTCCAGTGCATGAAATAATTCCCTAACATTTCCCGGCCAATCGTATTCCATTAACAGCGCCATAGCTTCATCCGTGACGCCGCTTATAAATTTGCCTCCCGTATGCGACAGTTTATGGATATAATACTTCACCAGAACGGGAATATCCTCGGTACGCGCGCGCAAGGGCGGAACCTCAATACTGATGGTATTTAGGCGATAATATAAATCTACTCTCAACCGATTACCTTCCAGGGCGGCGGCTGGCGGCTCGTTCATCGCGGCAATCACACGAAAATCACACGCAATATCCTTTAGCCCGCCAACCCGTCTGAAATTTTTTTCCTGTAGAACCCGGAGCAGCTTTGATTGCACCTGTATATCCATGGAGTTAATTTCGTCCAGAAACAGCGTGCCACCGTTTGCTTCATCCAACAATCCCCGTTGGTTTCCGCTGCCGGTAAAGGAACCCTTTATAGTACCAAACAGGGAGCTTTCCAATATGCTGGATGGGATAGCGGCGCAATTGATTGCAATAAAGGGCTTTTGATCACGCGTGCTGGCAGAATGGAGACTCTGGGCAAACATCTCCTTTCCTGTGCCGGTTTCCCCTAGCAATAAAACGGAAAAATCGCTTGCCGCCACCTTTTGCGCGATATTTACCGCTTCCCGTATTTTAGCCGATTCGCCGATGATATGCTCAAAGGTATAGTACCCTTTCATCTGGTGATTTTTGACAGGCTTGCCCTTGGTTTGATTCAGATAACGCTGTAATATGGCCTGTTTTTCCGTATATGTGGTTAGAGTCTCCATATCCAGAACGACCCCGAAAGCGCCATAAAAAAGATCCTCAACATACAAGGGGTATCCACTGTTGATAGAGGTAACGGCGTCTCCAAAGCGGTTTGCAAAATTATCGCACCTGTTTTTCACTGGTTTTTTGTGTTGGATGGTCGTCAGCATCGTACTGTAATCCTGATCCACCTCATAGATATCCTGAAGGTGTTTTCCGATAACGTTTTCTTTAATTAAGGATTCGATTTTCTTACAGGTATTATTCAAAAACATAAGATGCCCGCGACTGTCAAAAACCTCCAACCCCAAGTCTAATTGATTGAGGATACTCTCGAAAATTTGCGCTTTAGTAGATGTGTCATTTATAAATACAATATATCCCTGACCCATTTGATTATCAATAGTGATTGCTTCAAACATTCCGCCTTCAAACATAAATAACTCTGTTCCATGCATCTTGATGTCGGTGATAGCGCTGATATCCATGTTGATACATTTGCAGAGGTGTATATAGATCGGTAAGGAATTTGCCTTATCCGAACAGATTACATCACGCAAATATCTGTCTTTATCACAGAAGCATGTTACGAACCAGTCCACAGCATTTCCCTCTTTTCTGCAAAATGACTGAACATCATTTACGGTATAACCCATTATAGCATGAAATGAATCGCAGCTTAGCCCGAAGAAAAATTAGGCCGGCTAAAATTATTGCTGCCGCAATGATATATGACACCAATTCAGAAACGGACACAACGGCAGCCATAATCCATAGGCTTACGGCCAGTACGAGACAGATAGTTAACGGTGTACCGAGTAGGTCTAATAGCAGCGTTTTTTGACAAAGTAGCGTTTATTCATACTTTTCCTTGAATCAAAGATAAACTGACCCCTTTGCTTCTGCTTTTTGCTTTTTCGGCATTTAACAATCAATAAGCATTATAACTCCTTAAAACAAAAAGGGCAAGCAATCACTACCCTTTCTCCATTTCCCCAATAAAAAGCACAAATCCGAACCCTTCTCCTACCGGAAAAAAGTTCGGATTATCCTTGTGTGGAGCGGGTTACGAGGCTCCCCCTGACGCTGATATAGACGAAACTACAACATAACAGCTTGAAAAAACAAGGGGGATAATAAATGCCGTTGCGAACGATGCCGCAACGGTTTTGTTATGCGGTTTATAGGGTGGGGCAAGGCTCGGCGGGTACAGGGTTCAAAATTCTAAATGGGGGCGCATAATCTTTCCCCCCTGTTATTAGCGCGGCTTGTCCGCATCGCCGCCGTAAGGCGGTTTCCTTTTTGCCCTTGTCCTACAAAGCCGTGAAGATTATTATGCCTACAATGGCCGCAGACGGTTCCGATTTCACACAATACCACCTTTATTAGCCCCGTCCCTCTTGAACAAAATAACAGTTTCGCGAAAAGGTCTAGGATTGAGCCTATCTATTCTAGTAAGGGATACAAGGACATACCTTATCGCAAATTGCTTTATAAGAAAAGCACCTATGCAATAATCTCAAATTTGATATTTTCCGCTATCGCGTATGTATGGGCGTAAGAATTATTCCGGCAACGGATTGTTATATTACCTTTGAAATCTTCCTCGCAGTTTTCAAATTGCCGTTTCCCAATATAGATTACACTGTCCGGTATCGTTATGCTTACAAGGTTTTCATATCCGTCATAGTGAGCAAACGCTTCATCAGAAATCGCTATTGTACCATCTCGCAAAACGATAGAAGCGTTTATTGGCATCTCGCCTTTATATTCATAAGCTACCTTACCCGCATAAACTACTCCGTCCGATTGATTATTGTACCATGCTGTGCCACAAAAAGCTAGTTGCTCAATATTTGTCACGCTGTCGGGGATAGTTATATTTGCAAGGCTTGTGCAATACATAAAAGCGGCATTACCGATTTTTGTCACACCGTCGGGTATGGTCACGCTTACGAGCTTTCCACAGCCTGAGAAAGCCGTCCTGCCGATCTCTGTCACGCTGTCGGGGATAATCACGCTCTCAAGATTTTTACAATCCATGAAAGCACTCTTAGCGATACATGTCTCGCCATCAGGTATGGTTACGCTTATAACACTTTTGTCAATTTGCTCATACAGTACGTCTTGAACATCAATCCTTAAATTATGCTGATATGCAGCAAAAAAACCATTTTGTTGAATCTGTGCCAGAAGTTTCTCCAACGGGTCTTTCGATTGCATGCGTAATTGCAAGAATTTTTCTAAGGACACATAACTCAGGTTGTGAATTTCAGAAAAAGCTATTTCTAACATTTTAATATTGTATGACTCTTTATCAGTTATTTTTTGGGTGTCAAGATCTATAACAAATGAATAAAGTTTATAATGATTAACTTTGAAGGTTACTTGTTTTGTCATCATTCAGCACTCCCTCCTGCTATGTAGAGTCGCAACGCTGGTTTTCCGCTCCAGCTCGTCTTGCGTCAAATCCTCGTCCGCTGAGCTAATCGCCTTTATGATGCCTTATACATAAAATTCTTCGTCCGTATCCAGACAAATACAACCCATTCTCTCCCCGAACACCGCACCCGTGTCAATGGCGATATGGTTGTTCGCACGGTAAATCCGGCCCCGGTACTCTTCGTCTATGCCCATCGTCGGGAGATGGCCTGTTACCAAAAATATATCGCTAAAATACTCTTTGTTGTAATCGGTTACGGCGGTAACGAAATCATATGTGTCGAAACTGCCCAAGTTGCTGAGTGTTGCGCCCTCTGGCAAACCTGAATGGGCTAGGATAAAATTCTTGCCATTTACTTTTATCGCTTCGTACAACGAAAACTCCAACAGGTATTCAATTATATACTCCCGTTCGTCCATCGGCAACGCCCCGAATCCCTCCAATGTAGGTTTACCGCCAATCTCCGTCCAATTGCTGATATTCTGAAAAAAGTTCATTAGTTCCCCGCCAAAGTGTTTTTTGATGTTTTCTTCGGTGAATTCAAACAATAGCTGCTGGAGTGTGGTATATGCAATCTGGTCGTGATTGCCTAAAACCGGGATAACATTGGCCCTCATGCTCATGTCCCGCAATAGTTTTATCGGCTCAGGGCCACGATCTACCACATCGCCGAGGACATATAGCATATCGCAGTCGGAAAAGCTAATTTTTCCGAGCATTTGCATGTATTGATCGTAGCAACCGTGGAGGTCGGAAATGGCGTAGGTCATAAAGCACCTCCTGCAATAAATTCAATAATAACGCGGAGATGGTTATAAGTCAACTGCCTTTCTCGGATTCACATTGAACAAGTGATTTCGTTGTTGTCCACATTTCAACCAATGCCGCCCATCACTTCCCGGTACAGCGATTTGGGATGCCTTGTTTGTCAAGCCTATTCAGAATTGCGTATTGCATAAGCCCAACTCTCTTAGTAGGGCGTTTAATTCGTCAACGATTTTCTTGCCGCGCAATATAATCAAGTGATTAACATTTTGAAGAAACTCGTTTAACTCATCTTCGGTCTGTGGTAGTATGTGTCCCTCTTGCCTTGTAAACAGTTGTTTAACCGTTCCATGCTCAATATAATCGTTGAGATAAAATGTGTCAACATACCTCTCAAACGAATTATCCGCCACTTTCGATAATGATCCGTTTAAAAAATTCTGTAGTGCGTCTAGTGACAAATCCCAGTAATCTTTTAACAAAATACCTCTGCTTTGAAAAGAGGCCCATTTACCGTCCGCAAATCGTATTTTATTCGGGATAAGTGTAAAATTGCCAATCGTGTGGGTCAGTAAGGCATATCTCTGAAGATGCGTATTACCATTTATGACGCGCAGAACTGATGGATAATCCTTAATTAGTACCATCCGATTGTAACCATACTGCGTTTTATACTGATCCAAATTAATTTTTTGTTTTGTGGCTTCAATGATAATTGCTTGATCGTATGTCGTTTTGAAAGAATTCATGGTGTCGCTACCTAATTCCATATTCCCCCATTTATGCCCCAGTTTTTCCTTGAGGTTGTCGGGAACCTTTCGCGATTTGCCGCGCTTATCAAAATGCCATCCCCAGAGCCTGTCATATATCTCATTAGTCAGCGCGTAACTGCCATCAGAACTGTCACAGTCGCATTTTACCTTGCCTAGAGCATAGATATTTGTTATATACAGTTTTTTGATAGGATTTCCTGTATCAAGCGATTCGGTGTATTGAAGAAACCGCCTGATTTTGTTCGCGGCATCGTCCTTTATAATGTACTGGTTTATGTCGTGAATTTCCCTAATCTCGTTATAAAACGCCTGCGCTTCCTCAAAAATTTCATCCTTAAAATCATACAATTCCGGGTTTTCATTTTCTTTTTCGTTTAGAAACCTTTTAATATCTTTGTCATACATTATCGTTCCCCCTCTACAATATAAGTCCATATTGCAACATTCGCACTACAAATTATTATACGTCAGTCCCAATATAAGTACAATAGGTATATCTAAAAATTGGGAGTTGGTGTGTTGCAATGGAATACTCGCTTGATTATAAGCTGATAGGAGAGAGAATAAAGGTACGACGACTGTCTATGAAGTTGACACAGGAAAAGCTGTCCGAAGCTGTGGGGATAGGCGTACAGCACTTAAGCAAGATTGAAAACGGCAAAGCCCCGTTATCCCTAACGTGCCTTGTCGCGCTTGCCAATGCCATGCAGATAACGACGGATTCTTTGCTTATGGATAATTTAGACGCCGCCAAGCCCCATCTGTTGAGCGAAGCCCAAGTCCTGCTTGACGATTGCTCTCCCGCCGAAATATATGTATTGTTAAAAACGGCAGCGACAATGAAAGAATGTATCAGACACAAAAGCTTGTATACATAGTCTATCAGTCTCCGACGGCGTAATATATGTAAACCTTTATAACCGGAAATTTAATGAAATGGATTTGATAACATGAAACTAGAAGAAAAAAAAGAACAAGTATGGAAAGAATACGAAAGATTCAAAAAAGATTATGCCTTGTCGCTAAAAAGCAACAAGGCATTCTCCGAATTAGTAACATCAATAATGGATGAAAGGGGTTATACAGTAGAGAAGTTATGCGAGTTATCGGGAATTGACACAAGAACAATTTACCGATTAAGAAGCGGAAAAATAAAAAATTCAAAAGGTGAGGAGAGGGAATATCTACCGCATGTTAAAACGATTATCGCATTTAGTATAGCTTGCGATCTTGATATGCTAATGACAATAACATTGCTTGAATCTCTTGGCCTAAGTTTTAAGAGAACAAGCGAGACACATTATGCGTACTGCTTTCTTATTGTAAATTGCAGAGGGAAATCAATAGATGAGTGCAACGACATGCTAAGAAAACTTAAAATAGATGAGGAATATTTATTGCGCCATAGCAGTTAGGCGAATATAAATCATAGTACAGCCGCGCCACGCATTTTTGCACAAATGGCAAGGCAGATGTTTATGCAAATTCACAGTGACACGATATGACATAAGGCTGAAATAAAAACGCTTGAAATACGGCGTTTTTATTTCAGCCTTTTTTGTAAACTCGATGAAATTCCTTACAGCTAAAGGCTTTAATAGTGTGACGTTTGATGTCGTTTCTAAAAAATCGTGGCTAATTTATAATGCACTTACAGCACCTTGACAATTGAATAACCCGAAGTGTTTTGGGCTAAACGCTGTCAAGGTGACTACATAAGAAAGGAGGACACCCTCAAATGGTTAAACGTTATTTAGTCACAGGCCATTGGACGGACAAGACAACCGGCAAAGCTGTATCTGGGATTGCGGAAGTTAACAGCGGCATCAACAAAAACGGTCAGCCCTACGAAATTGCCAACACCGATAGCAGAGAAAATCCGATTGATGGCACCTACCCCGTAGGCACTATCTTAACTGCGACAGTGAATCTCTCTGTGCAGGAAATCTCTAGCAAAGCCACTCAAAACCAGACCTTGAAAATCAACAACCAGTAATCACCAGTGAGCCGCACATATGAGGGGGGGGGCAACCCCCTCTGGCGGCTACCATCTACAACGTAAAGGAGAATTAAACATGGAAGACAACCGTACCAACAAAGACGAATATATCGACTTCAAAGCTAATCATAGGTCGCATGAAAACACACGCAACAGAGCAAAGCAGCTCCACTATAGTCGCGAAGGTATTAAAAAGCTGCTTGCCAGCCCGTTGAAAGGCATATTACTTATCTTGATTTTGATAATTGCCTTCATTGCCGCATGGGAAACGGTAGATGCTTTTATTCCCAGCATGATAACCGTTCCGCTCCTGGTTCCCGTTATTACTTACACTATCCGTGCTCTGATTCCGGCTATCATTCTATTGCTCTTAGCAGGGTTCTTGTTTTGGTTCGGAAAACCCAAAAACGCACGAGAAATAGAGAGTGATGTAGCGGCGGCGTTCGGTGTAACGAAGGACAGTAACCGATATAAACGACCTTTCTTGATTTCAAGCAAACCAGTAAAAGGGAGTGACGTAACGGAGTATGTTTTCTGGTCAAGGTGGATTAACGTTGAAATATGGAATAAGCAGGAATATAGGGATGCTTTACTTGGCGCGTTAAACGCCCATAGTATTGAAGATTTCACAAATGGAGAAAACAACAGACGAATCATAGTCATTCGTGTAGGCTCCGGCGCAACCCCGGTAGACAGGGGCGAAATGACCGACGATGAACTATAACAAAACGCATAACACATTGACCCTCGGTTACGACTTGGATAAATGGCGCGGTTACGGGATAAAAGCTCCCGTAACCGTGGATATATCCTCGGCAACCAATAGCCATATGATTTTATGCGGTATGAGCGGTAGCGGAAAAAGCTACGGTGAACAAAAATACATTGCTAAAATGGAAATTGCCCAGCCGGACGGTGAATCTTGGTTTGCCGATTACAAAGGTGATGATTCATTCTCCTACCTAAGAAATTGCTCCAGGTATCGTTCATACAAACGAACACTTGAAGCCCTTGACGCTGTATATAGCCGCCTTAATGCCCGGTTGTCCGGCGAGGACGAAACCCGCAACCCAGTTACGTTGATTTGGGACGAGTATATGGCAAACATTCTTTCCCTCACCAATGAGGACAAAAAGGCGGCAGCGGTTGTAATGAACAAGGTCAGCGAAATTTTGCTTATGGGGCGGTCAATGTCGGTGAGGCTTGTCACCTCTATGCAAAGGCCGGACGCTATCGCGTTTCCCGCCGGGTCAAGATTAAATTATGGCGTTGTTGTGATTCTGGGTGCGGCTGTGCGCTCAATCTATGAAATGCTTATGCCCGATTTTGTGAAAGAGGTCGAGGGGCGGCAATTCAAGCGCGGCGAGGGCGTAGCGTTGTTGCAAGGTTCGGAGTTGCATTTTATCAAAGTCCCTACGGTTCGGGATGAAGATAAAATGCGCGAATTGTGCATAAATGCGTTGAAGTGATACCCATATACAGTATACCCCGCGCCGCCGCCGTGCGAAGCGAAAGGCGGCGGCACGGGGGTTGTCAGGCTAGTATTACCCTGACAACCTCTGTGCCATGTACCGCGCATTATTAAATCTCTTACAAAATATTATACTAAAAAACGAATTTAAGTAAAGGGGGGAGATATTTTGAAAAAAGATACCCGGCACAGAAAATATCTGCTCACAATCAACAATCCCGCCGAAGAATGGACGCATGACAGGATCCGTGCCGAACTGGAAAAGATGAACTTGCTTTACTGGTGCATGGCTGACGAACAGGGATTACAGGAGCAAACTCCGCATACACATGTATTTTTTGTTACAAAGCTCGCAGCGATTCGTTTCTCAACCGTCAAAGGATATTTCCCGACCGCCCATATCGACCCGGCTCGCGGTACTTCCGAAGAAAATCGGGCATATGTTCAAAAATCCGGCAAGTGGGCGGAGGATGAAAAGGCTGACACCAACATATCCGGCACATTCGAGGAATGGGGCGAACTTCCGACAGAAAACCCCGGTCAGCGTACCGATTGGGATATTGCTTTAGCAATGCTTGAGGACGGTCACAGCGCAATGGACGTTATCCGCTCCCAAACACATTTAATGCGCTTTCGGACTACCTTAGAGCAAATCCGGCAAGAGTTGATTGCGGAGAGATTCCGCGACACCTTTCGCATACTGGAGACAACCTACATATATGGTGCTACGGGATTAGGTAAGACAAAGTTTGTCATGGAAAAATACGGATATGAGAATGTATGTCAGATAACTGGTTATCAGCATGGGTGTTTTGATAAGTACCAAAGCGAAGATGTGATTGTTTTTGATGAATTTTCGTCAAGCCTGAAAATACAGGACATGAATAATTATCTTGACGGATACCCGCTCATGTTACCCTGCCGTTATTCTAACCGTGTGGCCTGTTTCACAAAGGCATATATTATCAGCAACATTCCGTTAGAGCTACAATATCCCAGTATAAGGATTGAAAATCCGTCCGTATGGAACGCATTTATCCGGCGTATTCATCAGGTGATGATGTTCCACTTCCCCGGCGAGTATAGCGTATGTTCGGCAAAGGAATATCTTGCCAATAAAAAACATGGCGGTTTCCGTGATATTAAAGACACTGGGGGCTTGCCGTTTGGAGAGGGGAGGAATGAAAATGATTGATGGAAAAAGCATAAATCAAGAATTATCTTCAATTCCGGAAATGGAAATGAAAAAGCAAATTGTAGTTGATGTTGGCGGCGTTCTTATTACCGTAAATCATTACTACAACGGCACAAAAAACATCCGTGAAATATATGAGGATTTTCTTGAAAGAAAATTGCAAAATCCCTAACATATCGCATAAACAAGCCGTTTTTTGCTTGCAATAACAGCTTGAATGTGCTATAATATATGTATATTCAAGCTGTTATGTTGCAAGCGGAAAGGAGCTTGTAGAATATGTTGCAACATAACAAAATGGCAGCTTTATATTGCAGACTTAGCCGTGACGATAGGAATACTGGCGATAGCGATAGTATTCAAAATCAAGAAATGATGTTGACGCAGTACGCAAAGGTCAACGGATTCCAGATTGTGGATACATACAAAGACGATGGATTCACAGGCACAAATTTTGAACGTCCCGACTTCATCCGTATGATGGCCGACTTGCGCACTAAGAAAGCGGACACGGTAATTGTCAAGGACTTATCCCGCTTCGGTCGTGAGCATATCCAAGCGGACTTGTACCGGGAAATTGAGTTTCCACAAATGGGTGTTAGGTTGATTGCGATTAATGACAGCTACGACAGCGCAAAAACAGACCATTCATCAAACAGCATGGCACAGATAAAAGGGCTATTTAATGAATGGTTCGCCGCCGACACTAGCGAAAAAGTACGTCGCGTTTTGAGGGCGAAGGCCGAGGCTGGACAGTACATAGGCAACACGCCGTATGGATACGCGAAAGACGCGAACGACAAACACAAGCTTATTCCCGACGAAGTGACCGCGCCGATTGTCCGCAGGATTTTTGACCTTGCCATTGCCGGAAACGGATACCGCAAAATTGCCCGTGTGCTGACTGATGAACAAATCCTCTGCCCCGGTGAGCATAGCGGCAGGAAAAGCAAAAAGGCATGGCGGCTGCCCTATGAGTGGAATTATACCACAGTCCGCACGATTATTGAAAACCAGGTGTATCTAGGTCATAGCGTACAATGCCGCACAACAAAGCTATCGCATAAGGTAAATAAGACGCTTGCTTTGCCGGAAAACCAATGGATAAGGGTAGAGAATACCCACGAGCCGCTTGTATCACAAAGTATATGGGATATGGCGCAATCTGCCTGTGAAACCCGTACCCGTTCCACCAAAACAGGAGAACCGCATATATTCGCGGGGCTTCTCCGCTGCGGGGATTGTGATAGCCGGATGGCAAAGGGCGATAAAGAGAGCTTTTCATGCCAGCGGTACAAGCTCTACGGAAAAAACACTTGCACCAGTCATTATGTGTCCGGTAAAAGGCTTTCGGCGGCTGTACTGGCAAGTATCAAGGATGTATCTGAAACCGTCCGGCGCGATAGGAAAGGCTTTGTAAAGCGGTTTTCAGCCATTACAGACCAACAGCGCAAATACCGCACCACTACCATGACAAAGGAGTGCGGAGAGGTAGAAAAAAGACTTGCACAGCTTCCCGGCCTGATTAAATCAGCCTTTGAGCAAAATGCAAGCGGCATATTGACGGATGATATTTATGCCGAGATTGTGAACGGTTACAAGGCCGAACGTGAAGCCCTGACCGCGAAACTGGACAACCTGACCGCCGCCATTGCAAAGGTGCAAAGCGACAGCGAGGGACTAAATGAGTTTCTTGCCCTCATTGAACGGTACGCCAATATCAAGGAGCTTGACAGCGCAATTGTCCATGAGTTGATAGAAAAAATCGCGGTCTATCAGTCAGAAGCCGTTGACGGGAAAAAGGCACAGCAGATTGATATTTATTATCGGTTTATTGGAAAAATCTAAAAAAAGTGTCTATATGAGCATTAGTCCTCGAACTCGCTACCTCCACCTTGGCAAGCCATCTCCCTATTTACCACCGTTCGCCATAAGCAACAATAAGCAACATGGAATAACCCCAATTATCGCGTGTTTATGCAGATTTGGATGCAAATCAACAGAACTGCAGAGAAAGTGCAATTGATTATTTTTTACAAAACATTTGATGGAGTGTAATCCACTTCATTAATGGCTAAACAAGAATATCATTGGATAACTTCCTTAATATAAAAACTGCATACAAAATCAGAGACATTTTCATTTTTTGAAGATGTCTCTGATTTTGTATTTCCTCAAGAAATCCAAAAGCTAGAATCTGGCATGCAGCCTAAAGATGTCATCCGCGATCCGTTTGTATTGGAATTCTTGGGAATGCAACATAGCTCTAACCTTTACGAGAAAGATATTGGGACTTCATATACAACAATTGGCAAAAACAATTGCAAAACATATTAACTCCGCCTTGCGGAAGTATGGCATATGTGGTATAATAATTTATTAACAACAACTATATGTAGATTTATGTTTAGGGGGGGCTCAAATGCAAAGTGAGAAGTCGCATTTGAAAGGCAAAGCGCAATATTTGAAAACGAAGCGCGAGATTGAAAATTCAAATGCACAATTTGCAAGCAAAATGCAACATTTGTAAATGAAACG
>Ga0153928_1001062_pt1 | contig 12813 bp, 13 predicted proteins | sample TSNJ012MetaG_FD_106656 | JGI IMG/M metagenome (GOLD analysis project Ga0153928, IMG submission 106656) | Attine ant fungus gardens microbial communities from New Jersey, USA - TSNJ012 MetaG | ecosystem: Host-associated > Fungi > Mycelium > Unclassified | place: USA: New Jersey, Wharton State... | reverse complement strand
TAACCTTCGATACGCTGCTCAAAGCATTGGACGCCGATTGGGAAGGGTACGAAGACCTGCACCGCACTTGCATGAACATCCCCAAATACGGCAACGATAACGACGAGGTCGATGCAATCAACAAGTGGCGCATGAGTGTATTTTACGATGCTATATACCGCCAGAAAACGCCTCGCGGCGGTACGTTTATTCCCGCTGTGATTGGGGGGTGCCGCTATATCAAGTTCGGCAGGCTTATGGGCGCGACACCAGACGGAAGAAAGGCGCGCGAGAATTTATCCGACAGTATCGCACCCATTGCAGGCGCCGACCTGAAGGGTCTAACCTCCGTTGTAAAATCGGTCGCAAAGGTTGATCATCTGCGTCTCACAGGTGGCATCACCTTCAATTCAAAGCTGATGCCTGGTTTGGTAGAGGATCGCGAAGGTCTGATCAAATGGATGTGGCTGATCAAAACTTATTTTGAATGTGGCGGTATGCATGTACAGTTTAATATTGTATCCGAGGAAACATTGCACGACGCACAGCTTCACCCGGAAAAGCATCAAGACCTTATGGTACGTGTTTCAGGCTATAGCGCATTTTTTAATGAGCTAAGCCGCGAGGTGCAGGATTCAATCATTGCGCGAACCGAACAGCAAGCCTACTAAATCGAGTTAAAGCAGAAAGGATTCCGCGCGAAAATCACCCTGGCGCTCTGCGCCATCTCTCCGAAGGAGGGGAACGATATCAGTCGGTACTCAATTCCCCTTCTCCGGAGGGGGGTGGTTGTTTTCTGTAACCTAGGGCCACAAGTGTTGTTTAAAATTGAAATAAGCTGGGGGAGCGGTAAATGTCTCAATCGGGTGTTATCTTCAATATACAGCGAAATTGTATCCATGATGGTCCGGGGATTCGCACCAGTGTTTTTATAAAAGGGTGTCCACTTCGCTGTCAGTGGTGTTGCAACCCGGAATCGCAAACGCAAAACCCGGAACTGGCATTCCTTCCCTTTCGGTGTGTCGCCTGCGGTCGATGTATGGAAAAGTGTCCCGAGAGAGCAATCCACCCGGATCAGGCCGGTCGGCCGGTTCGCGACCACAAGCTCTGCGTCAGCTGCGGAATGTGCGTCAGCGCCTGCCCCCATTATGCCTGGAAGCACTACGGAAAATGGATGTCGACCGACGAGGTTTTCGATGAAGTGCTTCGCGATGAGCTGTTCTATCGAATCTCCGATGGCGGTGTAACTTTTACCGGCGGCGAACCCATGGGACAAAGGGAGTTTCTGCGGGCTCTTCTCAAGTGTGGACGATACCATGGTATCCACACGGCGCTGCAAACTTGTGGTTATGCAAGCGAGGAATATATCGAGAGCATTTTCCCTTTGGTTGATTTGTTTTTAATGGATCTCAAGCATATGGATTCTGCCGAACACCAAAGACTCACCGGAGTCGGCAACGAATTGATCCTGGCAAATATCAGGTGGCTTTCAGATCGCGGGGCGCAGGTTGTGTACCGGATCCCACTGGTTCCCGGCTATAACGACACTTCGGAGAACATGCACCAAACAGGGCAGTTTGTTAAATTGCTTGGAGCGAAAGGCTTGATCCTTCTGGCATTCCATCAGCTCGGGGCACCCAAGTACAATTACTTACAGGCGGATTACATGCTGAAGGATAAACCGGCGGCTGATGAGGAAGCAATTGAACGCGCCAAGTGCATTTTGGAACAATATGTCGACAAAGTAACTGTCGGCGGTGGCGAATAAACGAGTAAACATAACAAGGAGAGAGTATGGATCAAAATAGACTGTTTGGGCTTGTTATCGCGACCATCACGCCCATCAATGAGAACGGCGCCATTGACGAGCGTTCGGTTGCAGAATTTACTGAATACCTGATAAAAGCGGGAGTGAACTGTTTATACCCCAACGGTACGAATGGCGAAGGCCTGCTTTTGACAAAAGAGGAAAGAGAACGCGTCGCGGAAATCATGGTTGCAGAAAACAATCACAGGTTAACCACATTTATTCAGTGCGGCAGCATGACAACAGAAGAAACCGCATCACATGCAAAGCATGCTGTTAAAATTGGTGCGGATGGTATTGGCGTGATGTCTCCGGTCTTTTTTCCTATGGATGACGAATCAATTTTTCAGTATTACAGCGATGTGATCAGCGGGTTGCCGGAGGATTTCCCGGTATATGTCTACAATATTCCCGGGTGCACGACCAGCGATGTCCAACCGGCACTGCTCAACCGGATTATGAAGGCGTTTCCGAATGTGGCCGGCATTAAATACAGCAGTCCCAATCTAATCAGAGTTGAGGACTATTTTGTGCGGGCTGAGCGATATCCGGATTTGCTGATTGGATGTGACAGCCTGTTTCTCCAGTGCCTGATGACAGGCGGTGTTGGAACGGTAACCGGGCCGGGCGGTATATTCCACGAACGATTTACCCGCCTTTACCGGCAGTATAAAGAAGGAGATTACGCAGGCGCGGCAGTTACACAAAAACAAATCGTTAAAACAGACCGCGAATTGGATGGAATTCCCGGCATTCCCGCTCTGAAAGCGTTGCTGAAGATGCGGGGAATCATTAGGACAGATGTATGCCGAGCTCCGCTGCGCAAGCTGACGAAGGATGAATATAGCGTCCTTGAAAAGGTTCTTGAAGCGTACGATAAGGAGGAGAATATCAATGGCTAACAAAAAGCTGAGAATTGGCGTCATTGGTGTAGGTTACGTTGCGAAAAACAATTTTCTGCCTGTTTTGCCGAGATTTTATGATATTGAGTTTGTGGGCCTTATGGCAAGCAGGCTGGAAAGCGCGAAACGGGCCCAAAAACTGTGCGGTGCAGAGAATGTTGTGGGAACGATAGAAGAACTCGTGGAACTTGGCCTGGATTGCGCGTTCGTTCTCACCCCGAAGGAGTGCCATGCAGAGCAAATTTCTTTTTTGCTGAATGCCGGTGTGGATGTATTCAGCGAAAAGCCAATGGCAACAACACTGAGGGATGCCGCTCATATTGCCGATCTGGCGGAAAAGACAGGGCGTAAGCTGATGATCGGCTTTAACAGAAGATATGCGCCTGTGTGCCGAAAGGCAAAAGAGGTTTTCACAGACAGAGTCCCCGATGTGATTTTCGGACAAAAAAACCGCCCGGCAACTGAATATCGTGCGACGCTCGAAAACGCGGTACATATCGTTGATCTGATGCGTTTCTATGGCGGTGAGGTTACAGACGTAAATGCAATTTCAAAATTTACGGATCCCAATTATGAAACCTTTACCACAGCGCAGCTGCGGTTTGAAAGTGGCGCTTCGGGTATACTGATTGCAAGCCGAAGCTCAGGCCAGTGGGAGGAAACCATCGAAATACACGGCGGCAACAGAACCGTCCTGATAAAAATGCCAGACAGCGTGACCGTAACAGACGCGCAGGAGCAGCATACAACCGAGATGACACCGCTTGCGATGGGTTGGGCCAGATCGGAGGACAAACTGGGCTTCACTGATGCGATCCGTCATTTTCTGGATTGCGTCAGGGAAGATAAAACACCGCTTACCAATGCGGTGGACGCGTATAAAACCCATGAATTATTAGATAAGATTCTGAGAAGCGCAGGGCTTCCAGGTATGGATTAAGGAGTAAGGAAATGTACAAAATAGCCGGCCACACAATGGGAACTCCGGAGTATACTGTATGCGAAGCAATAGCATTATTCGGAAAAATTGGCACTGATGGGGCTGAGATTGTTGTTCAGGATGAATATCGATCCGGAATTCCCTGCGACTGCAGCAGCTCCATTATCGCTGAAATTAAGCAATGTGCTCAGGATAATCATATTGACATCATCTGCCTCACACCGTATAATTCTCACTTCAATTCTCTTGATGAGGATGTCCGTCAGAAGGAGATAGAAGCGATAAAAAAAGTGATCGGTTATTGCGATTACCTTGGTGCCAGGTATATCCGGATTTATGGTGGAAATCTTGAGGCAGGCGATACCGAAAATATAGAAACCAAAAGGAAAAAGCTGATCGAATCGCTTCGGCATCTCGGCGACCTTGCCGCCGAAAAAGGCGTGACCCTTGTAGTGGAAAATCATTTTAACACGATGACGGTATCCGCAAAAGACAGCGCCGCGCTGATCCGGGATGTCAATCACAAGGCTGTAAGAATCCTTTATGATCAGGCAAATCTTACCTTTACCGAAAATGAGGATTATGAAGAGGCAATTCGTATACAGCAGCAATATGTAAGCCATATCCATGTAAAGGATCTTGTGTTTCAGGAAGGCAAAGCCTTTGCCTCTTCCGATGTAGCGCGGCCAAATGAGGACGAGCGAAATGTCCATACCAGAATCGTCGGAGAGGGAATCATCAAATGGTCGGAAATCCTGAAAATGGTCAAGAAACAGGGATATGACGGCTGGCTTTCCCTGGAGTATGAAAGAAGATGGCACCCGAAGGATATTCCTGACGCTTCAATCGGCATGAAGCAAGCTCTGGAGTATCTGAGACGACTTTCCATCTGAAGGTGCGGATCCTATTATAAGCAAAAGGAGTTGATAGTTGGAATGAAAAAGGTTGCACGTATCATTGATCAGGCGGTTGGGTATGCGGAGAGTGGTGTATGCCTGGCGACATTATCGGTAATTATCGTGTTGGCAGTTGTCCAGATTGTTATGCGGTATGTACTTAGCGCTTCGCTGCCTTGGGCCGAGGAAATCATCAATACTCTGATGGTCATGATGGTCATGTTTGGGGCTGCAAGGGCCACGCGCAAAGGCCGTCACACCGAGATGGACGGGTTCACGCTGGCGATGCCGAAGCCGCTGCGTATCGTGTTTTTGACGTTTAACACCTTACTCACCCTGGCCTTTTTGGTTATTATCGTTGTGTCTTCGGCCGAGTATACGCTGAATGCCGGTAATCAAAAGAGCTTCATGCTTCGAATCCCGATGCCATACATGTACATGTGGATGCCTGTTGGCGGTCTTTTTATGGTATATGAGTTTATTAAGACCATTAAATCCAGACTGATGAAAACGCAAAACAAGGAGGAGACAGCATGAATGCGGGGCTTGTCATATTAATTGTAGGGTTAATATTTGGGTTCATTATTATCGGCGTGCCGGTATATGCCGGGCTGGGTACCGCAGGCATTATCGGGCTGATTCTGCTCCAGGGCAAGCTTACGGCCGTGGCCGGTTCCGCTATGATTGCTGTCCCGCAGTCTATCTTTGCGGGCATTGGGTATTTCCCCTTGCTGGCCATTCCATTTTATGTATTGGCCGGGGAGATCATGAACCGCGGTCAGATTACCGACAGGCTCATCCGCTTCTCGATTATGCTGATTGGCCGCGTGCCCGGGGCTCTGGCACATGCGAATATTCTGGCCAGCTTGTTTTTCGGGGGTATAACGGGTTCTGCTCAAGCCGATACCTCGGCTGTCGGCGGCGTGATGATTCCCGCCATGGTAAAGCAAGGCTACTCCAAAGAGTTTAGCGTGGCGGTCACCGCAGCCTCCTCCACAATGGGTCCCATCATTCCCCCAAGCATCATGATGGTCATGTACGGCGTGACAGTAGGATGCTCCATCGGTGCGCTGTTTATGGCAGGCTTTATCCCCGGCTTGCTGGTGGCGATAGCTGAGATATTGATCGTAATCCTGCTGAACAGGAAATATAAATTTCCTGTAACAACGGAAAAAATCTCAAGAGCGGAAAAGATCGCCATTTCCAAACATGCCATCTACCCGCTGGGTATGCCCATTATCATCGTGGGCGGTATCGTTTCCGGCATCGTCACCCCTACCGAAGCCGGTGTGGTGTCAGTCGTATACTCGCTTATCATCAGTAAATTTGTGCTTAAAACCATTCAATGGAAAGATTTGACCGAGATGCTGCTGCACACAGCCACATTGTCAGCGGGCATTATGATGATCATCAGCGGCGCCAAGATTGCAAGCTACGCGCTGACCGGCCTGCAGCTGTCCAATATGATGGCCGAGCTCTTCCTGCAGATCAGCAGCTCCCCCTATGTATTTCTGCTGCTGGTCAATATCTTGCTGCTCATCATGGGTATGTTTATGGATGGCGGCGCCAGCGTATTGCTTCTGGCCCCCATTCTGACCCCCATTGCGCTGTCGCTGGGCATTAACGTCATTCACTTTGGGCTTGTTATGGTGCTGAATTTGGTGATCGGCCTGGGTACGCCGCCGCTTGGTCAATGCGTATATATCGCGTCAGGAATTGCGGGCATCTCAGTATCCCGCGGATTCAGAGGAATGCTGCCCTTCCTCGTTGCCGAAGTAGCCGTGCTTATGTTGGTGACCTATCTACCCGATCTCATCCTGTTTATTCCTCGAGTGCTGGGTTATGTATAAAGTAATTAATTGCCCTTTGGGCGATTAAAATAAAAAAAGTTGCTTTAGGAGGCAGAAAGATGAAAAAGCAAAAGAAGCTCGTTGCCGTAATGCTTTGTATGGTCATGCTGGTTTCCGCTCTGGCAGGTTGTGGTACCGGCAGCACCTCGGCACCCGTGTCGTCCGGACCGGCTGCGTCGTCCGAATCGGATTCGCCGTCCGCGCCGGCAGATACGACCGAGCCAGAGTACATTTTCAAGTTCTCTCATCACGCCCCTGCGGTTGGTGTGCAGAACACCGGAATTGACTATTTCTGTAGTCTCGTGGAGGAGTATTCCGGCGGACGCATCAAGATGGAAAACTACCCCGCCGGCCAGCTTGCGGAAAAGGTGGCCACCCTGGAGGGTCTAGTCGTGGGCACGATTGAATTGAGTGAGATGGCAAGCACCGACTTTACGATGTATGATGACCTGTGGGATGTCTTTGCTATGCCGTATTTGTTCGACAATGGGATGCAGACCGTGCGTGTGGAAAATGATCCCCGTATCCGCGCCATGACTGATGCATCTGCGGCTGACATGGGGTTTGTCATTCTTTCCTGGCTGAACTATTCCGAGCGCAATATCATAAATACCTTGAAACCCATTGAGACACCTGACGACATGAAGGGACTGAAGATCCGCGTGATGCAGAGCGCTGCTTTGGTGGACGCTATGACTGCCCTCGGCGCGGCATCCATCACCATGCCCTGGACCGAGTGCTACTCCGCCGTACAGCAGGGTGTTTTGGATGCCGTAGAGAACTCGACCCCAGTCCTCACCTCGAATGCGTTTCATGAAGTCTGCCCCTATTATTCCCTCACGAAGCACTTCATCGTATCTGACCAGGTGTTTATCAGCAAGAAGGTGTACGACAGCTTGCCTGCCGACCTGCAGGAAGTACTGATCCGTGCCGGTAAGGACTATGAGACCCACTGGAACGACGTGCTTTGGCCCGCTGCCGAAGAAGAAGAGATGCAAATGCAGATTGACTACGGCACTCAGATTAATGAGCCGGATCTGGCTCCCTTCATGGAAAGGGCGCAGACTGCCAATGAAAAAACAGTTTCCAAATTTAACGAGCGCCAGAAAGAGCTGTACGACTTGATCATGGAAGTGAAAAAAGATTACTAATACTCAATGCTTCCTGCCAGGAGCCGGCGCGTGCGTTGGCTCCTGGCAGGAGGATTCATTGTGATGGAAAGAGGGCTCCGTGAATGAAGGATATTCAGGAATTAAAGCTTGCGTTTATCGGTGCCAGTCACTGGCACGCGCCACTCTACTTTCCTGCGGTAGGCTCGGCAGGGTTGCGTGTGGTGGCAGTATCCGATCCAAACGAGGTGATAGCCAAAAAATGTGCCAGTCAATTGGGCGGCAAAGCCTATACTAATCCCGTGCGGCTGCTGGATACCGAAAAGCCCGATTTTGTATTTGCCTTTGATATCCACTCCCAGATGCCAGCCCAAGCTATGGCGCTTATTGAGCGGAATATCCCATTTTCTATTGAAAAGCCGCTGGGAGTGTGCGCTCAGGATGTGCGTGACGTCAAAAAAACCGCCGATGCGGGGGACGTTTTTTGCGCCATTCCGCTAATTTGGCGCAACAGCCAGCTGCTGCGCGATCTGAAAGAGAATCACTCTCCAGATGATTTTGTAAACCTGTCCTTTACCTTCAACGCGGGGCCTCCCAGCCGTTACATCAACCCGTCACCTTGGATGCTAAAAGCCGAGACCGCCGGTAGTGGCTGCATGACGAACCTTGGGATACACTTCATCGATATGGCGCTGTTCCTGACCGATTCCACCAATGCTGACGTGTTGGGCAGCACCTTTCATTATATGAACGGTTACGACGTGGAGGATTATGCTGTTACATTATTCAAGCTGCCAAATGGGGCGACAGTATCGCTGCAGACCGGGTATGCCTACCCGATGACCGAGGACAGTAAACGCGACAACCACTGGTGTTTTACCACCAAAGCCGGATATTATACCATCCGTGATAATGCGATGGAGGTTCGCCGGATGGGAGAGCCGTCTAAAACATTGGAGTATAATACGGATACCGATCCTTACTACGAGGTATATACCAAGCAGACTCTGGAAGCTTATGTGGCGGGGAAAAAGCCCGCCGCTGGACTTGATGAGATGTTGAACGCCCGCATCGTTTTGGATCAGATTATTTCCAAAGGAAAGGAATGTTAAGAAGCATACATCAGCGAGGAGAATGTACCATGAGATACGGTTGCTTTGTCGGCATTGATCAGATAGCGGACGCTTGCGCTGGAGGATACAGCGATGTAGAACTGAGTGTGGAGACTGTCGGTATACTGGCCCAAACGCAGCGTGCTAAGCATTGGCGCTTTTTAGATGCGAGTTGTATGCGCGCCGGCATTTGTGGTGCATTAATGCCGCTGAATCAGAACCTCTCCATTTCCAGCAAGGCGTTTGACTGCGACGGATGGCTGAACACGTTTGACGTATATGCCCCTAAGACACTGGAGGCAGGTGCCTATGCATGGGTGTTCGGGTGTGGAAAGCCGCGTTCACTGTACGGGCTCGGTCAGGAAAGCAAGGATAGAGTGGATGCTTTCATTGCGGATACGGCTAAGGTGCTGCACAAGCATGGAATTCAATTGTACATTGAGCCTCTTGGCCCCAATTATTCAGATTATCTCAACACCGTGCCAGAGGCCGCGGCTTTGGTAGAGCGGCTGGGCTTACCCAATCTCTCTATCATGTGTGATATGCGCCACATGATCGCCAGCGCGGACAGCTTTGAAAACCTGATGCGGTACAAGGAGTTTATCTCCCATGCTCATATCGATTACCCCTACGGCATGCACAGGTTCTTTCCACAGCCCGGCGATGGCTACGATTATTCGCCATATATCGAAGCGCTCAAGGGCATTGGGTATGGCAGAATATTGTCTGTTGAGGCGACCGACTATAACGACTTTGCGAACGAGTGTAAATCTTCACTTCGGTATATTCGTCAGCTGTGGGAACGCTGACAATCGGGAATATGACGGGGCATAAAAAGGATTTGGAGGAACATGATGCAGCTTGGATGCTTTGATCGCTTGGATGACGCAGGCCGCGTGTCTAAAAGCGGGTTTAGTGTACTGGAGTACGATATCAAGGAATTACATGGGCTGAATTCGACTGAGCTCAAGGCGCTGGAGAAACGGCTGGATAGCCTTGGTCTTGCATGTCCGGTCGTCTCCCGCCTGATGCCGCTGGAACAACCCATCTCGATACACAATTCTGATTTTGATCTGGCATATTGGCTTGATCAGTTTGCTTATGGAGCCCAAAAAGCCGCTTCTATTGGTGCCAAAGCCTGCGTATTCGGCTGCGGCGAACCCCGCTCCATTAAGGGCGGGGGCGCGGAGGCGCAAAAGCGGGTGGACGAATTTATGCTGCATATCTGCCGTGTATTTGAGGGCAACGGAATGCAAGTGTACATTGAAGCGCTGGGGCCGATGATGTCTGATTATTTGCTCACCATCGATGATGTGGTTGACTGGATTAAAAGGCACCGCCCATCTAACGCCACCAGTATGTGCGATTTGCGCTGGATGGTGGCCTCTGGCGACCGATTCGATGCCATTGTACGCAATGCGGGGTATATTGCTCACGCACATATTGATTATCCGCTTGAAAACAACCGTAAATTCCCTCTGCCAGGTGATGGGTATGACTACGCTTTTTATTTTGATGCCCTCAAACAGATTGGATATGACGGCATACTAACCGCCGAGGCATCCGGTTTTGGGGATTTCAGCGCCGAGGCGACAGCGAGCGTCGAATTTCTAAGAGCTTCATTTGCTATATAGGCAGGCTTCGGTATGACAAGGGCGAGCCGCTTGTTGTAGAAATTACAAGTCCAAAAATAACATATCCCATTGTTGTAAAGGGCCGCCGTCACCTGTTTAGGTGTGGCGACCCCTTACCTGTTGCGGCACTTTATCGGAGGGAGGCGAAATCTGCATGATCCACCAAATACTGGCTATCGACAGCTATCTATCCATATTTGATTGAGGTAAAAAGGGAATGGGAAAAAGAGGGGGCTACGCTGACCCATACCGCATGTGTGCAGAACACGATCAATAAATTGCAACTGACCCGCAGGCGTTGCTGCGCCGGCTCTATGAGGACAGGGCGTTTATTGAGTTCATGGAGGTAGTGAAACACTGCAAGAGTCTGCCGGTGATTGAGGAATTGCTGCCCACCGCATTGGCGGATCGGGAGGAAATGTATTTTATGTTCCTGGGCATGGTGACGATATCAGGATACCGCCTTGTAGAGCAGGGCGGTGTTTTCTTTTGTAAAGCCAATGGATGTACAGTGATGTGCCCGATATGCGGGGGCGAGCTTTTCATGCGGAGTCTGCGTTCGCGTACACTGATTGATACAGATGGGAAAAAGATCATACTGATGATACGGCGTCTGATCTGCGGGCAGTGCAGGCGTCTGCATCATGAACTGCCGGACATAGTCGTGCCATACAAACGGCACAGCGCGGAAACCATAGAAGCAATTATCGGTGGCGGCGAGGTGGCCGAGGAAAAGCGAACCGTCCGGCGGATTGCGGCATGGTGGCAAATGGTAGAGGTATATTTTCTGAATATCATGAAAAGCCTTGGGGAGAAATACCGGCTGCCGCGAGTACGGAAGCCCGCGTTCCGGGAGTTGGTGCGCGCGGCGGTAAACAGCGGGAACTGGATATTTGCCGGGAAGCTTTGTACCCGTTCGGCCTCGGAGTCCTGGCGGTGGGCGTGATAGGCTTGAACCGTACCCAATTTTAATGAAAGAAGGGAACGGTATGGGAAAAGAAACAGTAATGCCGCAGGAAGAAAGCGCGCTGGAACGGTACCGGATCATCAGCCCGATCCTGGCAGCAATGGAAACAAACACCGATAAAGGCAAAATCGGGTTACTCAAGTCGGAGGCTTGCGCCTTGGCGGGGATAAGCCGGAAAACCCTTTGGCGGTGGCTTACCCGTTATGCTCAGAACGGATTTGAAGGACTCAAATATCAGAGCGCATCGGGTGAAAAGAAACGGCTCATCCCCGGCGAGTTAGTAAAGGAAGCAGTCCTGCTCCGGCTGGAGGTTCCGTCGAGGAGCATACCGCAAATCATTGAGATTCTCGAAATGGAAGGGAAAGCGCCCGTTGGTTTTCTCAAACGCTCCACCTTGCAGGACAGGCTGAGGGAAGAGGGCTACGCGTCGGCGCAAATGAAACTGTACCAGAAGCCAGGGGTTGCGTCCAGGCGCTTCGCGCGCGCCGAGCGCGTGAACCCGCTAAGGCGGGTTCGGGAGAAACGTGCCCCCGGCACGTTTGCTAACCCACCTCTGGCAGGCGGACATCAAATTCGGGCCGTACATCAAGATTGGCGCGAAGCGGAAGCAAACCTATCTCGTGGCATTTATTGACGACGCAACGAGGTATATTGTTCACGGCGAGTTCTATGATACCCTTGACCAGAGTATTGTGGAGGTGAACCCGCTAAGGCGGGTTCGCGAGAAAATGTCCACTGGACATTTTACTAACGCGCCTGCGCAAAGCAATCCTGAAGGAAGGCGTGCCCCGGCGCCTGCTTTTTGATAACGGCAAACAGTTCCGCACCAAATGGATGGAACGCGCATGCGCCATCCTGGATACCAAGCTCCTTTTCACGGCGCCATACAGCCCGGAATCTAAAGGGAAGATAGAACGCTTTAACCGGACGGTGGATTCCTTCCTCACGAAAGCGGCGCTTGCTAATGCCGCCGGCCTGTCGGAGTTCAACTATCTATTCGATGTATGGCTGTCGGAATGCTATCACAACAAAGAGCACGCGGGGCTCGGCGTATCGCCGGAGGAAGCCTACAAGGCGTCGCGGACGCCGTTACGCTTTCCTGATGAGGACGCCGTGGTCAAAGCTTTCTTGAGAGTGGAAAAGCGGAAGGTCGATAAATCCGGATGCATTAGCTTCGGCGGCAAAAAGTACGAGGTCGGCGTCATCTACATAGGCCGCACAGTCGATGTCGTCTATGACTTGGCGGATACCGGCGTCCTGACCGTTGAGGACAGGCATTTCGGCACGGCCTTTCAAATCAGGGAGCTTGTGGTTTCCGAACACACCGGCCCCCGCCCCAAGCTGCCGGAATCCATGATGGCTCATCCGCCTTTGTCCTCGCGCCTGCTGGATGAGAAACAGAAACGCTATGATAACCGCCAGCTCTCCGCGAAACGGGCCATCAGTTACGCGAAGATTAACAAAGAAGGCGGTGACGGGAATGTTTGAAGCCTTCTACAGCTTTTCCAACACCCCATTTTCGCGCACGATCCCCACACACAAGCTATACAGAGGAAACGATTCCGACGAGCTCATTGAGCGGCTGAAATACGCCGCCGGGCGGCAGTTGTTCGCGGT
>Ga0153928_1001060_pt1 | contig 12836 bp, 8 predicted proteins | sample TSNJ012MetaG_FD_106656 | JGI IMG/M metagenome (GOLD analysis project Ga0153928, IMG submission 106656) | Attine ant fungus gardens microbial communities from New Jersey, USA - TSNJ012 MetaG | ecosystem: Host-associated > Fungi > Mycelium > Unclassified | place: USA: New Jersey, Wharton State... | reverse complement strand
GGAGAGTAGCGAGAAGGCAGTAAGGTTTAATAATCAATTACGTATATTTTTCGATTGGACACAAGAACCCAATTATTATCAATTCTTGAACGCTAATGGATTTACTATATTTCGGCGGGAGGATTTCAAATCTCAAACTAAGTTTTTTTATTGTGCAACAGGTAGAGGAACACAGGGCTATAAGAATGAAGGTATTGCAGAAGTTAAAATAGTTACTTATGCCCTTCCAAAAGAAAACAAAGAATTATACAGCAAATTCCCTGGGTTAAAGCAGTATCAAGGGCAAGAAGGTTTAGTAGCACAAATATTCCTGGGAAATTACCCCTCAGCGGAAGAGGTTATGAAGTTATTTCTGGAAGAAGGACAAGAAATCTCATTTGAAGGTTGTGTCATGGGTGGAAAATACAGTATCAATGGATTGCCACATAAAATAAATAGTTTTGAGGAATTTGATCAGTGGTTTAAGCCAAGCGAATATGAGTGACATCTTTCTGGGTTAGGATAAGGGTATGACCACAATTTGTCAGAAAAAAATGGATGCAGTTAAATACTATGTACAACATTCCCAGGGCAGTAGTGGTGGACCCTAGAATAACAAATATTGTCAGAATAAAAAAGGAGATAAAACCACATGAAAAGAATAACAAATAAGTTTACAGCTGCAATCTTGCTATTCTGGTTATCCATGTGTATCTGGAAAATTTGCAGTCTCACAGGACAAACAAATATTCTTTGTATGGTAGCTGTCAGTTTATTAGATATCATTGGTTTGATTATTATAATTGGCAACCTCTATCAACTGGAGGAGTGGAATTATGGAGAGTGGTGGCTTTATCATAGTAACCGATTGATAGTGATAGGACTGATGATGTGGATTGTGATATTATGCGTTCAAATTGGCAGCGCAGCATCACTATCATTAAGCTATTGGTATTTTAGTAATGTATCAATGGTTAGTTATGCTTCATTACAGGTGTGTTATTTGTTAAATGGAATATTAACTATGGCAATTTCAATTCTATATACAGCAGTATTGATTAATACATCTGCAAAAACCGAGTATATACGAATCATCCGATACATTCAACAGCAAAGATGGTTTTGCAGCAGTTACGTTGCCGGTGTCATCCTATGTCAACTGATTAGTGCAATACTCTTGAATACAGGAGAACATAAAAGTACACCCGTGTCTAATCTGATTCTAAACCTGCTGTATTTTTGCATGCTGAGTTATTTGCTGATTTCCTTATGTATATTTTGGAAAAAAACTCAAATATTGTTATCAGCAGCAAATTCAGATGCAGATATCAGTGACGAAGCAGGCCGGAAACCACATTGCCACAGGCGGATATGGGGCTTTGCATTGATGTGCACAGTGATATCCGGGTATGGAGCAATAGCTAATTATTCTACAGAGATAGATTTCGAGTATCGGGAGCCCTATCGGGAAGAAGGAATTGTCTTAAGAAAATATACGGGTCAACGGTCATATGTGAAAATACCAAAGCAAATTAACGGTCGGCAGGTAGTCGGGCTTGAGGCCAGCTTTTATGGGTGTGATTTTATCAAAGGTGTCTTTATACCGCAAGGGGTGGAATCAGTTGGTTATAACACATTTAATGGATGTGGGAGAATGACGGCAATTTCGTTGCCGGATAGCATTAAAACTATTGGAGAAAAGGCCTTTGAATCATGCATAAAACTTAAGAAAATAATGATTCCTGACAGTGTGGAGGAAATTGGCGATTATACTTTTTTGGGGTGCGAGGATTTAGAAAAAGTTAAATTGCCATCAAATTTAAAGGTGATAAGGCAAGGAACTTTTGCCCAATGCAATTCACTTAAGCAGCTCATAATACCAGAATCTGTAACAGAAATCAGAAGATATGCTTTTGGTCATTGTAAAAGCCTGACGGAGCTGACAATACCAGATGGAGTATCAAACATAGAAGAAGATACATTTTCCGGCTGTTCTGGATTGAGGCAAGTGGTTTTACCTGAAGGCATTAAAAAAATTGGCCGAAAAGCTTTCCAGGGCTGTACGGCTTTAGAAGAAATGGAGCTTCAGGAAGGTTTGACTGTAATACTGGAAGAAGCCTTTTACGGTTGTTCGGAACTAAGCCATGTTACATTGCCCCAAAGTCTAAAATGGATAGAGGAGGATGCGTTTACTAAGTGTATCAGCTTAAAAACAATCCAGATCCCTCAGGATATAGACTATATAGCAAGTGAAGCTTTTAGGGACTGTGATAATCTGGAGAGTACAATCCCAAAGACATCATTTGTGGATCGGGAAGAAGTCATAGTACCAGATGGAGTGACGGTAATAGGAGAAGATACATTTCGCAATTGCAGTAAGTTGAAATATATATATTTACCGGAAGGTTTAAAGTGGATTGGCAAGGGGGCATTTGCAGGATGCACTAGTTTGGAGGAAATTGTAATACCAAAGCGTGTGGAAAAAATTGAATCAAAAACTTTTTACCGGTGCAGCAAGTTGAAAACGATTGAGATGCCAGGTGTATATCAAATCGAAAAAGATTCATTTGAAGGCTGCGTAAATCTTCAGAACATTACAATTTCAAGTTTTGCATTTTTTACATTGCAGGATATAATTGGCCAAAAACCTGATGAACCTGATGAAATGGTCGTTGAAAATAAGACAGAGTCAGCGGTATCTCTTTTGAAGCGGGCACCATACATCAGACCATCCCAGTTATCTGCAGACTTACTTAGTGGGCAGATATCAATAGGGGATAAGATATATCAATTTCCTATGCATTATGAAGATTTTGCTGCATATGGCTTGATGATAGAAGCGGATACAGAAGAAGTTTTGGCACCGGGAGAGTACCGTTTTGTTGATGTTGGAGAAGGTGAGAATGAGTTTGCCATAGTAGTAGAAAACATAGATCGTTATAATCGGCCTTTGAAGGCGTGTTATGTGACATCGGTGGTGGTATATCCAAATAATATCGTTAATTTAGAGATAGTCTTACCGGGAGGACTGAAACTACAAGATTGCAGTAAGGAGGAGATTGTAGGCAGGTACGGGAAACCGCAGGAAATCTTTGATGATAGTCCGCAAATCTGTATTCTTACTTATTCTGTTGATTATAATATGGTGGCTCGGTTTCGTTTTAAAGACATGTCATTGACAACGGTTTCTCTTGATACCACCGCAGCTGGTAACTTAAACTGTGCTGCTGCTTTGTTTGCCGAACCACTTAGGATAGATGGTGAAGCATATCACTTTCCTATGACATATGAAGCATTTACTGCATTGGGGTGGCAAAATGACAATTCGGAAGAAGAAATGGTAAAAGCCAGGCAGTCTATTGATGGAGATTTTACTATGGGAGAAAACAAATGTCAGGTATTAATTGAAAATTATGAATGGCGGGATACTCCTGTACAAAGCTGCAGCATAACAGGTATCCAGATATTGTCATCTCAGTGTAAGGATATGGAGGTGAGGCTGCCAGGTGGCTTTGAGGTGATGCAATGTAGTCAGGAAACCATTAAGGTGACTTATGGCCCACCTAATGATGGTTTCGGTACAAATGGGAAGATTGATAGCATATCATATTATGATAATGCTGTCAAAATGAGTGCAAATTTTTGCTTTTTCAGCGACAATAAGAAATTGAAATTATTTCGGATTGAAACCGTTAATATGGGATATAGTGAATGGATTGTTGACGTAGCAAGACATCCATTATAAGATATATAATGCAAAAAAATAAAAACTAAGATGGAGGAACAAATGAAGAAGATTTTACCTGTATTATTGACGGTTGCCTTAATGTTGGGGGCATGTGCAAGTAAAAGCAGTTCGGAACCGGTAGATGGCACAACTGCTACAGAGGCAGCAAAAGAGACCAAAAAAGAAACAACAGAAGAAACAACAGCTGAAGCAGCAAGTAAGAATATTGATGTCACCTATGTTGGTGATGGCAAGCTTCCCATCGTGGAGGTTGGCGGTAAACGATATTTTGACTTTACTGCGGATGATTTTTTAAAGAAGCTGAATGCGAAAAGTAAAGAGATTATGAATGAACCTTCTACTTTTAAACTGTCTGCACAGGAAACAGAAGGCAATCAGGTGATGATTGAAAGTGATAAAGAATTGATTTGCCTGTTGGAGATGGATTCAGATCATGAAAGAATCGCTCAGGTATATGTTATGGGAGTTCAGTCCGATGACTTTAAGTTAAGTAATTTAGCAGTCGAAGCGACACCCATTCTTATGGTTTTGGATCCGAATATGGAATCAAAATATGCAGGAATGCATCTTGTAGATATTGCCCTTGCGGCACAGATTAGCTTTAGCCAGTCACAGTACGCCTATGAAGGTGTACACGAAGGCATTCGGGAGAGAATTTATGGTGAAGAAGATTTCATTATCTTTAATTTTGCTCCGGCTTTAGACTCTGCGGATGAAGATGCAGCTGCGGAAGCGGTGGCCCGTACCGGAGCGAAGGTAGATTTTGGCTCACTTTCGGACGATTTATACAGTTTTCAGATTCAGGTGAATGATGATGTATATCAGTTCCCGATGAGCTATGCAGATTTTATTACTTTTGGCTGGCAGTATGATGGTGATGAAACAAAAAACCTATCCTCTAACACCTACGGTTCAAGCGAGGTATTTAAAAATGGAAAACTGAAGTGTTATGCGGGGATTGCAAATTTTGATGTAAACACACGTCCGGTCAGTGAATGTTATGTGATTTCTATTAAGTTTGATGCTTATATGGTAAAGGAATCTGATGTGACAATTACGCTGCCGGGTGGGATTACATTTGGCGGCAGTATGGATGAGGCAGTTGCATTATATGGCACTCCATATTATGAATATGATAATGGTACCAGCAGAAGAACGGTTACCTATCAGCTGGCTTCCCAACAGGAAGTGAAAATTAGTTCTGAATTTGAAAAATTGGATATTATTGGTGATATTGAAGTTCGGAACATAGTTAAGCCGGATGATTTTGTAGCAGGCGATATCAGTGATGAAGTTCCGGCAATTGTTGGTAAATATAAGGCCCCATCGAAGTTGAGTGACAACTTTGGTGATTTTATTGTGGAGTATGGCGGTGACCTTTATCAGCTTCCGGCTCCTGTCAGTGTGTTTGTTTCGAATGGATGGAAGATCCTTGAAGATGCCAGTCAGACATCTATTTCCGGAAAGGACAGCAGCTGGGTGACACTGATGAAAGATAATCAGAAGCTTAAAGTTATTGCCAAGAATTACGATGAGAATGCTGTTGGGATTGCCAATGGCTTTGTGACGGATACAGTTAGTGATGTGAATGGCAACAAAACTCCGATTCTGATTGCAAAGAATATTACAGTTGGAATGTCTCGGAAGGATTTGGAAAGTGCATTGGCTGGTGTTGCATTTGAAACAGATCAGTCCACCAGTTTTGATTATTATAATATTTATCCGACGGGTTCTAAGGTGGATTCTTATAGTATTTCTGTGTCGAAAGAGAGCGATACTGTGTCGAGGATATCGGTGAAATATGCGCCCTCGGTTTCGGAGTATGTGAATAGGTGAGAACCAGCTTGGGAAAAGAGCTGATGAAAGAACAGGCTGCTGATTGAGATTGACAGCCTGTTCTTTCTGTAGTAAAAATAGTATTAAGGGCAGGGGGTACCGGTGTATGAAAATAAAGCTGCAAAGCAAAATTATCGTAGGCAATATTATTATCTTAGGCCTTTCCAGCATCATTACGATGTATTTAAGCATCAACATGCTGCTGATTAATACCGATGAATCCATCGAGCGCAATCTGCTGCATGTAGGTGAAATCGTATCCCATCTTCCGGCAGTGATAGAGGGGCTTAAGGAATCACCTGATGCAGGCAGGATCCAGGGAGAAATCATGACTATGTTAGAAGAAGCCTCCGATATCGACTATATTGTGGTATGTAACATGGAGGGGATCCGCTACTCCCATCCCAATCAGGAGCTTCTGGGGCTGCCGCTGGTTGGCGGGGATGATAAGCAGATCAGAGTATCGCCTGAAAGCTACATTTCTACTGCCGAAGGGACTCTGGGGCTGGCCATCAGAGCGTTTGTCCCGGTATTTGCGTATGATCAAAAAACACAAATCGGGTATGTGGCGGTGGGAACCCTGCGAACTTCCATTCGGAATGCCCAGCGGCAGCTGATCTTATCTTATGTGATTTATCTTTTTTCCGGTCTCATTATCGGTGTCATCGGTGCCTTTGTGCTGGCCAGGAATATTAAAAAAAGTCTTCTGGGCCTGGAACCGGACGACCTGGCCAAGCTTTATCGTGAAAATAAGGGTATGATGGGTGCCTTGCATGAAGGTGTTCTGGCAATTGATAACAAGGGAAAGATTACTCTTTTAAATGATTCGGCAAAGGAGCTGCTGGATCTTGATGATAACAGTCTGGGGAAAGATGTAGAGACCGTTCTTAAGAACTCCCGGCTGCCTGTCGTAGCAAAAACCGGCAAGGCGGAATACGATCAGGAGCAGACGGTTTCCGGAAGAGTGATTATCACGAATCGGGTTCCACTTATGGAGAGAGGAAAATCAATTGGTGCGATTGCGACTTTCCGGGACCGGACGATGGTAATCCAACTGGCAGAACAGCTTACCGGAGTCAATCAGCTGGTTGACTCCCTGCGGGCGAGTACGCATGAATTCATGAATAAACTACATACGATCCTGGGGCTTTTGGAGCTTTCAGAATATGAGAGTGCCAAGGAATTTATATTAGAAATTCAGAAGAAGCAGCAGGATTTAAACAAACGGCTGTTCAATAATTTTAAGGATCCGGTTATTGCCGGTCTGATTCTTGGAAAAGTCAGTGCCGGTAAAGAGCAGGGCGTCAGGATGCAGGTTTCCCCGGAAAGTCATATCGGACCGATTGAGGACAGGGATTTTTCAAATACTCTTGTGACCATTATTGGAAACCTGATCGATAATGCCATTGAGTCGGCAAGAAACTGTCCGGACAGAGAAGGCTGTGTGGAGTTCTTGATCAGCCAGGAAGAACAGGAGGTGTATTTGGAAGTACGAGATAACGGAACCGGAATTTCCAGGGAACACATGGAATTGATGTTTCATAGAGGTTTTTCTACGAAGGAGACCGGGAGTGGGATGGGATTGTTTTTAATAAAACAGGAAATTGAGAAACGTAACGGAAGAATCGATGTAGTGAGCAATGAACAGTCAACAGTTTTTTCAGTTTGGATCAAATGGGGGACAGAAGATGATAAAAGTGATGGTTGTTGAAGATGATCCGATGGTGCTGGATATCACATGCAAATATATTGAAAGCATACCTGGATTTCAGATTTGTGCAAAGGCCGGAAGCGGCGTGGAGGCGCTGGAACTGATATTACAGAAGCAGGTTGATTTTTTAGTGCTGGATATCTATATGCCGATTATGAACGGTATGGAATTTTTATCAAAGGTCAGAACTTTGGAAATGACGGTGGACGTATTGTTTCTCACGGCGGATAACAACATGTCGATGATTAACCAGGCACTGAAGCTGGGAGCGGTTGATTACCTGATCAAGCCATTCAGCTATGAACGGTTTAAGTCCGCTCTGGAGAATTATGAAAAACGGTTCAGACTGTTTCAGGAGAAGCGGCAAGTGACCCAGGAACAGCTGGATGATATCCTTAAACTGGATATGAATGCAGGCGATAAGCATATGCAGAAAGGAATCCACAGTAAGACCCTTGAGCTTGTCAGGGAATACTTAAGAAACAATTCCCGGGGGCTGTTGTCGCAAAATGAGATATCGGAGGCACTGGGACTGTCAAAGGTGACAGTTCGAAGATATATGGAATATTTAGTGACAACAAACGAAGTGGTATTGCAGATTGAATATGGATCCGTTGGCAGGCCAACCTATACTTACAAAAAAATATAACTGCAGCTGCAGCAGAAATGAATTTTATTTTTTAAATCTTTATTATATTTACTAATTCTTATAACAAAAGAAGATTTGATGTATATTATGTATAATTAAAACTATTTTCAGGAGGTAAAATTATGAGTAATGTACAAAAAGCTAAGGAGCAAACAACGTTTGAGCTTTTTAATCTTCCGTGGTATCTGTTTCTGATACTCACAGCAGTCATCATTTTAGCAGTGGGACTGGGCGTTTTGCCAAGCGGTATGATAGGAGCGTTTGCTTTTATGATTATGCTTGGCACGATCTTCAATGAAATCGGCAATCGGCTGCCGGTGGTGAATACTTATCTGGGCGGCGGTCCGATCATTGTTATTTTTGGTTCGGCGGCGCTTGTGTACTTTGGTATTTTGGATGAGAGAACGATTGGAATTGTAGATACGTTTATGAAGGGAAATGGTTTTCTTGATTTTTACATTGCTGCTCTGATTACCGGAAGTATTCTTGGAATGAACCGAAAATTGCTGATTAGTGCGGCGATCCGTTATCTGCCGGCCATCTTCGGCGGAGTTGTATTTGCCTTGGGCTTTGCCTTTTTGGCAGGTTCTCTGATCGGCTTCGGCGGGAAACAGGCGCTCTTTTTTGTGGCCATTCCGATTATGGGAGGCGGTATGGGAGCCGGCGCAGTGCCGCTGTCTCAGATTTTCGCCGCCCAGACCGGGCTCTCGGCAGAGTCTCTTCTTTCCACGATGGTCCCGGCGGTTGCCCTGGGAAATGCCCTTTCCATTGTGCTTGGCGGTTTGCTGGACATTCTTGGAAAAAAAGTTCCTAAATTAACAGGAAACGGACAGCTGATGGTGAAATTTAAAAATGAGAAATCTTCCGCTTCCGATGGAAACGAAAAAGAAAAAAATACGATCACTTTGCAAAATTTAGGTGTCGGTTTGCTGATTGCCACCACCTTTTTCACCCTGGGGGCAATCATTGCAAAGTTTATTCCTTCGATTCATGCTTACGCATGGATGATTTTATCAGTTGCCCTGGTTAAAGTAGCAGGACTTCTGCCGGAGAAATTCGAGACCAGCTGCCATCAGTGGTACCAGTTTATTATGACCAATTTAACCGCGGCTTTATTGGTGGGCATTGGAATTACATATACCAATATTGGCGAAGTAATTTCAGCATTTAACGGAAGTTATCTTATTTTAGTTGTAATCACCGTGTTTGGTGCGGCACTTGGTTCGGCCCTGGTGGGACATCTGGTTGGCTTCTTCCCGATCGAGTCGGCGATCACTGCCGGTCTTTGCATGGCCAATATGGGCGGAACCGGAGATGTAGCTGTCTTGTCGGCGGCAAAAAGAATGGAGCTTATGCCCTTTGGACAGATTTCCTCCCGAATCGGCGGAGCTTTTATGCTCCTGTTGTCCAGTTTTCTCCTTCGGCTTCTGGGATTGTAGGAGAGTGTAGGAGAAGGAGGAAGGTCAGATGAAAATAACGAGAAGTGCTGTGGCCGGAACATTGGAATCCAGTGATGTGTTTGTGACCGTTGCCCCATCGGAAGATGGTCTTTCAATCCATATAGAGTCTGTTGTGTATGACCAGTTCAGCGAATTGATAAGAGCGGCAGTGTCCGAGACATTAACGAGGTTTCACGTAAACAATGCCGTTGTGTCACTGAATGACCGGGGGGCCTTAGACTGTACCATACGGGCCAGGGTGGAGACGGCAATCAGGAGAGCCGGAAAGGGGGAAGGATAATGCTGCGATCACTGTTGTTTTTGCCGGGTAACAGTCCGAATATGCTGATAAATGGAGACATCTTAGGCGCGGATGGCATTATCTTTGATCTGGAGGATGCGGTAGCCCCTGACGAGAAGGATGCGGCCAGGATTTTAGTCCGTAATTGCCTGAAACAAATGAACTTAAAAGGGATAACAGTAATTATCCGAATTAATTCGCTGGGTCCGGATGAGTATTGGAAAGAGGATCTGGACGAATTGATTCCGTTTCGTCCGGATATGATTCTGATTCCTAAAATCAGCGAACCGGAAGAACTGAAGACAGTCGCTGAATATATTTCAGAATTGGAAAAAAAGAGCGGACTGAAGGAGGGAGAAACTTTACTCATGCCGCTGATTGAGACCGCTCTTGGAGTGGAACATGCATTTTCTATTGCCAGCGCCGATAAAAGAGTGGCAGCGCTGTTTTTAGGTGCCGAGGATCTGACCGCAGACATGCACTGTGTGCGCACCGCCCAGGGGACGGAAATCTTCTATGCCCGAAACAGGGTTGTTCTTGCGGCCAGGGCAGCCGGGATCGATGCCATTGATACCCCATTTACGGATATCAATGATGAGGAAGGGAATTATCAGGATGCAGTGTTTGCCAAATCCCTGGGCTTTTCCGGCAAGGCGGCCATATCCCCGCGCCATGTGAAGGCGATCAATGAGGTATTCAGTCCTTCGGACAAGGAAATTGAGTATGCCTATGAAGTTCTTGCCGCCATAGAAGCGGCTGCGCAACAGGGAAAAGGAGCAATCTCGCTCTATGGGAAAATGATTGATAAGCCCATTGTTCTAAGAGCAAGACAGGTGCTTGCCATGGCCCGGCAGCTAAAAGAAAAAGGAGGGGCATTCTATGAGTAAGCTGGTAAACACCGTAAAAGAAGTGATTCGGCAAACCGGATTAAAGGATGGAATGACCGTTTCCTTTCATCATCATCTGCGAAATGGTGACTATGTTTTAAATACCGTGACAGCTGCGATTGCCGAGTTGGGAATCCGTGATATTACCATCAATGCAAGCTCCATCTTCGATGTGCATGCCCCTTTGATGGAACATATCAAAAATAAAGTGGTTACCGGACTGGAATGCAGTTATATGGGCGGTACTGTGGGAAAGGCCATATCCGGCGGTATTTTGGAAAAGCCGGTTGTTTTCCGGAGTCACGGGGGTCGTCCTGCCGATATTCAAAGCGGCAGGTCACACATTGATGTGGCTTTTATTGCGGCACCCAGCGCCGACCCCATGGGAAATTGTACCGGGCAGTTCGGACCGTCTGCCTGCGGTTCCCTGGGATATGCGTATGCCGATGCCATGCATGCAGATCAGGTGGTGGTGTTGACTGACAACCTCTGCCCTTACCCATTATCAACCATCTCAATCTCCGAAATTTATGTGGACTATGTCGTTGAAATGGATAAAATCGGCGATCCGGCAGGGATCGTATCCGGTACGACAAAGATAACCAGAGATCCGGTTGGCCTGATCATGGCTGATTATGCATCGCAGGTGATTGCCCATTCCGGTCTCCTGAAAGACGGAATGTCATTTCAGACCGGAGCGGGCGGTGCTTCTTTGGCAGCTGCAAAATATTTAAAAGATATTATGCTGAAAAAGAAGATTCAGGGAAGCTTTGCCATGGGCGGAATTACCGGGTATCTGGTAGATATGCTGGATGCTGGCTGTTTTCGGTCGATTATGGATGTACAGTGTTTTGACCTGGAGGCAGTAAAATCCTTAAGCGCCAATCCCAATCATCACGAGGTGACTGCCAGCCACTATGCCAGTCCGATTGTAAAAAGTTCGATTGTTAACAGTCTTGATATTGTAATTCTCGGAGCAACGGAGATTGATACGGACTTCAATGTAAACGTTCATACGGATTCCAATGGCTTCATCATGGGCGGCAGCGGCGGACACAGTGATGCGGCTGCCGGAGCAAAGCTTACGATGATCATTGCCCCGCTGGTACGGGCCCGCCTGCCGCTTGTGAAGGAACGGGTTACCTGTATTACCACACCGGGAAGTACGGTCGATGTGCTGGTTACGCAAAGAGGAATCGCCGTCAATCCGCGCAGAGCCGATTTGCAAAACCGTCTTTTGGCGGCCGGGCTGCCCATTGTATCCATCGCAGAGCTGCAAAAACAGGCCCTTGCGATTACCGGAAATCCGGCACCGGGAGCCAGGAAAGGAAGAGTGGTGGCGGATGTGATTTATCGCGACGGAACCTTGATTGATCAGATCTGTCAGGTACTTTCATAAGATGGGGTGTGGTAACGATGATTTTAGTTGAAGGAAGACCGTTGGCTGGAAAAAAGAAGCTGGATACCGAAACGTTTTTGCTGTCGTTGGGACTGGAATGGGAGGAAGGACTGGAAACCACCTTTAATTTAGTGGAAAATGACAGGATCTGCGCCACCGGTTCCAGACAGGCGAATATATTAAAATGTATCGGAGTGTCACCGGATTATCAGGGCGAAGGCATATCGGCAACGATCATAACGGAGCTGGTAAAGGATGCTTTTCACCACGGAATTACGCATTTGTTTCTATATACGAAGCCGGAAAACAGACAGATGTTTTCCGGCTATGGATTTTATGAGATCGCATCCACAAAGGATGTTACGCTGATGGAGAATCAAAAGGACGGGATTAAGAACTATTTGCGGGGACTTCCGGTGATGTCTGGCTCCGGTGATGTGGCGGCAATCGTGGCAAATTGCAATCCGTTTACAAACGGTCATTTGTATCTGATTGAAGAGGCGGCCACCAGATGCGAATTCCTGTATCTGTTTATTCTGTCGGAGGATAAAAGTGAATTTTCAGCGGCGGAGCGGATGGATCTGGTGCGACAGGGAACGGCTCATATTGACCGTCTTGCCGTGTACCCAACCGGCGATTACCTGATCTCATCAGCCACGTTTCCCCAGTATTTTCTGAAGGAAAAGCAAAGTGCTCATCTGGTGCAGTGTGAGCTTGATCTCAATATTTTTACTGCTTATTTTGCGGAGTATTTCGGAATCAAAAGGCGTTTTGTCGGGACCGAGCCGTACAGCGCGGTTACCGCTGAGTATAACCGTCAGATGAAGGCATTATTGCCCGGGAAGGGCATTGAGGTGGTTGAGCTTCCACGGAAAAAAATTGGCGGT